>Ga0255756_1000312_pt1 | contig 59284 bp, 34 predicted proteins | sample 011ome_20_FD_179956 | JGI IMG/M metagenome (GOLD analysis project Ga0255756, IMG submission 179956) | Coastal salt marsh microbial communities from the Groves Creek Marsh, Skidaway Island, Georgia - 011509CT metaG (version 2) | ecosystem: Environmental > Aquatic > Marine > Intertidal zone > Salt... | reverse complement strand
CCTTTCTTTTCGATATTCTTCGCCTGCCTTTAATGTCGATCTTCTCCTTCGCGACGACGACGACGACGACGACGACGACGACGACGACAGAACTTCACCTCCTTTCCTCTGTTTGTGCGTCACTTCGAGCGGTTTCGGAACTTTCGCGTACCCCCAAAAGTACTGCCACCAATTCTGCGGCTCGTACTCCACGCCTGGGTGTTCAATAGCTATTCCAAACTCATCGTATTCCGGTTTCGCGACTAACGCGTACCCCGGTGGCGGTTGAAGTTTCCCAGTCTTTTCGTTCACTTTCAATTCGACGACCATCTCCGGCGGCGGCGGCGGTTTTCTCTTCGTCCTCTCCGCCTCGTCCTCCGAAGAAGAAAAACACGCCGACGACGACTCCCCCGACCCGTACTCGCTCGACGTCGTCTTGCCTCCTTCACCATCCGAGATGCTATACTCGAACGGTCCGTCCTCTTCGCCTTCGCTGGTAATTCTGCACTGATAGGCCCCTACGTCCACGACTTCTCCCGCTCTCAACTTTCCTCCATCCTCTCTCGCTCGGCGTCGTTCCGCCAGTCTTTCGCTCATCTCCTCTCTCCACATCGTCCGTCCTTTCCCGTCCACCACGCACAACACGTTCTCTTCGTGTGCAGGTTGGACGACAAAACACGCGAATAACTGTCCTCTCCCGCCTAAATCGTCGAACCGTTCGCACGCTTTCGCGCGGTAAAAGATATCTTTTTGTCTTCTTTCCTCCCGCGTCGTCGTCGTCTGAATCGTCGTCGACGCAGACGGAGAAGAAGAACCAAAATCGCACCCTCTTCTCGCCGCGATGGCGATGTCACTTTCATCCGCCATCCTCGCGTCTTCTTTTGAAACGATACCGCCGCCGTTTTTGCTGCTGTTATTATTATTCTCGTTCTTCTTCGCGTCACTTTCACCACTCCCACTCCTTCGAAACGACAACGTTTCTTTCGCCTTTTCCCACCTCTGATTGGCCTCGTGGGCGAATTTCACTCTCTCGTAGTTCGTTCTCGCCGTTTCCAACATCCGCGCGTTTTTGTTGTTTAATAAGAAGAGACGACGACGAGAGCAGTGCACCGCGCGTTTGCCAGCTCAAACAACCAGAGAGAGAGAGAGAGAGAGACGACGGGCAAACGTGTTTAGAGCAGATAAAAAGTAGTGGCGTAAGTGCGAGTGCAATTTTCCCTTCTTTTTCGAAGGGTGTTGGGAATCCGTTTCGGAGCACCTTCGACTCCACTCACCCACACGCCTCTTCCATTTCGACGCAGAGGTTGATTCACCATTAAGAATTATATATGCGATTGAAACGCTTCAACCGAGAAGCATTTCTTCCTCCGTTTCCGAATACGCGTTGCAATCGCGGCACAGAAGAATTCTGTTCGTGTGACGTTTACCTTCTTCCCCGCTGCAATTACGCTCTTAGTATTTCTATGGGATAGAAGTGTATGTGTCTCTCTGCTTTTTTTCTTTAGGAGAGGAAGCGAGCGAAAAAGCGTCCCACGGTCGTCCTTTTCCCTCTCGTTCGGTGGAGGGTTCTGCCCTCTGCCGCGCTGTAAAGAAGGCGAATTTTTGCCAGCGAGGATTTTGATATTTTCGAAAAATCTTTCAAATAACGAGAGGCTTTGACCGCAGAACTTTCTTTGGCGACTCTTCGTTCTGTTTCCTCAAAAATTTGCGCGTGCCGCATATATATATTTCCACGAAAACAGAGCATGGTGGACTTCGAAACGCGCGTTTTCGCGGGGACGCCGGTGACGTTCGCTAAAATACCGGGCGATCCCGCGAAGTTTGTCCCGTTGCAATATTCGCTGATGCCGTTTCCGGTGCGTCCTTTCGTTTTCTTTTTAATTAAAGTATATTCGCCGAAAATACCCTGTGATATTTGTCGAAACATCGGAACGAAAGACGGAGAACGTTCTGCGGTCAAAGGCGAGAGCGCGACTCGTTTTTGCTCGATCTCTCGGTGGAATCGAACGTCAAAGTGTTTTTCTCGTTTGAATGTGTGCTTTTACTGACAGTTTCTCTCGTATTCTCCTGTTCTTTCACAGATATCTCGCAATTTGTTCGCGCGAGTTTCCTCTTTGAGCACCAACGACATTTCGAGGGAAGTTAACGAACCGGCGGAAGAAAATGAGACTTCCAATCATCATCATCTTCACGGAGTGGATGCGTTTCATAGGCTTCCGAACGTGCACTTGACTCGACCCCGCGCGCAATACGGGATTAAAAACGGATTCGTTCCAGATTTGGCCGGGATGCCTTCGACCGCGGCGCAGGCGGGGATGATGATGATGATGATGCCACCACCACCACCGCTGAATTTGAAACAGGAAGCAGAGGACGAGAAAGGGCAAAACTCAGAAAGGAGTGGTTTTGACTCGTTTCAAGAAGAGCCTTGCGAAGACCGAGAAGACATGGAACAGTCGAAACGAACAAATAACGACAACAATAACAGCAACAACGCAAAGAAAAGAAGTCGACCGGCGGTGGGAGAAAACATAAAACGACCGGAAACGCCGTTCATGAACTCGCCTTCCGCGGCTGCGGACGTGCTCATGTCCTTATGCGGCGACGGCGACGGAGGAGGCTTATTTGCCGCTCCCGCCGCAAACTTCAAACCGGTAAACGCGAACGCCACCAGCCGACAACAAAAAAGCCGACGAAATTCAAACGCGGAGACGACGTGTACCGGGCAAATTTTCCCGCTGAATTTGAAGTGTCCGAGAAGAAAACGAACGAGTTTGTGTAAGAACATGCGAAGGTCCTCGTCTGGATCGTCGCTGGAAGATATCGGGGGGGAGAGTGGGGCGGTTGTGCTGCACGGCATCTCGACGACAGCGACGACGACGGGTAACAATGGGGAGAATACCGCGCCGAGCACTAATACTGCGACGATTCCACGCGTAAACAATAATAAAGCCACAACGGAAGAACAACAAAACCAGAGAAAACATCAACGCAATAGCAGCGGTATTACGAACGGCAAAAACAAACGTCAAAAGGTACACAGACCGTGGTCTTTGGTGGAAGTCAAAGCTTTAGTCGCCGGAGTCAAACGGTGCGGTCGAGGCCAGTGGGCGGATATTAAATCCTTGTCTGACGAAAAAATTTCGGGCGCTTTGCTCCAACGCTCTGCGGTGGACTTGAAGGATAAGTGGCGCAACGTCATGCGAACGGCTTTATCGCCTGTGTTGTATAAAAAACGCGAGGCGACGGAGATTCCAGAGAACATGCTCGAGGATATTCGTTCGCTCGCGACGGCAAAGGAAAAAGAAACGCTGGCGACCAACAATGCCATGGAAGCGAAACTGACGAACACTACGCACACCGCGGCAATTACGTCACCCTCGACGAGTGGCGATGGCAACGATAGCAACTCCAACGAAGACGGCGAAGACGATGCGTTCGTCACCGATAATAACGCCGAGTCGTCTCAACAAAAGAATACGGCACTCGTTGAACGTAACACCGTTACTGTCTCAAAATCGGATGTTAAACAACAACAACACGCTCCGTACGTCCAGGGACAACGTCGATCGAAACATCACTCCCCGTGGACCTTGGAAGAATCGCAAGCGTTAGTTGACGGCGTGCGCACGTGCGGCGGATGCCGTTGGACGGCAATAAAAAAGCGCGACGAAGCCGATGCCATCGAGAAGAAGACGTTGAAGAAACTCGGTCGCCGAACAGCTATGGATCTGAAAGATAAATGGCGCAACTTGTTGCAGTTGGCAAACCTTCCAACGCAAAGTCGACGGAAGCGAGAGACGCCGATGAGTTTGCTTGCTGACGTTTTGGAGTTGGAAAAGAAATTCGGAGATACAAGACGAAGAGGACGACGAACTGTCGCGACAAACAATAATACCAAGAAGTCGTCGTCGCAAGAACAATCCGTGGCAACTATTGTACCAACAAATTAATTATTTAAACGCCGAAAAACGGAAGGAAATACTTTGTAATATTATCTATTCTTTCATGTATAATCACACTGATATTAGAATAGGAGCGTTGCCGCGGATATCCGACATTCTATACGTACTACATAACTTTCACCCGCCCACTTTTCGCTAACTTTGCTATGAACGACGCTTCGCCTTTCATCGAATGCACCGTACCTTTCTTCTTCACTTTTTCCCAATAGTGGCCTAAATTTCCACCCATGAAATCGTATCCAGTGATCGTAACCGTCGCTTTCGGGTACTTTTCTAAACAATACACGATGGCTAAAATCCCCGAGGACGGCCAATGCGCGGTGTATCCGTATTTTGTGGATAATTTATGTTGTACTTCAATAGGCATGATTTCCAGCATCTTGCGAATGCCGTACTTGGCGTACGCCTTCTTGACCGTCCTAATCGTTTGTAACCGTTGTTTCAATTTCGCGTTACTCGGCTTACAACTTTCTTTCGAGCACTTTCCCGGCGTCTCATACACGACCGGTACGATGTATCTCAACGTCGGCTTCACTTTCATATCCATCCTCCCGGTGCTCAATCTCGACCCTCGCGAACCTTGCGGTCCGGGTTGTCTCAACTCGCCTAAAAACCACAAATCCAATCTTGTCCCAACTTTCTTCTCAAACCCTTTCGTTTCGAAGTAATTGAATCTACCAACCACATCTGCGCTATCGATGCTCTTCCCGTTACTTTTCTTCAACACAGACTTCCCGTTCCCGACTAAAACGACGTTTAAGACGTCGCTGCTACTTTTCAAAGACTTCTCCTTCCTCGTCTTTTTCGATTTACTATTCTTCTTCCCGCTCGTCGCGCTCTTCGCCATTAACTCCCCGAACGTTAACTCTCCTCCGCTTTTTTCCATCTCTTCTTCGATTTCCAACACTTCCTCTTTCTTCTCGTCGACGATTCCCGCGGAATACTTCTCCTCGTACGCGTCGTGCCATTTCGGCGAAATATCCTCCTCCGGATTATCCACCCACTTCGTTTCTAAACTCTCTTCGAGTTGTCTATCTTCGTCCGTCCATCCCGGGTCGTTCCCGCCGTTTTGTTCCAGTTTTTCTCGGAACGATTCGCTGTCCAAAATGGCGTTTTCAATCTCGTTCGAGCTGATTTTCTGAGCGTTGCCATTCGCGACGAACGCTTCTGCGGCGTTTTGCAACGTTCCGTCCACCACGGTATCCAATTCCTTCACGAGTTGGTCCGCGATGGAGGAGGACTTTCCTGAAGATGAAGATGAAGAAGACGCGCTCGAACCGTCGTCGAGTAAATTCAAATTCGGCGCTTTGTGCGACCAGAGCACCGACCTTCTTTGCTCGCGCTCGTATCGCTGCGGCTGCTTTTCGTCGTGTACGTCGTCGTTTATCTTCTTCTTCGACGACCACGACGGGAAAAAAAGACGATCTTCTCCTTCTTCGACAAAGGCGGCTCCCGTCGTCGTCGCTGTTGTTCTTGCGCCTCGCGGGATGGTGCCAATAACACCTTCACCGATGCTGCTTAAAAGCAAAGAGAGAAGGAGCAACGCGCACATCCACGACAGAGAACGCATCATCCTCTCGCTCTTCGGGCTCCTTCTTTTTATGGCGAAGTTGGGCGGAGAAAAAATAACAAAAAAGGGTGCGAGAGGCTTTGTCTGCTCTTCGTCGTCGCGATAATACATAAATAGAAATATGAAAACGCTAAACCCTTCTACTCGCGCGAATAACTCTGAGATCACGGCTGCTTCCTTCTCTTAGCTCTGACGGGCAAACCTTTCTTGGTGTGAATGGTCGCGCCGGTGATCATCTGCACGTCTTTCTCGTCGCACGCGAGCTCGAAGGAAAATTTCTTCAGCAAGACGCTCAACGCGACCGTCGCTTCCATCATGGCGAAGACGTCGCCGGCGCACCGGCGCTGCCCGCCACCGAATGGGACGTACGCGTAGTCCGTGGCGACTTCGTTCGGGTATAACCCGGTGACTAATTCGGGGTCGTAGCCGTTCCAGCCTTCGATTTTTGGGTTGGTGAATTTGCGGTCCCATCGCGAAGGGTCGAAAAGGTCTGGATTTTCCCAGTGGTCAGGAGAGCGGTGAAGATTCCAGACCGCGATGAAACAATCCGTGCCTTTCTTCAGTTGGATGGATTTCCCCATGCCGCCTTTGGGTAAGTCGACGGTTTCGATCGCACGGCGGATGAGGATGGGAGGCGCCGGATAGAGGCGCATGCCTTCCACGAGACACATGCGGACGTCGCGAAGTTTTCGTATTTCTTCCACCGTGGGGATACCGTTTGGATCTTGCACAATCTCATCGATCGATTGTGCTGCTTTTTTCATCACGTCTGGGTGTTTGCAAAGGCAAAAGATGGTCCACGTGAGCACCGCGGCGGTCGTTTCGTGTCCGGCGATGAGCATGGTCATCAAATCGTCGCGTAATTGCCTATCCGAAGCCTCGTCCCCGCGAATATCCACTAAAAATCGTAACAAAGACGCATCCGACACGTTCTTATAATCTCTCGATTCAAATTCGCTCAAATCCACGTCTTGTTTATTCTCCAACGCCTCTCGAATCAGTTTCGTCAACTCCGCGTTGATCATCTCGATATCTTCGCTAAATTGTTTCTGTCTCGGCACCGCCTCCATTGCTCCGGGAATTTGCCAATACGGTAACGGAAACGTGCTCCTATGTTCGCTTTCTCTTAAAACTCTATACACGGCTTTAATAATCGGCGTCTCTTCGTTCAACGCGCCAAACTCGTAATTAAACACCGCCTCGCCGATGACGTCCAACGCCATCGCGTACAACTCGCTCTCAATCTCAATCTGTTCCGTCTCCCCGTGTTTTTCCAACTTATCGCTCAAATTCATCGCACTCCTCCCGAACAAGTCCGTCATGTGTTTTAACCACGTCCCGTGAAAGGCGCTTCCAACCACCGGCCTTCTCTTCGCCCACAACTCTTTATTCGCCGGGATCAAACCGTCGCCCATAATCGGTTGCATGATGTCCGTCAAAATGCCTTTAGAGAACGCATCCGCGTTGTCTTTGAACATGTATTTCACCACGGTTGGGTCGGACACCACCACGAACCATTTCGGTCCGGCGCCGAGATTATACACCCCGCCGTAGTCTCGATAGTACTGGTACAAAGGCACAAACAAAGGCGCGCTCCGCACTTCCTCCTTTAACAAATCAAACAAAACTTTCTCCGTTATCGGCGCGCCGTTCCCCCACGGGAAAATCCGCGAGAACTTCTTCAACGCGGCCTCGGTGTTATCCCTCGGGATTTCCACGCCCGGGAATAACGCGCCGTTGTACGTTTTTTCCTCCTCCGTTTCCGGTGGTTCAGATATCGCATTTTGGACCACAACGACGATGGCTTTTCTTCTTCTTTGTCCGTGATTGGTTTTCTTCTTCTTCTTCTTCTCCCGCGTACTCGCCGTCGTAAACGCGGAAGATCTGGACGACGTCGAACAACACCCGGAGAGGAACGAACAACGTTGCGTCGTCGTCGTCGACATTTCGAGAGGAAATGGGAATAAAGCGCTCTCAAGAATGCGCTACCTTAAAGGCGTTTTATGTGGATAAAGGACGGAGAAAAATCTTTTCACACATGTGAGTTTTAGATATTATGGATTTAAAATATTGGTACACAACAGTCTCTCTCTCTCTCTCTCTCTTTCTGTTTATATAATAAGTTTATAATTGGTTTGGTTTCTTTTCTTTGTCCTTCCTCCTTCACCTCGCTTTTACGGCGCGCGTGATGCGTATCCTCGGCGGCGGGCGGCTCTTTCGAGCAGCGCTGTATTCGCATCCCACGTCCGAGCGAGGCGAAGAAGAGCGCTTCCTTTCCTTCTCTCTTTCTTTCCGTTTATATATATATAATGTAAAGCAACACGTCTCTCTCTCTCTCTCTCTCTCTCTCTTTCTCTCTTCTTCCTCCTTCTCTTTCTCTACTATGGTATTATTACTGCGCGTTCACGCTCACTCGGTTCTCCTTCTCAAACTGCTCCTCGATTTTTGCAAACTGCGTCTTTTCCAAATCCGCAAAGTACGGATGTTCCAACGCTTCCGTCGCGTGAATTCTCTTCGCCGGATCAAACTCCAACATCTGTTGCAACAAATCGATCCCGTTTTTATCCAGCTGCGGGACAATTTTTGCCAAATCTTGCGCTTTCCATTGCGGAAACTCGTGCCAATCTCTCAATTTGGTCACCCCCGGCCACACCGTTTCGTTCGGCGTTCCCAACAACTTAAAAATGTGCAACAACTGTTGCAACTCGGAATCACCCGGAAACAACGGTTGCTTCCTGGCCATTTCCGCGAAAATGCACCCGACGGACCAAATATCTACGGGAGTAGAATAGTGCGACCCCCCCAACAAAACTTCCGGCGCGCGATACCACAACGTCACAATCTCGTGCGTGTAACTCTTCACCGGAACCGAAAACGCTCTCCCTAAACCGAGATCCGCAATCTTCAACACGTTCTGCGCTTTATCCACCAACAAGTTCTGCGGTTTCAAATCTCTGTGCATCACCCCGTGCTTGTGTAAATGCGCGGTGCCTAACAAGAGTTGGTACATGAAGTTTTGCACCGTCGATTTCGGAAGCGGGTTCGCCGGTCCTCGTCCGGTTTCATCCATGAAGTGCTTCAAATCTTGGTTCAAATATTCAAAGACTAAATACAGCATCGCTTTGCCGTCTTCTTCCACGTGTTCGACTTTTAAAAGGCGAACGATGAACGCGGATTCGGAGAGCATTTGGAGTAAAGATACTTCTCTCAACGCCGTGGATGGTACGCCTTCTTCTTCCATCTGTTGATTTAGTAGAGAAAGTATACGCGTGAGTGTGACGTACTAAAAACAGAAGTATGAAAAGAACGCGCGAAGATTTTCAAAAATTGGAGACGCCGTTCCCCTCTCATCGTGATGAAAGATTCTGATTCCGTTTCAAAAACAGAAGCGCGAGAGCGCGAGAGAACGACGAGAAGAGAGAAAGGAAACCTAATCGTCTCTTTCTTTTCTCGAACGAGACAACCGGGAGACCCTTTGCTTTCGCTTTCGCGCGGCAACCTCTCTCTCTGATCAAAACAAAGAGATCATCCACCTCTCCGCTCGCATCAAAATCTCCCAAACACCAAAAGGGGAAGAGGGAAACCACCCGTACAAAAAAAACGTACCTCCAATCGTGTCTTCTTCAGCGCGACCAATCTCCCAGTCGCGCGTTCGCGGGCTTTGTACACCTTCCCGTACGTCCCTTGCCCGATCTTTTCGAGCTTTTCGTAGCACTCGTTGATCGTGGACGCGTAACCCATGGTCTTCTTAACTTCTTCTTTTTCCGAGAATATAAAAGATTTGTGATTTTTATGAAGAGAGAGAAGAGAGACTCTCGACTTCGGTTCTTTTTTCTCTCTCGGGTTTTCAAATTTTTTGCTCGAAAAAATTTTTTGCTCAAAATTCGACGCGAAAACAGAAGCCAAAAACGGCAGATTTTTCTCTCCCCTCTTTTGGAAAATGTCAACAACCAATAATAATAACGTCAACAAATTCCAAGCGGCGTTTCGAGCGAAAGTGGAGCGAGTGAACGAGACGAAGAAGAAGATACAGACGCAAAGAACGATTCACGGAGAGGATGAAGCGCCAGAGGGAAGAGGAGGCGCTTCGGGGACGACGAAAATGAATGCGATTTCGAACGAGAAGATGATGATGCGCCGTCGGAGGGAAGAAGGCGAGGAGAAGAAAGTAGCACCATCTTCTTCTTCTTTGCCGGCGGGTTTTTTCGACGAGCACGCGACGGCGCGTGATGCGAAGGACGAGGAACGCGAGAAGAGGAAAGAGGAGGAGGAGAAGAAGGGAGGCGTGGCGACGACGACGACGAGGAGTATTGACAACACACAAAAAACCGTTGCGGACGAGACGAGCGGGCAAGAATACTTGAAACAAAAAGAAGAGGAGGAGCGAATGAAACGAGAAGAGGAAGAGGCGGCCATGCATGCGAAAGAGTTGGCGGACGAGGTCATAGCGGATACCGTGGCTGGGTTTGATAAGGTGGACGCCTTGCGGGAGAAGGCGATGGAGATTTTGATGATGAAGAAGAAGAAGAATAAAGAAGACGGCGCGAAGAAAGTGAACTGGCGGAAAGGCGAAGAGAAGGACGAGAGTAGCGACGACGATGATTCGGACGAAAACGACGATTTCGCGTGGAGAAGAAAGAAGAGAAAGAAGAGCACGTGATGCAGATAGTATTTATATTCTAAAAAGTAGGTAGCTTTCATAGCGTTTAGACTTTAAAAAAGTTCAGAGAGAGAGATGTATTGTTTGCGGTTTAGCGCGCTCTCGCATACATAAATAATTATTATAGAAGTGCACATCGTCGACACGTTACGTTTCGACGGTGATAATATTATCGATTTCGTTTTCATTTTTATCGTTCGCGCCCTCGTAGTCGTCTTCAAGCGCTTGGAACGCCGCCTCGTCCTCTTGAGAAAGTTCGACAAAGTTTGTATCGTTTCTCGCGCTGCTCTCTTCGTCGAAACCTTCCTCCTCGGCGATTTTCTGCAACATGGCGTATAACTCCTTCTCCGATCGAGGACACTGTGGAACAATCGGAGGTTTCCTCCATTTGCGTTCACTCGCCAGCTTCCAGTCGACCGAGCGAAACCAAGGATGGTTTTTGATTTCAATCGAGCCATACGTCGAGCCGAGACGATTCGCGCTTTCGACGGTTAAGAGTTTACGTATCAAGTCTCGGCTTTCTTTCGTAAATCCGAACGCGTTTTCAGTTTCTTCTTCTTCTTCTTCTTCTTCTTCTTCTTCATCCTCTCCTTCTTTGTCGTTTTGGTTTCCATTGCCTTCGTCTGTTTTGACTTTTTTCTTCTTACTCCCACTCGTTGTCGTCGTCGATGTCTCTTTTTTACCGCTCTTATGCTTCGTCTTCTTCGCTTTCTTCGGTTCTTTCGGCCCAAACGTAAACTCTCTCTTCAAAATTTTCTGATACGTCGCCCACGGTTCTTCGCTTTGAAACGGCGGTATACCTCTCACGAGTTCATAGAGCAAAACTCCAAGCGCCCACCAATCTACGGACTCGTCGTGACCTCCGTTCAAAATAACTTCCGGCGCTAAATAGTCCGGCGTCCCGCACAACGTGTACGCCTTTTCGTTTTCAATAAATCCAACCTTCTGGCGCAACTCTTCCATAGCAACACCGCAACCACCACTACCGCCGCCGCCGCCGCCATCTTTCCTCTTACCGATACTTTTCGGCCCCAATTGCTTCGCAAATCCGAAATCCGCCAACTTCACGTACCCGTATCCGTCTAACAAAACATTCTCTGGTTTCAAATCTCTATACGCCACCCGACACGGCTTCGCGCACATCTCGTGCAAGTACTCGAACGCGAGCGCGATTTCAACGACGTAAAATCGCGCGATGTCATTTTTCAATCGTCGATAGATTCTCAACTGATTAAACAATTCTCCTCCTGGAACAAACTCCATCACTAAATGGATTTCCTCCCTCGTTTGCGCGTACGAAAACAATCGCACGATAAACTCGCTCTTGGAACACCTCTCGAGTATTTTTTTCTCCTGAACGATGTGCGCGATCTGTTTCGTCTTGGCGACGTGCGCTTTAGATAAGATTTTAATCGCCACGACTAAGCCCGAGTCTCGGTGTTTGGCAATCGGAACGATCCCGAACGACCCGGTGCCTATGATTGGGCCCAGCTCGAAGTTTCGGATGGGTGTTTTCGGGTGTATGGAAACGTTGTTCGGGTTCGGGTCAAAAACTTCTGCAGGAGCTTTTTCTGCCTTTATCGCTGCTGCTGGTGCTGCTTTTAGAAGAGGAGGTTTCTGAGTACTCTCGCGCGTAAGCTTTTGAGAAGAGACGGCGCCGCCGCCACCGCTGCTGCTCCTTGTCGTCGTCGTCGTCGTCGGCGGCGTCGCGATCGAACTGCACAGCTTCTTGAACATATTTTTCCCGTGTTGTGTGTATTTTTAGGATTTTCCCTTAGTAAGTAATAGTGTGTATGATTTGACTGTGTTTTGAAATGTACAAAAATAACTCTCTCTCTTCTATTCTTTCTCTCTTCTTCTCTCTCGCTCTCTCGTTAACTCTGCAAGAACGGCTTTCTTCAATCTCTGATGATAAAAACGAACGAATACCATCGCTATACTCTTTCTTCTTAGAGCGGCGGCAACCTACAACTACTTCACCATCGTCTTAATCTTCGCGATCGCCTTGGCCGGATTCAAGCCTTTCGGGCACACCTTGGTGCAATTCATAATCGTGTGACATCTGTACAACTTGAACGCGTCGTTGACTTGAATCAACCGGTCCTTCTTTTTCCCGTCGCGCGAATCGATGATCCATCGATACGCTTGCAACAACACCGCCGGGCCTAAATATTTGTCCGAATTCCACCAGTAGGATGGGCAGGACGTCGAACAACACGCGCATAAAATGCACTCGTACAAACCGTCCAATTTTTCGCGATCTTCTTTCGATTGTAAATTTTCTCGGCCGCTCGCTTTGGTTTCCTCCTCGTCGTCTCGAATCAACCACGGCTTGATCGATTTATACTGCGCGTAAAAGTTGCTCATGTCTACGACTAAATCTCGGACGACAAACATGTGCGGTAACGGCGCGACTTTCGTCGTCTCCGCGGCGGTTGATTTCTCCACTTTAGATAAGCACGCTAACGTGTTCACGCCGTTGATGTTCATCGCGCACGATCCACAGATGCCTTCTCGGCACGATCTGCGGAAACTCAACGAGTGGTCTTGTTCGTCTTTAATTTTCAAGAGAACGTCGAGCATCATCGGCCCACAGTCGTTCAAATCGACCGAGTACGATTGATAGTGCGGTTTGGAGTCTTTCGAGTCTTTCGGAGCTTCCGGAGACCACCGGTAGACGTCGAAATTCTTCACCAATGGGGAAGACGATGATTCAGAAGCCGTTGCTGTCGTCGACGATGTCGATGATGATGTCGAGGACACATTCCGCCTCGTGATAGTAAAGAGTGATGATGGAGACGCAGAAGAAGATCTCAAAGACGACGTCGTGCTGCTACTACTATTACTACTACTCCTACTGATGATCGCGCGAAACGCGCGTTCGATCGCTCTCTTCTTGCTCGCCATATAAATGTGTTTTGTCCGTTTTTGGTATATTAAAGAGGGACAACTTTTGTGTGTGTGGAGCGAGGTTTCCCGAATTTTGAGTCAAGTAGGCGACAAGAAATTTCTCTCTCTGCAAAAAGAGAACTTTGCTCTTCTCTTTTTTCGCAGCAGAATTGTTCTTTTTTTTGCTCTCCCCTTTGATTTCGTAAGCCCCTTGATTTCGTAAGCGAGATGGAAACCGACGGCCAGAAACGAAGCTCATCAAACTTTAGAAAAGTTCTTCACACAAACGCACACATCGCACTACCACACATCTATCTTTTCAAAAGGTACGCAAACTGCGCGCAAAAGTGACTGACTCTCTTTTCGCACGCAGAACATATTCGCGAACGATTCTCGAACGTCGTTCTCGCAAGTTTCGATTCGCGTCTCTCATCGTTGGTTCTTCGCGCGCGATTGGAAAAGGGAAAAATTTTAGGCGGCTGAAGAAAGAGGAAGCATTTTATGCCGCCACACCCCCACGGAACATCCGCGCGCTTTTTACCCCGTTGCGAGCGATTTTTGGAGCGAAAGGAGCGAAAATGTCGTCGAGATGTTTTCGTTGCGAGTAGATTTAAATCTTAACTCGTAATGCGTGGATGTTTCGGTGCTCTTTTCGTTCGGTTTCCGGACCAGATGATGGAACATTTTTTCCGTGTGAACGCTTTTTGGAACTTTGTCGGCCAGACACGTTTTATCTTCTTCTTCTTTCCAATTTGATTTCTTTTCTTTGTGTTCACTACTAACCGACGACTTCTTCGCTTATTCTTCTTCACGCATAACAACAGAACTATTTAATACACAATGGCTCCCGCGAAGTGCACCGTACCGAAACCGTCCTCCGTGGTGACCGCGGAAGTCGTGGCGTCTTTGCAAAAAGACGCCACGAACAAGAAAGAGCCGGAAACGAGAGCGAACGCGGCGAAGAAAATCGGGGAGTTGGCCACGAAATCGGGCGCTCAAGAGGAACCGTTCATGATTGAGTTGTTAGAAGTGGCTATTATCTTGGCCGGGGATAACAAGTCCAAAGACGTGAGAGAAGCGGCGGACCCGGCGGTGGATGCCATCTTGTCCAAGTTGTCGCCGTTTGCCATCAGAGCGTGCCAAAAAGCTATTTTCGCCGGTTTTGCCAGTCCGTTTTGGCAATCCAAGATGGCTGCGTTGAGAGTCATTGACTTTTTCGTCGGAGCTGCACCGAAGTCGGTCGCCGCGGCGTTGCCGGAATTGGTTCCGGAAATTGCGCAAGTCATGGTTGACATGAGAGATGAAGTCAAGGAGAAGTCTTCGGATACGATGGCCAAGGCGGCGTCGACGATTGGTAACTTGGACATTGAGCCGTTCGTACCGACGTTGATTGAGTGCATCGTCAAGATTGACGAAGTGCCGGAGTGCGTGCACAAGCTCGCCGCGACGACGTTTGTTCAACAAGTCGAGTCGCCGACCTTGTCTATTCTCGGTCCGCTTTTGATGAGAGGTTTATCGCACTCGCAAATGACTGCGATTAAGCGTAAATCCGCGGTTATCATCGACAACATGTGTAAGTTGGTCGAAGATCCGATGGATGCCAAACCGTTTGTCCCGAAGTTATTGCCGTTGTTGAAGAGAGCGATGGACGAAGTTGCCGATCCGGAATGCAGAACGGTTTGTACGAGAGCGTACAAGACGTTGTTGAACGCCGCCGGCGAAACCGCGGAATCCGCCGCCGCGGAAGCCGAAGATGCCTCTACTCACTACGATGAATCCATGGTTTCGAAAGAGTTACAAGCGCTCATGGTCACCGCAACTGGTGCCTCGGACGCGGACGTTGCGAAGTTTGTCGAAGATCCGGCGGTTGCGCCGATCTTTAATCACATTTGCGCCTTGTCCGTCAACGCGCTCTTGCAAAAGAACTTTGACAAGGACCAGTGGACCAAGTCGTGCGCGACGCCGTACATGAAAGTGTTTTACGCCGACGCGGATGCCTTGACGGCAACTTTGGTTTCCAAGGCCGAAGAGTTGTACTTGTCCACGAAGAAAGTCTTCGTAGTTGAAGACGAAGAAGGCGAAGACTTGTGCAAGTGCGACTTTTCCTTGGCGTACGGTGCGCTCATTTTGCTCAACAACGCCACTTTGCACATGAAGAAGGGTAAAAGATACGGTTTGTGCGGCCCGAACGGTTGCGGTAAGTCGACGCTCATGAAGGCCATCAACAACGGTCAAGTGGACGGTTTCCCGCCACCGGAAGAGTTGAGAACGGTGTACGTTGAACACGACATCCAAGGCGATGTCGGGGACATGAACGTCGTCGACTTCATCTCTGCCAATGATGTCATCAAGGAGCACGGAACCAGCAGAGATGAAGTCAAGAAGGTTTTGACGACTTTCCAATTTACGGAAACGATGCAAGAAGGTGCCGTCACCGCGTTGTCTGGTGGATGGAAGATGAAACTCGCCTTGGCGAGAGCGATTTTGATGAAGGCGGACATTTTGCTTTTGGACGAACCAACTAACCACTTGGACGTTAAGAACGTCGCGTGGTTGGAGGAGTATTTGATCTCTCAAACGACTATTTCTTCCATGATTGTCTCGCACGATGCCGGTTTCTTGGACAGAGTGTGCACGCACATCATCCACTACGAAACGAGAAAGCTTGTTACGTACAAGGGTAACTTGACTGAATTCATCCGTCAGTGCCCAGCCGCGAAGAAGTACACCGAGTTGTCCAACGACGAACTGAAGTTCATCTTCCCGGCGCCTGGTTTCTTAGAAGGCGTAAAGAACAAGGATAAAGCCATCGTCAAGGCGACCAACTGTTGGTTCAAGTACCCGAACACGGAGAGGCAAATCATCCAAGGCGCCTCGATCCAACTTTCTTTGTCTTCCAGAGTCGCGTGCTTAGGCCCGAACGGTGCCGGTAAGTCCACGTTCATCAAGTTGCTTACTGGTGAAGCTGAACCGGACCAAGGTACGGTTTGGAGACACCCGAACATGCGTTACGCGTACGTCGCGCAGCACGCGTTCCACCACGTCGAACAGCACTTGGAGAAGACGCCGAACGAGTACATCAGATGGCGATTTCAAACCGGCGAAGATAAGGAAAACTTGACCAAGGTCACCATGCAATACACGCCGGAAGAAGAAAAATTGATGAAGGAAAAGATCAACGTCACCAAAGAAGATGGCACGGTCATGAAGTTGGTTGTCGAAAAGATCATCTCTCGTCGCCAAAAGAAGAACAAGTACGAGTACGAAGTCAAGTGGGAGAACTTGTCCATGGACCAAACGACGTGGATGGAAAAGGAGAAGCTCGAAAAGTGTGGTTTCACCAAGTTGATCCAACGCGTCGACGAAAGAGAAGCCGCGCGCGCTGGCTTGTACGCGCGCCCGCTAACCACCGCCAACGTCGAAAAGCACTTGATTGACTTTGGTCTCGAAGCTGAATTTGGTACGCACAACAGAATCAAGGGTTTGTCTGGCGGCCAAAAGGTTAAGTTGGTTCTCGGTGCCGCCATGTGGCAGCAACCGCACATCGTCGTCATGGACGAACCGACCAACTATTTGGACAGAGATGCGTTAGGCGCCTTGGCGTGCGCGGTCAAGGAATTCGGCGGCGGCGTTTTGCTCATCACGCACAACTGCGAATTCGCGGACGCGTTAAAGGAGGAAACTTGGGACGTTCCGGGTACCGGTGAAGTCATCATCAGCGGTAACAGGTGGGGCCAAGGTAAAAAGGGTAAGGCTGAAAAGACGGACTGGGATGGACCGCAAGAGGACACCATCGACGCGATGGGTAACACCGTCAAGGTCAAGGGCCCGAAGAAGAAGTTGTCTAGAAAAGATATCAAGGCCAAGGCCAAGTCTCGCGCGATCAAGTTAGCCGCCGGCCAAGATTTGACCACCGATTCCGACTGGGACTTGGACGTCTACATCGGGGAAGACCCGTCCAAGGCAAAGAAGGCTGGCAAGGAATAAGTATGTGTACTTGGATGAATTAGAGTATTATATATGCGCCGTAGCCGAAAGCGAAAAGGAAAGAAAATTTCCTCTCGCGAAAGAGACGTTATTACATTTTTAAGAGACACAATATTATTACATAGACGAGATAGCAACATGTTTTAATTTGCAAACTTTGACTTTTATCACGATTTATCATCATCATTCATTCATTCGCGCGTAGTATAAAAACATACTCTCTCCTCTCGTCGCGCGCTTTCCTCCTCGCGTTTTGTTGATTTCTCATCAGATTCTCACAAGTCACTTGTTTCTCTTTTTTAACGAACGTTTGTTTTCTGTTTCAAATTTCTTCAGATTAAAGCAGGCGCAAAGGAAAAAAGGGGGATGTTATTCGCGGCGCAAGAAACGCCGCTGTTCGTTTTAAACGACGACGAGGCTCTTTTCGCGAACGAAAGAGGACGCGCGGAAGATGCGAGCACTCGAAACATTACTGCTCATTTTAAAAACAACGAAGAAGAAGAAGAAGAAGATCGAACGCGAATTGAAAAGAAACAACAGAATGACTTTTCCTCCGGCTCCGGCGATATCGTTCGATTGCGAGATGGGAGTTTACTGTCCTGGCGAACGACGAGCGGAAAGAATGCGGTCGAAATCGTCTTGTGGCGGGAAGAGCGCGATGGGGAACGAAGAGAGAATGCTGCGAGCAGAGCGGTGAAGACGATTGAAATCACGTTTCCAACTGACACCAAAAACGAGCTGTGCGCGAAAAGCGTCGTTTTGGCGCCGACATCTGTGAACGACGACGGCGCGTCGTTGTTTCGCGTGATCGCGTGTAGTCGAACGGTGCAGACTAACGGGAAAGTTTTGGAAATGTACGTGGCTACCGTGGAGGAGTCTGCGGATAAATCGTCGTTGCGATTGAAAGGAGGCGCGGTGGCGAAGAAAGCGGTGAAATTGGAAACGGCGGGGGTGGGAGACTCGGTGACGTGCGCAGGATTGGTGAGCGGTGCGGACGAACGGTCGCCGATCGTGTGTGTTGGTGGTACGGACGGGCGAAAAGTCGTTTTCGTGGACGTTTTATCCGGCGAAGCGCTTTCGGAGATTGCGGTTGGGAGCCAATCGATATCGTCTTCCTCGGCTGCGGCTATTGGGAGTTCGTTGTTGGGAAAGTTTGGGATTAGCCTCGGTGCAAAAGGAACCATGCCGCCAGTAGTGCACGTATCGCCCAGACTGATAGAGTTAGATGGGTCGATGGTGACAGTGATAGTCACCGGGGATGGGGCGGTGACGTGCGTTACTTCGTCGACAGCGAATACGAAGGGGGCGTTTGGCTCAAACTCGCAAGCAAACAGACGCGTATTGTTTCGAATGATGTTACCAAAAGGAGCTTTGAAAAGTGATGCGTTGATCACTTCTTTAAGTCGCGAAAATGACACAACGAATTCGGCTCCCCAAAACTGGTTCGTTACGGGAGCGCGGGCGACAGCTGGCGGCAATTTAGTGGTCTTTGGAAACGAAGATTTAGGTAGGGAACACGTTACCGCGTATACGTTTGTGAGCACGAACGAAATCCGACGCATGGCTACGTTTACTATCACTGATAGTGCTGATAGCGTTCGAGACGTGTATTTCGACTCCGAGAGTGGGGAGATCTTCGTCTTCTTTTCGAGTAACTGCGTTTCGAAATGGTCCGTAGCGGATTCGTTGAGGGTCGTTGAAACTTTAGAATCTGATTTAGCCAAGTTTGAATCGTGGGCCATCAACGGTGTAGGTTCCGAAGCTGCTTTAAGCGCTTTGAGAATATCGTTTTTCGGAGATTTGAATGATGTTGGAGTCGATAAAAGCGAGATGCACACGTTTGCAAAGATTTTAGCCTCGGAGATTTCAGAGATTGGTCTAGATAGAGGGGTGAGCGCGGCAGGATTTCGTCGAGCACTTGGCAAGGACTTTGAAAGCGATGGAACGTCGATTGTTGATGCTATAGCCGCGACTTTAGCTTCATCCTCGGAAACAGTCGATGATCTTGTTCAGAATTGGGGAGAGTTCGTGAAACGATACGTCGCTGAATGGAAACTAGGGAACCTCGGGGTTGCTTTTTCCGTTGTGAAATCGTCCACGGGCGCGGAAAAAGAAGAACTATTATTCTTGAGAAAAAGTGGTATCAGCGCACTCGCGACGAGTGGAAAGAACGCTTCATCGTCTGGAGCGCACATGCGGTTCCAAAACGACGCGGTTGAAAATGCGACCTCGTTACTTTCTCGAGCGGCGGGGAATTCTGTCGAACGCATGGCAAAGTTGCTCGGGTGTAACTTCTGCGGTCTCGAGAATCGCGAAGCTGTCGATTGGCTCGACCTTGCCACGTGTGAAGCGACTGGTACTGGTGGCCTTAGTATGACTGGTAGAAGCTCCTCGAGCAGTGCGCACGATGCGTTGTTCAGGGACCAAAGACGCTTGCTCCAACGCCAAACGATTTTGACTGTTCGAAAAGCGTGGGAGTCGCTGATTGTAAACGATAAAGATTTGGCGGCGTGCGCACAAAGTATTGAAGCAGCTTTATCTCAGAGCGTTCATGATATTGCGTCTTCTTCATCCTCTTCCTTCACGTCGGCGAAGAAGCTGCGCATGCTAGCACACAAAGCGTTCGGGTTTGCCATGTTGCTCCGATTAGCCTCAAAAGGCAGCGCCTGTTCAACGCCAAAAAAGGTTTCGAACGATGCATTTACTTTGTTACCGCGTGTTCTCTTAGTTTTTGCGCTTTCTTCCGCGCTTTCCTCCGTCTGTGCGTTGGATCCAGATACGATTGCTATCCAAGCATTCGCGAAACAAAGAGGCGATCCGGCGATGGTGGTAGTTGATCTTTTTCGTCGAGGCGAAATCGAAGCTTCAGAGAAGATTGCGCTGGCATTTTTAGGCAGCGCCATTCCGGGTGATTACGAGAAGAAAAGTGAAGAGGATGAAAGTCTGTTGTGCTACGAAGGCGAGCGACCGGCGTTAGCCTTCGCGCGTGCGTTGGCAATGTTGGCGAGAAGAGCTGCACAAACGAGTCACTCGGACGAAGAAGCTTCGAGATTGTTTTTCCAAGCGGCTTTGCGTTTAGAGAAAGTTGACGACAGCGAGAATAAAATCCTAGCGGAAACGGCAAGAACGATTCGCACTTCGATACTTGGTGACGATGACGACGATGCCAAGAACGCGCAAGATCGAGGAAGAGGAGCGCAAGATCCGCGCACGTACGATGCGCTTGAGCATCACGAAACGGTCGCGTTAGCGTTTGAACGCGTCTTCTCCTCGCGTCTTTCTCACGCCTCTTTGAAATTCACAATGGCGGCAATCTCTGAAGCCGAGCTCGTCACTGAATTTGAATCGCAGGAAGATGCAGCTAGGCTCATCGACGCTAAAGAAAGACTTTGGCACGCGTCTCTGCGACGCGCTTGCGACGAAAACGATTTCGTTTCTGCGTTCGTTTCTACACTTTTCATGTACAATTCCCCGGCGGCGGCGAGACATTCGAACTTTTCAGGTGTACGTGCACTTGTCGAATCGGCGTGCGACGCAATGGGCGTGAACTGTGGTGCGACGGCGGATATTGGTCGAGTGATTAAATCGTTGCCGTTTGGAGAGGCGATTTACGCGGCGAGAGAAACGCTTGAAAGAAAATCTCGAACGCACAAGTTGAATCACCAGTCTCAAGACGACAAAGACCAAGGAACTGCTACAATCGTTTCTCCGTCGGAGATTTTATATTCCATGCTCGTCGATCGTTGGGAGTTGAAGGACGCCGCGTTAGTCGCTGCCCAAGACGCCGTCCGCTTCGGCGACGAAGCTCGACGAAAAGTTTGCGAAGCCGCGAAAGACCCGCAAAACGCGCAACTTCGAGACGATGCCATCGAGTCAGTTCAACGTCATTTGCACGGTTTAGAAAAGTCTTTAGCCGCGTTGACCGCGACAAGAAGCGACGAGAGGTGCGGTACCGACGGCGAAGTGTTCTTTGCACCGACGCACGACGATTTTGGAGAAGAAAGCACGGACGATGAAATGCACGTCGAAAAAGGATCCTCAGAGTCCTCGCAAGAAGAGATCGTATTTGAAAAACTTCGCATTCATAATGACGACAACGACGAAGGCAACGATGTTGCACGTCAGAATCAAGAACCACCGAACGACCGCGCGCCTCCACCAAAACCGAAACGACACAAAAAGCTCCATCCTCCAACGGGAGACGACGAGATTGGCGTTGGTTCGCCTCTTGCGGCGATGGCGAGAATGGTCGCGCTCACAAAAGCGCGTCTTCTTCTTTTAAAAAATGATGCCTATTTAGAAGAGCTCGCGATTGAAAAGCAGAAGTTCACCAACATAGCTTCCTTATTCGATGAGAGCGCGGTAAAAGTTGTGTGCGAGAGTTTGTTAAAGCGCGGATTCTTCGATGACTGTTCGGATTTGGTTTCTTTGTGGTTTTCAAACCACGAGTTGCGCGACGTCGCGAGTCAAATATCATGTTGCGCCGGTGCGTTTGCGGCAGAAACGATTCAGCATTCGAGCGAGAGTCATCATTCGGCAAAGTTACCGATTGGTTTTAAATGTGTGAAAGTTTCGAGCTCGTTATCGAACAGCTCAAATACCCTCGCCAATGAGAACCCGTGGGTGGCGTCGAGAAAAATCGTGGACAAGTTTGAAAACGTGGAAACGAATGGGATGATTGCTCATTCCGCGTGTTTAGGCGCCTTAAGCGTGAACCCAGATCTCGAGTTACCTTTATTTCTCACAGAAAACGTGCATTGCGATAAGCTCATTTCGCTGTATTTGAAGGCGAATCGTCCGGCGTGCGCCGCTCGGGTGGCTCTGAAAGAGTTGGAGCTTTATTCGCGCGCGAGTGCGATGAAACGCGTTAAACATAACGCCGTTTGGCTTCCCATGGATGCTTTCCACGCGGTTCAAATTGCGCTCGATGACGACGCGTTCTCAAATAAAAAGAAACACATATCAGGTGCTTTGAGAATCGCGATTGATTCGCATCGAAACCAACTGGAGAAAGATGCGAAAACACTCGCTCAGGTGCACCAGATGTATTAATAGCAAATAGCAATAAAAAGCAATAAAAAACACAATAAGCGCCAAAATTACGTACCAGTTGGTACTAGGAAATAGACAAACTACATGCATGCCAATCATGGTCAAAATTACAAAAAGCTAATCATTCTCTTAATAACTCTTGGCGAATATGCATACCTCTTTCGCTGGCTTTCCAGTTTGGATGCAGTTTCCAACCGAGCTCGGTTGTTCAAAAGGGAAGCATCGGATGGTCGCCCCCGTTTTCTCCTTGATCTCCTTCTCTTCCTCGTCCGAACCTTCCCAAGCGCACCTCGCCCACTTCCCGTCCTCGATCGTTTTTTCTAAATCCGCCATCGTCGCGCAATCGACGATGTTTTCGTCTCGAAACTTTCTCGCTTTTTCCAACATCGCGTCTTGGATCTCGTCCAAAATCACGTTGATTTTCTCCACTAACGACGCTTTTTCCGCGGAAACGCCAAACTCTTTGCCTTCTTTACCCGGCACGTCTCTTCTGGCCACAACGCACGCGTTCTTCTCGACGTCTCTGGGACCGATTTCAATACGAATCGGCACGCCTTTCATCTCCCAAAAGTTGAACTTCCATCCGGGCGATTTCGTATCGTCTGCATCAATCTTCACGCGAATGCCCGCTTCTTTCAATATCTTCGTAATCGCATCGCACGACGCCATCACCGATTCCTTATCTTTATTCTTTTGCCAAATCGGCGTCACGATGACTTGCACCGGTGCTAATTTCGGCGGCAACGTCAATCCCTTATCGTCGCCGTGCGTCATAATCACGCCACCCATCATTCGCGTACTCACGCCCCAGGAGCTTTGATACACGTTCTTTGCTTTCCCGTCGGTATCTAAAAACGTCGTCTCGAAAGCTTTTGCAAAGTTATCGCCTAAATCGTGCGAAGTTCCGGCTTGTAACGCTTTCTTATCACCCATCATCGCCTCCATGGTAAACGTCGCCTTCGCGCCCGCGAAACTTTCAATGCTGGATTTCTTTCCAACGATGACAGGCATCGCGAGCGTCTTCTCCGCGAATTCTGAATACACTTTAATCATTTCCATGGCCATCGCGTTCGCTTCTTCCGCGGTTGCGTGCGCCGTGTGTCCTTCTTGCCACAAAAACTCTAACGTTCGAATAAATGGCCTCGTTCGCATCTCCCATCGGTGCACGTTACACCACTGGTTCAATTTAATCGGCAAATCTCGATAACTTTGAATCCACTGCGAAAGCATGTGGTTCACGATAGTCTCCGACGTCGGTCTCACCACTAACGGTTCCTCCAACGTTTTCCCACCTCCTTGCGTGACTACGGCCAATTCTGGAGCGAATCCTTCCACGTGCGACGCCTCCTTCGTAATGAACGAATACGGAATCAACTGCGGAAAATAACAATTCTCCACCCCTCGCATTCCAAATTGTTCGTTCAAAATCGTCTGCGTCGTCTCCCACATGGCAAACCCGTACGGGCGAATAACCATAGTCCCTCTCGCCGGTCCGTAATCGGCCAGTTCGCACTCTCGAATGACGTCCAGGTACCACTTGGAGAAGTCTTCCGAGCGCGGCGTCACTTGCGCTTCCGCCTCTTTCCCTCCTTTACCGCCGCCGTCGTTCTTCTTCTTTTTATCGCTGCTATTCTCTTCTTTATTTTTTTTCGCTTCTCCGGCCGACGGATCCGCTTTCGCTTTCAGTTCCTTCAACACCGCCACGGCTGCTTTCACGTCCTCGTCCTGGTTCGTTTTCCCGGACGCTTTCAAAGCTTTAATCAAATCGCCTTGTTTTGCAATCGCGTCGGCGACATCACCTGACGTCGCCGCGCTGCTGCTGCTGCTGCTGCGGGTAACGACCGACGACGTAAACGACGTAAACGACGTTTGGGTAAAGAAGAAACGTTTACCACCACCACCACAAAAACCACCACCCGTTTTCCTGTTTTCATTCTCCCTAATAGTCGACGACGCGCTGAAAAACGAAGAAACCGAAGGAATTGGTTTCGCCGCCGGGACGACGGGCGTCGAATTTAAAGCAGACGACGACGTCGTACACGACGACGTATTCGTACACGACGACGTAATCGCGGGCGAAGAAAAACACCCGCAAGAATGAAACCACCACCCCTTAAAACTGTTTCGGCGGCTTAAATGTCGTCTCGCCGTCGTCCTCGTCGTCGTCGTCACCATCCTCATCATCGTTCTCGTCGTAGTGGTAAAAAAATGTCTTCGTTTCGTCGTCATCGTGTGCCTCCTCCTCAAGATGCTGTTCGTATTCGTCGCGGCTGTAACAAGAGTCATTTATTTCTTTTCTCTCTCTCTCTCTCTCTGTCTCTCTCTGTGTCTCTTTTCGTGTCGCCGTAATAAACTACTTCACGCGAGAGAACACAAAGAGAAAAGGGTCGTGGGAAATTTTATCTCTTTTTAGTGATGTGTTTGCCTCCAACAAAACCTTTACATTGGTCTTTTTTTTTGGGCGCTTTTGCGTCGCATCACACACTGATTGAAAATGTCTCCGAAGCCAAGATCTCTCTCGTATGCATGCATCACTTTTTTCATCACGAGGAAGAGTTTTGAGAGACCAATTTTGAAAAAAAAAGTAAAAAAAAGAGGAATCTCATCATCACACTAAAATCTCCGCACAACTTTTCCTTTTCCTCTCTTCCTCTCGGTCCTCTTCGTCGTAAAGAAGGAAGAGCGCGGAGGAAAGAAGGTCGCTTTTCCGTATTTATACAGTAAAACCTACTCTTTTTTCACGCAAAGGCGAGTTTTATTAGGAAAAGAGAGAGCGTTGCATTGTTATTTTTTTTTCCCCCTTCTTTTAGTGTGTTTTTGAAACCTCGGAGGGATGTCGTCGATGGTTTTTTCTTCGCGCATCTCCTCCTCGGCGAAGGCGACTTTGAGCCCAGGAAATGAGAACGAGCGCGCAATCAGGAGGAGGAGGAGAAGAAGAAGCTCGATTTCCTCGTCGTCTGAATCGTCGTCTTTAACGACGAAGAGGAGGAATTTTTGTTGCGCGTTTGTGACGAGCAAAAAAAGGAATATTGGCGGCGTCTTTTTCCCCAACACATCATCATCATCATCATCGTCGTCGTCGTCGGGGAAAGAGAGGAGGAAAACAACAACTTTAGCGAGTAATGCCACGAAGGATTTGACGACGACGAGGATGGGAAAAGAGCGTTCGATGACCAGCAGAGCACGACGGTACCAAATCAACAAAAGAAGACTCTCTACTACCACCACTTCGTCAGCCACGGCTTCGAACCGAGGAGGCGAAACCGCCAACGCGAGCGGGTTAGCCGTGGGTGGCTTTGCAGCCGTGAAACCTTTACTTTCTAGATTATTACCAATGAGTGCGATGTTTTATTGCATGGCGTTTGCGAATTCAATCTTGGACGCGTTGAAAGATACGCTGGTCGTGACTGCGTTTGGCGGCGCCGAGCAGATTCCGTATTTGACGGTGTACGCGGTGTTGCCGATGTCGTTGTTGTTCGTGTCTTTGTTTACGAAACTGAGCCAAAGGTGGGGTAGGGAGAAGCTGTTTTATGCCGCGATTGGAACATTCATAAGCTTTTTTGTGCTGTTTACGATTGTGTTGTACCCGATGCGCTCGGTTTTGCACCCGGTGGACTTATCCGTGCAGTTGTTGAAATGGCTGCCGAGCGGTTTGAGAGGCGGCATCGCGGTCTTTACGAATTGGACGTATTCATTGTTTTACGTGTTTAGTGAGTTATGGGGCGACGTCGTTTTGTCGTTGCTGTTTTGGGGTTTAGCGAACGAGACGACGTCGTTGCACGACGCGGCGATTATATATCCGTTGCTCGGTATCGGGGCGAACGTCGCTCAGGCGAGTTCTGGGTTTATGATGAAATGGGTCACCGGGAGTGGAAATTTCATCTCTTGGGATGCTAAGCTCCGCTTTTTAATGACGGTAGTTTTAACGTGTGGTGGGTGCGCGACGTTGATTCACGCGTACATTTGCGATAAGCAAAGGCGACGGTTGTTGAAGGTTGAGAAGAAGAATAATAAAATTACGCCCGAGAAGAATGAAGAAAAAAAGAAAGTTTACGACGTCTATTTGGACGACGCGGACATCGATGAAGCGAGCGAAGAAGACGATTCGAACACAGAGGTGGCTAGGATTGAAATTCTTCCCATCGAAGATATACAAAAGAGTAAAGACGAAGATTCCATGGACGAGTCAGAGCTTGTGCAGAGAGAACTTTCGCAACGGGTAGGAATGACGGAAAGCGCACCGCCGACGAAATCGCAAATGGCAAAAAGAAATCGGTCGAAGTCGAAAAGAGGTTTGTTTGATGCGTTGAAGTTCGTCGCGAACTCGCCAGAGTTGTCTTGCTTAGCCGTGATGGCGATTTCACAAGGCATCTCTACGATTTTGTTCCAAGTCGCCTGGAAGACGCAGTTGAGAATTTTACACCCCGACCCGACCGCGTACGCGCAATTTATGGGCAACGTGCAAATGTACTCTGGATTCGTAACTGGAATATTTATGATCTCCGCACCGTTTCTGTTTAGGAACATCGGGTGGAAAGGAACCTTATCGATTACGCCAAAGTGCGTCATTATTCTCGGTTGGTTCTTCTTCGGAACCTCGATTTACGCGTCCCGAGTTGGCCTTTTGTCGCAAACGAGTTATTGGCTTCCAATTTTAGTTGTTGGCGGTGCTGCAATTTACATTGTCGAACGAGCGGCGAAGTTTTCGCTGTTCAAACCAGCGGAAGAGATGGTGTATATTGCATTAGACGATGAGGCGAAATCTAAAGGTAAAGCCGCCGTGGACGTGCTAGGTTCGCAATTTGGCAAAACTGGTGGTAGTTTCATGCAACAAGGTCTGCTATTTTGGTTCGGGAGCATTATCGCGGCGTTACCAGTCATGGTTTTCTTTCACTCGACCATTGCATTGGTATGGTTAGCGGCGGTGTACACGCTCGCGGGGAGAAGAGAGGCGCAGCTTGACGCGGAAGTCAAAGGCGATTAGAGATTTTTAGAAAAAGAAAGAGAGAGAGGAAAAACATAAAATTAGATGAGATGAGAGAGCGAGTATATAATATATAGAGGAGTTGTTGTAAATCTGAACGCATTTGAATACGAGTCATGCCACTAAGGCGCCCGCTAGCGTGAACGCGTAATCACCCACGCTCGAGAAAGGGTGATACCGCGTCGTATCTAAAACATACATCAACATCCACAGCGCGGATGGGCGGATTAAAAACCATTTTCGAAAATCAACGTCATCAACCACATTCCGCGCTTTTAAACTCGCCCCAAACGTGGACCAGTTCAACAACCAAATCAATCCGAACAGAGAGTGTTCCCACATCTGCGGCAACCCTTCTCTCAAGTTCAATAAATCTCCGTGTTGAATGGCCAACGCCGTCGGTACTAACTGCAAACTAAACAAAAGAACTCCAAGCCAAACTAACAAAACGGACCGTTTATCATCCTTCGTAACGAAAAAGACGTAGATGTACGTCAAAGTGTGCCAAACGAACGGCAAAGCGCACCCGTACAAAGCAATCGCGTCCAACGGCGCCAACGCCTCGCCTGAATTCAATCGACACAACTGCCACGTCATGACGAGCTGGAACGCAATCGATCGAAGCGATAACTCCTGTTTTCTCCAACCTTTGTTTTGTGCTAACGGTATGCCGCTTAACGCGCACGCCGTGGCTAATAGAACCGATATCGAAGCCGCGACGCTCCAATCCCCTACTCCCGTTGTGAGTGTTGTTGCTTCACCTACTAATGCACTTTTACTCATCTCTCCTCCGAATATCGCGCCGTAATCGTTTCGGCACCACTCGTACATGACGTCAAAACCTAAAATTGAATACAATCCTCCACTCACAGAGTGCGCGTGAAACCTATCCGCTCGCGTCCACATCCTCTTCGCCTTCGATTGAATGGAATCCTTCACATCTTTATCCGTATCTTTGACTGACGAAGATGATGAAGTGGACGCTTCGTCGTTGGAGGACGCGCGAAGTGCGGCGGCCGTTCGACTGTGCGCTTTCTTGAGGCGTCGAGAAGGTTTCGGTTTTGTCAACGGGTGGTGGTTCGCCGCGAGCTCGCCCGCGCTGGCTCGCATTGTAAAAAAAGTGAAGCATGATGGAGTAGAGTGTTCCTTGTTTGTTTATATGGGTTGGTATATGTGCTCTCTTCTCTTAACATGTATAATATCGCTCTTCTCTCTTTGTTCTTCTATGTATAAATCCTCCTCGGGGCTCCTTCCTCTTTCTCTCTCTTCGTGACGATCATAACCTCGACTTCAACTGTTTCAATTCCATGGTCAATTTTTTGATGTATTGATCTTTAACGTCCGGCGCTCTTCGCGTGACAAAGTTAAATTGTCCAGACGCCAAGTTCAACATGATTTCCTCGCTTCCACCAGGAATCGCGTACGCTTTCACTTCTCTGTATATGCGTTCGACTCGGACGCCTTTACCACCTCTCGTATATCCAGCGCCGCCGAAGACTTGCATCGCGCTCGAGGCGCAAAACTCCGCCGTTCGCGACGAGGCGAGTTTGAGCATGGCGATGTGCCCGCCTAATTTTACGTTTTGTTCCGATTTTTTCATCGTGTTCATTTGGAACGTAATGTTCTCTAACCACGCGTGTAATGATTCAACTTTCGTGGCCATCTCGCCAATTTTGTGTTGAATGACTTGGTGTTCGATTAAAAACTTACCAAACGTTCGTCGCGATCGAGCAAACGATAGCGAATCTTCCACGCAAATCCTCGCCATTCGACACGCTTGGGCGGCTAACAACCACCTCTCGTGGTTGAAGTTATACATGATTTGTTTAAATCCACCACCGACTTGACCGATGATGTTTGTTTTCGGCACTTTCACGTTATCGAATTCAATATACGTCGTCCCCGAAGGCCAAACGCCCGTGCAATCCATCTTCGTCGTCGTTACGCCGGGCATAGTTCTCTCCACCAAAATCATCGACAAACCTTTATGCGCCGAGTTCTTATCCCCGGTTCTCACCGCTACGGTAAAATAATCCGCGTAGATCCCATTCGTGATCCACTTCTTATTCCCGTCGACGATAAAGTGCCCGTCGCCCGAGTCTTTCGCGGTGCAGGCCAAATTCGAGACGTCCGACCCAGCCCCCGGCTCGGTGATGCACAAACAAATAATCTTCGTCCCGTTTAAACACTCTCGAATGACTCGATCGCACTTACCTTGGTCCATCGGCATCCCAAAGTTAATCAAAGGCGGTAAACCAATCCCTAACCCACCCATGAGCGCCCACGCGATGCCACCCCCACACCTCGTCCCTTCGTCCACGTTAATCAACTCGTGAAAGTAATCGTAATTCGCCGGCGCTGGCGCGTCCGTATATTTCGACGGCCACGGCGCGCCAACCACCCCTGCTAAAATCCCATACTCGGCGGATTTCCGGTACATCAACTGAATGTACTCCTTACATTTCGCGTGGTTGTTCAATACCGCTTGTTTGTCCCAATCGTCCACGATTGGTTCCACCTCGTTCTCGAAAAACGAGCGTATTTTCGCGCGCCATTCAACGTGCGATTGGTTGTAGAACGGCGAGTGCAAATTTTGGTCTGTTTTGTTTGGGTGATTGTTTTCAGGTTGTTTATGATGGCGAAGAAGAGAGGAGGACGTGGTGTCAGCGCGAATCGTACGAATCAAACAGAGCTGTTTTGTTGCGTACAAAAGGAGAGAGAGAGAGAGAGAGAAAGAACGGCTGTTCCGAACCACCGACCGATGCGTAATGTAAACGCGTAATGATGTGTTTGCGTAACGGAATCAATTCGGTAAAAATCTCCAATCGAGAGCATAAACACACATCGCGCAGAAAGAAGTAACAGAGAATACTACCGATACAATAACGAGACGAAAAAGAATAACAACGAGAAAGAAAAGTAAAGCACGCACACCAAGACGGTTCCGATAAGGGTACCTCCGCCCCGAACGGTTCGTATTTCACCAGCGGCTGATGATGACTCATTCTTTTTCTGTGCCGCCAATCGAGAGTTTTTTTTGAGAAAAAGTGACGCGACAAAAAAAAAAGTTTTAAACAATTAAGTTCTAAACCCTATGAGCTGCGCCTCTTTCTTTCCTCTTTTTTCTTTTCTTCTCTCATCGCGAAAAACGTTAGAAAAGAACAAAAGAAAATGTCAGCAACAAAGCAATACATCCAAGCGGAAACGTCCTCGCGCATCGACGCGTGCTTCGGCGGCGTCGTCGTCGAACACGAGAGTCACAAGTTTCAGTATTACCAGGATAGGAATAAACGGTGGCCGTTTACGTGTTCGGAGAAAGGATGTGCGTTGTTGTTCTTTGTTTGAAGTTGAGCGTTCAAAATTTTCTCGATCTCTCTAATCTTTTCTCTTCGTCTTCTTCTCTCTTTCTCTCGACTGAACGTAGTACCCAGAACCAGAGGCGTCGTCGTCTCTGCGTTCGATTGGTCGGAGGAGAGACGAGGAATGCTCGTCCGGCGGGCGCTTCTTTGTTTTCTTCTTCTGCGCTTTCTTTCATTTTAAGAAGAAAAAAATTGGTTCTCTTCCCTCACGTGGTGTGGTGTGGTTGGTCCTAAAAAGACAAAATATGATGACGCTTTGTTTGTACTGACATTTTCTTTCTCTCGACAACACTCCTGCGACAAACAAAAACAGACGCGTTACTGACGAAACTGATGACATCCGTCACGCCGGTTTTGAAATCTATCCGCCAAGAAATCACGGATTCCGGGAAGAACATCGACGAGACGCTGGAGAAAGGCCGCGAGATTTACGCGAGGAAACCCGCCATCAAGAACGAAGACGTCACGTGGTCGCAAGAGGAATACGCCGATTTGGGGTTGATTTTTGAGTACTGTCGGTATAAATCTATTCAGAGGTTGACCGAGGCGTGGTCGACGTTCGAGAAGGCGAAGAAGAAGCGCTTGTTTGAGTTTGTGGATCGAAAGATACAACAGATGGACGAGAGAAGACAGAAACCGAGGGAGACGAACGAGTACGACGCGGACGCCGCGGTTGAGGCGGCCAAGGAAGAGGAAGAGGACGTGGAGAATGTTTTTTTACGCGTGGCCTCTTTAGGCGGGGGACCTGGATTTGAACTCTTGGCGTTTAAGTGGTTCGTCGAGTACGCTTTTCGAACGAGCTACGACGCGAAGAAACACGGCGACGTGGAGTTGATCAGCTTGGACATCGCCGAAAGCTGGGAAAAAATCTGCAACCAGTTACAACCGATGAAGTTTTCCGCGTTTGATTTGGTCAAAGATGGCGACGCGCTGTTGGAAGAAAAGTGTGGCGGTCCCGTGGACGTCTTGTTGCTTTCCTACGTCGCTAAAATGTACTGCTGTAACGACGAGTGTTACGAGTGGGTTTCCAAGAAAATCAACGACCGACAAGTTTCGATCGCTTTTGTCATCTCCAGAGACGAGAAAATGGAAGAGTTTGTTCGCGGTTTCGAGAAGAAAGGTGTTTTAGTGACGCCATTGATGGACCAAGCGTTGGGTAAAGACCACCGTTTGTTGGCGTTGACGCGTCGATTGGATGAAGACGTCTCCAAAGCCATCGAAAAGCTCGAATTAGAAGACAATAGAAGAAAAAGTATAGACAAAAAAGTAGTCGCGGAGGACGACGACGGGTGGACCGAAGTCCACAAAGAGAAGGAAATTCCGCCAACCTTCCCCAACGTCCCGTACGTGGAGCACCGCAAAGCGAAGGTGGACAAGTACCAAAACAAAAAAGCCTCCAGCTACCATCACCACGACAGAAACAACGGCAACAACCCGAAGAGCGAATCGTACTCGAATTTTTCGAGAAACGCGCACGGGAAGGAAGTGTATTCCAGAGGAGGTGGGCGCGGTGACGGTGGTGGCAGTGGTGGTGCAAAAGGCAGTCGCTGGTAACTTTTTACATTGTTTTTGTAACAACAGGTACTCGTATTAAAAAACTCTATTACTTAATCAGTCTCTTCGCGCCATCCAATCCTCCTCGTCTCCAAAATAATACCCATCCTCCGCGATCTCCTTCTCCGTTAACGGTAAAATAAACTCTGGATCTTTCGTATTGTACACCTTCTTCAAATCTTTCGGCACGTCCTGCAAAGTCTTCGCGAACGTCTCTTGCATGTACTTATCGAACAACTTCTGTTCGCCTTTCGTCGGGTTCTTCGGCAACACCGGCACGTCTTCAATCTGCCCGACGTAATACTTCTCCTTGACAATTTCCGGCTGATCCTTCCTTGCAACCGCAATCCACACGCCTCCTTTACTATCCACCACCATCCCATCTTTCCCGTTATACGTGATTATTCCCTCATCTTTCGAAACTTTGAACAAGTTCCCGTCCTTGGTCTTGTACGCGACGATATCGCCCGGCGTGTCTCGGTTGTACAGTTGCATCGCTAAGTTCGATCGGCCTTTATCGATGTATTGAGGATTCAAAACTGAAAGCAAAGCGACGAGAGCGAACACTCCGTACGGGTTTAACACGTACTTCTTCAGCACGTTCTGCCATCTCGGCGGCACTCCTCTCGGATTTGGAGGATTCTTGTTGTTGTCGTTCCTCTCGTCGTCGTCCTCTTCGTCCTCCCAGTACGAGGAAAACCTGTCGTTCGTGGTGGTGGTTAATGCATTCCTCGTCGGTGCCACGAACGGCTTCAAACCTTCTCTGCGAACATCTCTCTGATTTCTCTGCCTTCGTAGATTCTCCAGCGCGTTGTTTTCTTCTTCCGTTTGCCCCTCGTACCCGCCCGCGTTGATTGGGAACCCTCGCTTCGGGAACCGCTTTTGTCTTCGCAACGGTCGTTGGCGGCGAAAATTGGACGACGAATGTACGACGTCGAAGTTGACGACATGAAGGGACAGCGCGTTCGTTTTTACGCGAGAAGAAGAAGTACAAGACGCAGAACGATGTCTCGCCGACACAGTGATGGGAAGCGCGCGATGATGAAACAACAGCGATGATGTCATGCTTTAAGAAAGGGAAAAGGCGTGCGATTGAAATGGCGAGACTTAATTGAATGAAGGAAAGAACACGCGCGTCGCGCGTCGAGAACGCCGCGTTTACGCGTATACTAGTAATCAATCGATGCATTAAAACGCGATCATCTCCCGACGTTGTCAATTTGTTGATTCAACTCGTTGATTTCTCGGTTCTTCTCTTCGATTTTCGCCCGGTATTCCTCGATGCCTCTTTGCGCGTTTAAAAACGCCTGTTGCACTAACCCGGAGTTGGATTGTTCCATGTGCGGGAAGCATTCGACTCCGAAATTTTGCATGATTTGTTTGATTTGTTGTTCGAAGTACATCACTTCCGCTTGGAGTTTCGTTCTCTGTTTTATGCGACAAAGGTAGTTTTGGAATAGGAAAGACACGTCATCGTTTGTCAGTGAAGAGAAGATTTGAGGAGGAAGACTTCTTAAACGCTCGAGATGACGTTCGAGACCATCACCCCATCGGGTGTCGGAGTTTTGTTTCGCCGTCGTCGCGTTCTGATTGCGCCCCGCGAAAGAGGCGCAAAGAGAGAGACCGCGAAAGAACAAAAAAGAGAACAAAAAAGACGCACGATGGAGACGAGTTTCGTGGTTTCGGCGGCGTTTTGGGCGCCAGTCGTCACGGAATCCCAGAACGACATGGCGGTCTTCCTCGCGATTAGAGTTTGGACGGAAATGGTGGCCGATTTTTTGTGACGCGGCCTCTAGAAAGGAAGCCAAAGAGAAAAAATTCAGCGTAAGCAGCAGAGGACGCGAGAAATCGCTCGCGACGAGTAGTATTACACGGATAACTATTACGTAGTATTTATTATTGAATGCAACAGTTTTCGCTGGTTTTCGCGCCGCCACCCGAGGAGCTCTTCTTACCGCCCGAGGAGGAGACTTTCATCTTTCTCACGGGACGTAAATAGGCGCTTCGTTGCTCTCCGTTTTGGCCTTGTTCGTGCGGCGCGTTGGCGGCGTACATCGGGTCCTCGGCTAAGCGACCGCGAGCGCCGTAGGTTGGAGGGATGTCCGCGAAATGTCCAGCAGAACGACGTCCTCCATTTTCGCGTTCTCGAGCGGCGGCGGATTGTTCCTCTTCTTCTTGTAAACGCATGGCGTAGGCTAAATCGGCATCCGCGCTGTTTTCGTACGTTTGCGACGGAGGAATGAATTGCGCGTCGACGTGATGCGCGTTCGGAGCCACTGGGGCCTCGAATCGAGCGTTGCAGTTTAACTCCGAGTGCAGTTTTCGAGCGACTTCGAAATCATCGTCCGAGGAAGTCGTCGTGGCTGTTGGAGTCCCGCCTAAAGCTTTCGCCGGGGACGCAGGGAAGGAGGTGCCTTGCCGCGGCGAAAACGCCGCGAGGCCACCTCCGCTCATCGCCGAGCCTGGTTGCGAGGAAGAGACTGACGCGCGTCCGCTTCTCGTTTTAATCGCACCCGGTGAGCTCTTTTCTACATCGAAATAGTCTTCGCCTGTGCCGTCGAACGGTTTGAAATCGGCGTTTAAGAAAACTTGTTCGCGTTCTCTCGCGCGTTGCTCTCTCATCAACCGCGCCAATTGATCGTCGTCAGTTTCTTCGGCGTAATCGATATCGTCGTCGTCGATCGCGCCGTCGTCGTAGACGATTTCCCAAACGATTGACGGTTCGTCGATGAATCCCTCGTCAGTAACCAGAGAAAGCAAATACTGATTATCTCTTTTAAAAATCACCGAGAAGTGATTGTTTCGAAAAAACACGCCCAACTCGTTGTTCCGCATGTTACCAAAAACAGATTTCAAACCTTCCTCGGTGCACTGCGTGGAGGTAGCCTCTAGGAACTCTTCGATGGCCGTGCGCTCCATGACAATTTTATTGAAATCGTTCGATATTTGTTTCTGTAAACGCACTCTTTCGTCCTCTTCTCTTTCTTCTTCTTCGCCGATCGCCGCTAAACTCTTTTCGCTATTGCTATTATCGTTATTGTTATTACTGTTGCTCTTGTTGTTATTCTCGCTAAAACTATTCTGATTACTTTTTGATCTGGGCGTCGTCACGTTGCTCCCACCTTCCATCATCTCCGCCAACTCGTCCAACTGTTTGTTCAGCTCCCCAGTCGTCGGCGAATCCTCCGTGTGAAGCACGTTTTCCTTCGCGCTTAAATTCAACTCTTCCTCGATCTTCTTCTTCTCTTCCTCGATCATCTCTTGTTCTTGTTCCAAGTCTCTCAATTCAATCAACCGTTCTACGAGTTGATTATAACTCAGCCTACTAACCACGTGCCCCGTCGCGACGTCAAACTTCGCGTCCACCACCCACCCGTGGTATAAACTCACGTCCAAAGCGTCAAACACGCACAAGTTCGCCGTGTACTCAAACGCCTCCGAATCGATAAACTGCACGTTCACATCTAACCCGTTCACTAAACTCGGCAACACCGACAACGCCGTCTCAATATTCTTCTCGTTGTTCTCATACATTCGTTCTCGCGCGTTCTCGCCTAACTGAAACCCTTTATACGCCTCCCCCGTCTTCTCCGAGACGTTCGAGTCTAATATTCTCGTCGCTAACGTCGCGATGACTTCGTGCGAGGAATAAAGTTGAGGAGAGGAAGACGACTCTTCGCCGCCACCACCACTCCTCGCACTCGCACTCGTCGTCGCAAAATTCCGCATTTGAATCGCGTTCCTGAGGAGTAAAACGTTCGCCAAAGCGAGCAACGGGCACGGACCGTTCTCGTTTTGCGTGCACACGTGCACGATTCGTCCGAGAAAATGAATTCGTTTCGCCCGGTAAAACGTTTCTTTCCGCGCCTCGTTGCGGTCCATCATCGTCGCACTCTCTCCTCAACCTCGACAAATGCGATGTAAAACAACGCGTTTCAGTCCCTTCTCTTCCTTTCGCTTCTCTCTGTCTCTCTCTCTCTCCCTCTCTGTGCTCGCTCTTTGTGCGTTTACTCTGAATTACTTTTAACGACACAAAAGGGAAATGAGCTTGACCTTTTGTTTTTGAGATCTCTAAGAAATAGGGTTTAATACCCTAAACTGTTTTTGCCTCAATTCTCTTCTTCAGAGAAAAAGCTTCAGAGAGAGAGAGAGTGACGACGTGAAGACGAAGAAGTTAAAGAAGACAAAGAAGAAGGAGATAAACGCACACATATATGAGCACTTCTTCACCGCTCTGCTCTGTTTTTTTCCTCGGTTTGGACTCGAGAGTTCGAGGCGGCGGCGGAGGAAGATCGAGCAGCGGCATTCGCAGCAGCAGTGCTTCGGGGAATCCTCCTCCTTTGACGTCGACGGGGAGAAGAAGATACGATTTTACCACCGAGAAGAATCCTCTTCTTACGAAACAAAGGAGAAGATCTTCATCTTCCTCCGTCGTGGCGGAACCGTCCCGATTGACCGAAGAAGACGACGACGAGATGAACGACGAGAACCCGACGAGGATCGCCATCGTGACATCCTCCACGTGTAAGCACTGTAAGCGCGCGAAATCAGCTTTAGATAAAATGTCGCTCGCGTATCTCGACGTCGATGTGGACTCGTTTGAACGAGAGGAAAGCGGGGAGAGGATTTTGCAGCTCTCGAAATCGGTGTCGAACATGCGAACGATACCACAGATTTACGTGGACGGAGAAATACTCGGCGGCGCGGACGAGTTGATCAAAGCTCTCGAAGATGGGAGTTTGATGGAGAAGATAAATGGAAACGATGGTGGTGGTGAAAAGAGGAAAGAGGAAGGGAGGAGCAAAAGCGCGTTGCCGGAAATTATCATGCGAGAGCTGCTGAAGGAGAAGATGTGCAAAGAGAACGCGTTGGGGGTGGAGGAGTGCGAGATTGATACCACCACGACGAGTGGCGTTGCGGAGGAAACAGAGGAAAGAGTAGTTGAACAAACGGGAGAAACGACAGAGCGAAGTCGCGAAGGCGGCGACATAAAGTTCGCCGACGAGATTCCATACGAAGGATTGGTGCACATCGTGAACATGGCGAGGAGAGATCCCGAAAAGGAAGGCGGGTTGAAGTTAGTTGAAACGAAGAAAAGGACGATAATTCCGTTTTGTCCGCAAAAGTATCCGAAAACGTTCAGCGCGGAACGGTTTATTCAATGGTTGGTGGTGAGAGATATTTGCGCCGATCGAAAAGCGGCTTTAGACGTGGGCGAGATGATGGTGCAAGAAGAGTTGATGCACTCGATCGATAGAACGGACGCGTTTAGTAGCTCTGTAAACATCGATCCTAGCAAATTCGGCGTAAACGGGTACCAAAAAGGTGTATTTCGGTTTCAAAAAGACGAAGTTGAAGTTGGCGTGGCTGGATTGAATAGCGAGTTTATCTTTCGCGGCGCGGCGAGAGACGCGACGACGGTGGCGAACGATCTTCGAAAGCGCATATTGGAATTGTACGGCTCATTTTTGAACGCAGACGGAACGTACGTAGATTACGAAGGTATGAAAGAGAGCGAAAAGTTTGAGGAGTACAAAGCCGTCGCGGCTGAGTTGCAAAGATGCGATCCGCGTTTGTTGAACAGAGACGATCGAATGGCGTTTTTCATCAACATTTACAACGCGTTAATTGTCCACGCGACCATCGTTAAAGGCGTACCGGACGATACTTTCAAACGATTGAAGTTCTTCGACGAGGCCAAATATGATATCGGCGGATTACAATACTCCGCGAACGACATCGAACACGGCGTGTTGCGTTCGAATCGACCTTCGCCGGCGGCGATTGGCGTGTTGTTAGGCAAACCAGAACTCTCGAGAGGACCGTTTAAAAGTGGCGACGCGAGACGCGAATGTTGCATAACGCCTATGGATCCGAGAATTCACTTCGCGCTAGTGTGCGGAGCGAAGTCGTGCCCACCCATTCGAGTTTTCAAAGGTGATAAAATTGATGAGCAGCTGGAAGACGCTGCTTTTGCGTTTATCGAAGGCGACGTCGAAATTGATTATCGATGCTCTTTGCTCATCAACCGAGCCGACGGGAAGAGAGACGACGAAGAAAGACCTTGCATCGTGGATGAAATCAGAGCGTCGAAGATTATTGCTGAGTGGTACAAAACCGATTTCGGTAAATCTAACTTTGAGAGACTTCAATTCATCGCCAAGTACCTGAAAGAGGACGAATCGAAAGAGGCGCTGATGTACATTCTCTCGCGAACGCTCGGTAAGACTGGCGACGGCGAGAAAACGCTCCCGGTTTTGAAAGCAAAACCGTACGATTGGACTTCGAACGGAGTAAAAAGTGAAACTGCGACGCCATCCGGTCCAGACTTCAACGCCGTGAAAAGTACGTATGATAAAAATGAAGTTCGAGAAGGTTCGGTTGATTTAGGCAAAAGATAAAGAAATGCACACATAGAAAAAGCGATAGCGTGCTGTTATATATGTTTACTACGATTCCTAAATTCCTATCCCTACTTCTTTTTTTTAACGTTGCCGCCAAACCCACCTCCCATCGCTTTTCTTTTCACTGGCGATTTCGTTTTCGCTTCAGGCGGCGGTAACTCCTTGGAATACTTCTGCGATATCTCTTCTTTCTTCCTCGCGTCTTCATTGTTCGAGGTATTTCGAACAGCCTCTCTCAACTCCTCCAGCTCCTTCATCGCCCTGTACGCAAACATTGACATCCCTACGCTTCCTCCCCCGTTTTCTATGTTTTCGTTTACTAAAGCAATATCGCTATAATTCCAATTCGTCGGAGTCGGCGGCAGCGTCAACGTAAACGAATGTCCCTTCATCACGCACTCAATCTCGCAATACATGTTAATTTTTCCATGGAGCGCATCCAACGCCTGATCGTTCGACAACCCTTGAAGCGAAACGCCGCCTCTCCGTTCCACCACCACGTTCACTTTTCTCTCCTTCTTTCGCAGCCCCTCTCGAATCATCTCGCGCACGTCTTCCTCGTCCACGCCGCTCAAACCGATCTCTTCGATGTGCCTGAAAACATCTTCCACCGAAAATGTCATCTCCACCCACAGGACGTTCGGCATCGGTCGACACCATCTCCCGTGTCCGTATGAAGATTCAATGCGCACGTGGTAAAGGCACGATCCCTCCCGATGTGGCGGTGGCGCTGTATATGGTGTGCACTCGACGCTCACGGCGAGCAAACGACCTTCTTCCTTTACAATCTTCCCCCAAAAATCATCATCATCATCATCGCACCCTTTGCCATCGACTCTTACACGCGCGTACGATTGGCCGAGAAAAAAAACCGAAGAGTTTACTCTCTCCTCGCACGCATCGTTCTCCTCCTCCTCCATTTTTGGCGGCGAGGAGGACGGCATCCTTTTCTTTGTCTTCTTAAAGCCACCGCATTAAAAAGAAGAACTTTAAACGCATTTGATTTGAAAGAAGTTAGTAGTTGTGTGCAACCCCCGAAAAGATATTCGCAAAGTCACTCTCGCGATGAGAAATTTGAGCACTTTTGTGACAGTTGTGTGTTTTGATGCAAAAAGAAAAAAAAAAGAAGAAAAAAACGAAACCTCTGCCCCCTCACAAACACAAAAAAAAGAAAAAAAAATATGCAACAAAAACAAGGAGGAAAAACGAACACCACGGCGACGACGACGACGACGACGTCTTCGTCAAAGTTCAACACCAACAACGCCAACACTATTATGGTGGTGCGACCGAGAGCGAACAACGCGCACTTGTTTAAAAAAGCGAGGTAGGTTTTATGGGGAGTTTCTTCTTCTCGCGGTGTTTTTTTTTTAGCGCGTTTACGTGTGCGACGAGTTTTACGGACGGAAAAAAAAACGTCTCTTTTCTTCTACTTCGCGCGAACGTTTTCTTTTGTTTTGGTATCTCTGAACCTCCTTTGTGCAACAAACGACAGGATGATCGAAGAGGAGGACGATTTGGAGGACGATTTGGACGACGAGTTTAAGCTCGAAAGAAGCGATGAAGAGGACGAGGTGATGGGTTCAGGCGAAGACGACGTCGAGGAACACTCAGAAGAGCTCGAGGAAGAAGAGGTGGAAAGAGAAGAAGAGAAAGAAGAAAAGGTAAACGAGGAGGCGAAAGAAGTTAACGAACAAGAACAAGAACAACAACAAAAAGAACAGCGCGAGGCAACGACTTCTGCGCCTCGAAACGCGGAATTGATACAGCCGCGAAATTTACAGATCGCGCTCACGAAAGTCGTCGCGCGCGGCGAAGAAGATTTTACGAATCCGGCGAGCACAAACGCCATCAAGAGGAAAGTTTTACCTCCGACACCGGGGAATACGCCGGTGGAAATGGCGGTAGAAGGTGCAGAAAAGGTTAACGCGATGACGAAGGAACAATCGAAAACATCGTCGTCGAATTTGCTTTTGAAGCAACGCTCGATGTTACCACCGACGATGACTTCGCCGTCGAAGAAGAAGCGCCGAGGCGAAGGCGGTAAGGAAAACGCGGCGAAACCGAGATCTGCAGAGGATCTTCCCATCCCCACTAATACCGCGACCGCCGTAGCTACGAAAGGGATGAAAGAGAGTACCAACGCCCCAAAGTCATCTGCGCAGGTTCCACCACTCGAAACGAACGCTAACCGTGATTGTTTGGAGGACGAGAAGCGTTACGCCGCGGAGGCTATCGATCTCACCAGTCGATTGGAGAAGTTACTCGACGAAGCTAAAGAACTAACAAATCGAAGCACGAACACGGCATTGCAATTAACCGTGGCGTCGTGTGAATTTCATTTCGCGGTAAACCCGGCAAAAATAAAACAGATTAAAGAGTATACGAAACAGGCCGAGGAGATTCTCGCTCGAGAGGAGTTGCGCAAACCGAGGGTAAGCGCAACGGCGGCGAAAAAGTAAACGCGATGGAAGGACTTACTATTAATGTACAATATAAGAAAAGATACACACGGAAATACTATTACTATTATTACTAAATATCATACTAACACTACTTAATGCATACTAGAAAAGCTATGCTGATGTAAACGCTGATGCCGTTGCAAATCCAGGTAAAATGGTCGCGTACGCTTCCTCGTCCTTTTCGTTGGATTTTTGAGCGTTAAAAGTACGACTCTTCTTGCGGCGACTATGAGCGTTGGCAAAGAAATCCCCAACCTTCACATCGCCCAACTGTCGTCCGTCAACGTAGTTGGACCAATCCACTTGGACGGTACTCATCAAATAACTCCTAATCTGCGGTGACTGCGCTCTTTGGAAAACTTCTCTCAACGTGATTTCCTCCGCGTTGTCCCTCTTCAAATACTCGTACAGGAACCTCGTAAACCGATCGGAAACGGCCAGACCGATATCATTTCTCGTCCCGTGCGCGTAACTGTTTTCACCTTTCATCGAAGACGCGACTGCGATAATATTCCTCAATCCGTTAAACCTTTTAAACATCGTCCCAGCTTGACACGTGTCCACGACGAACAACAACTCGTTGTACCGTTTCATCTCGCGCATCTTCGTAAACGCGTTTTGCAAATCCATCGAGGTGATTTCTTTTTGGTCCTGGAACTTTAAAAACTCGTCACCGCCGTGACCGGTGAGGTAGAAGAGAATGTTCGAGTTTTCGTCCGTCCGCAATCGTTTCGAGTTGGGTAGATTGAGTAGTACGCTACCGTCATCATCATCGCTCTCGTCCTCCTCGGAGTTATAGTAGTGCGCGTCCAACAATACCCTCAATACATTCGCTGGCGTCACCTCGTCGCCTCGATAATCCACCTCTATATCCTCCGTATACACGTTATTCTCGTACCCGCTATCGTCTGTGAACACTTCCCCGGCGCGAACGTTCCGGCTGTTACACGCGTAGTCGTCCGCCACCATCAAGATAATATTCTCGTCCGGAATACCTAATCGTTTAATCGTTTTGTAAATAGCCAACGTGTTCGCGGCGTGGCGGTAGTTGAACCAAAAGCGCGACGCATCCACGAGAATCGCGTGATTGTTTGTTTTTTGTTTATGTTGTCCACCAAAGTGATCGTCTTCGGCGAAAGCACCACACAACCACCACGCGCAGCGTCCGCCTTCTAATCCGCTTTGTTCAACAGAAACAAAGCCGAGGAGGAGAAAAAGAAGACAAAGAAGAAGACGACAAAAACGGCTGTTCAAGCGCCGCCCCCGTCGTAAAACATCCCTCTTCTTTGAAGCAAAATCATCGTCGTGGAAACGTTTTCTTCTCATCTCTGTCTCTCTCTGTCTCTCTCTGTCTCTCTCTCTCTCTCTCTCTCTCTCTCTCGAGAAGAGAGAGAAAGGGAGCAAAGGCAGTCATGGAGAATTTTGGAGAAGTCCTCCAAGAGAGGTTAGGGTTTCAATTGTAACCCTAAACAGATATTTGCCAGCCGATTCGATTCAATCCAACGCAACAATTCAATTTCTCCATTACGTACTACTCTCTTCTTTCCGCGCGAATATATATACTATATATATATTTAAACCAACTCTTTAAGAAGAAGAAGAAGAAGAAGAAGAAGAAGAAGAATAACGCACTACTATTTTACTGTTAAAGAAGATCTTTTGCATCACTATATATAACACATAAATTAGTAATAATGTCATCCGAAGAATTAAAAATAATCGACGCCTCGATCATCTCCGGCGAAGAGTGGTTCACCCAAGTGTTCAAAACCAAACTGGACGAAATGATGGCATCCGCACCGAAAGATTTTGAAGTCAAAGAAGATACCGGCGCCGAGGGTGGGTTCTTTAAATCCGGCGAAGATTTCGTCGACAAGGAGAAGTTGAAGAAGGAACACTTCGCGAAACAACGATTGGCAATTCTGAACGAATGCCACGAACTGCTCAAGGAGGAAATGAGGGAGATTTTGATTTCGAAAACGGAACGCAAACGCGTCGCGAAAGAATTGATCGAGAATTTGAGAAAGGACGCGGAGAAGGAAGTCGCGAACGCGGTTGCGATTGCAAACGCGGAAAGAACGAAAGTTGCGGCACAAATCGCGGAGAAGAAGGCGAAGGCTGAAGCCGAGGCGAAGAAGCAAGCGGCGAAGGAAGCGGCGGAAGCGGCGGCGAAGGAGGAGAAGGCGAAGAAGGAAGCCGAGGAGGCGGCAGGAGTACAGGTGGAGCTCGAGAAGAAAGCGACGTTGACCAAGCAAAAGAGCATGGCGCCAGAGGCTTCGGAAAAGGATAAGGCGGAAGCGACGGCGGCGGAAGAGGCGGCGAAGAAGGCCAAGGAGGAGGAAGCCGCCGCCGCGAAGAAAGCCGAGGAGGAAGCCAAGGCGAAAGCGGCAGCAGAGAAGGCGGCGAAAGAAGCCGAGGAAGCCGCCGCAAAAGCGGAAGCCGAAGAAAAAGCGGCGGAAGCGGCGAAACAAGCCGCTTTGGAGAAGCAAAAAGCGGCCGAGGAGGCAGAGAAAGAACGCATCGCCGCGGCGAAAGCTGAGGAGGAACGGTTGGCCAAGATTGCCGCGGAAGAAGAAGCAAAGAAGGCGGCAGAAAAGGCGGAAATGGAGAAATTACGCGCAGAAGCGCAAAAGATCGCCGACGAAGCCGCGAAGAAGGCGGAAGAGGAAGAAAAGGCGGCAGCGAAGGCGGCGAAAGAAGCCGAGGAGAAGGTTGCCAAAGCCAAGAAGGCGGCGGAAGAGTTGGAAGCTGCGAAAGCGTCCGCGCAGTTGACCAAACAAAAGTCCGCAGCTGCGAATGCGTCGCCCAAGGAGGTAAAAGAAGCGGAGAAGGCGACCGAGGAAGTCGAAAAGAAGGAAGCTGCCTTGAAGAGAGCCGAATCCGAAAAGAAAGAGGCGGAGGACAAGTACTCGGAGTACAAGGACAAGGCGATGGAAGCGGCGAACCAAGCCAAGGCGAAAGCGTTGGAGGCGAAGGACTTCGCGGCGAAGAAAGGCAAGGAAGCCTACGAAGCCGCACAAAAGAAGGCGCAGGAATTGTCCAAGATTGCGCAAGAGAAAGGGTGCTGCATCATCCAATAATCACCCACACAATAATAAAAAATATCAAACGCTTTATGATGTGAACTTTTAATATATACTTATTTATTTATCCACTACTACGATGCTGCTACGCTACTACTTCTGCTCGCATAAGCTAAACGCATAGAATACTTTTCCCCTTTCAAGCCGCCGCGTCGTACAAAGACGATCGCAGCGCATTCGTTTTTACCTTTTTCGTTTCTAGGATTAACTTGCCGACCGAGCCGTTGGAGGTGATGGTGTAATCCACGACTTCTTCGCTAAACGCATCAACGACGGATTTGAGACACTTTTGCGGCGCTCGTAAAAACTTACGCAAAAGTTTGGAGACCATGGCATCGTGTGATTTCAAAATACCGTGTTTGGCGCCGACGACAATGACGGAAAGAAGATTGGATTGACCTTGATTCTTCGCGCGATGTTGCGCCGCTAACTTTTCCAAAGCGATCGAGGCATCGCCGGAGTAATTCTTCTCCATTACTTCTTTCTCTTGCCCATCCATGCTCAATCTTTTGGCCGAAACGACATCGCTCGCCACCGACGATAACGGGCCGAAGAATTCGTCCTCGGAACCGTTGATGCACAAAACTGGGCAATTCGAACTCCAACTCGAACCGAACGTTCCCGCGAACCATCCTTTTAAACCGTCGGTAAAGTAGCTCGGTTCGAAGGGATACGCGATAGCAATTCGTGCTTTCACTACTGATTTTGACGATGCAGTCGCGTAGTTATTCATGAAAGTCTTATCGTTCAGCATCCCGAGAACTGCGGCGCCTTCCGAGTTTCCAACTAAGGCCACGCCGGCGTTTTTGATAAAGTCAGGTAACGTCAATAAAATGTGTGAGACGACGACAGATTTCAACTTCAACGCCGCGTCGTATTGCTTCTTTAGAAACGAGTCTTCGATGAAGGACTTCGCGGACGATTTATATACCAAACTTCCACTCGCGCTTTGTTTCGCGCCGGTCGTCGCATCGGTGGCAACGTCGTACAAAGCGAAATCGTTCCAATACGAATCTTCCTCCTTCGTTATTTCATTCTCTTCTTCCGCGGCGCTGTCCTCGCGAAGATCTTTCCTCGGGCGGTAGCGCAAATGCATCGGCCACGCCATATCGTCTGGTGCTATCACCACGTGTCCCATGCTTGCAAATCTTCTGACGTACCTCAACGTGTCTCCCGCTACGCCTCCGGAACCGGGTATGACTACCATGTATTTCAACGCCGAGGATTCCTTATTTTCTGTCGTCGTCGTCCCGTTGCCACTACTCGTCTCGTTCGTGCTGCTATGCGTGCTACTGCTGCTTCTATTGTTATCAACATTACTACTTACTTTATTACCACCACCCCCATTTGAACTATCGTTGTTGTTGTTGTTCTCCGCGAACGACGTCGAGGCAGAAGTCGTCATAGGCTCGGAAGGAGCACTCGTCACCACCTCGTGTATCGCCTTCAACACCACGTAAAACGAATACAAACTCCTCGACCCGAGCTCTTCGTCCCGCTCGTTCTCCCCGGGCGTCGGCGTCGTCGGTCGACTCTGCGATGTCATCGTCGCCGTTTTCGCTTTCACCGGCGACAAAGATGAAGACGACTGATTGTGCGCCGTCGTCAAGTTTGGCGTCGACTGATGCGAATACTGATGCGTCATCGACGACAAAGGCGCCGTCGTCGCGCTCGTCGTCGTCAGCGGCGGCGGCGTCATTCTTAAATTTCTGAACGCCAGATCCATGCTCGACCGCCGACTGCTGCTCGCGCTGTTGTTGTTTCTCGACTCCTCCGTCTCCTCCGGAGTGTTCTTTTCCGTCCTCTCGCTTTTGTTGTTTTGTTCTCCTCCTTTTCCTCCCTCTCCGAATCCTTCTAAAGTCTTCCCTAACAAAGCGCCTCGTTTTGTCGTCACCGTCCTCGACGACGTCAAGACCTCTTGGCTGGCGCATTTTGAGAACCGAACGACGCCTAACGCTTTCGCTAACTGGTCCACTCGGCCGATCCAAATATCATTTTTTGTATCGCGCTTTTCATCGTCGTTCTTCTCATCCGGCGGATGGCTTTTCGCGTTCGGACGAAGCGGGCGAGAATGATGGTTTTGATGACGAAGAAAAAACGACGGAGGTAACGCGACGACGGAGCTTTCGTGGCAGCTGTTCAAGCACGTGGCGACGTCCGAGGCGGTCAGGAGTGCTTGTGATTGCACTTGGTCGTCGTCCTTTCCTTCTTCTTGGTCTTCCGCTCTCCGAGACATAGTCTTCTTATACATCTGCGTTGTGGGGAAATCGAAGCGAAATCACTTCACTTCTCTGCTGCCTTTTCGCGCGCAGAAAGAAGCAGCGAAAAAGAAGAAGACGAAGAAGACGACGCAAAGATGACGACGTTGAAGAAACAGCACAACAAACGTATGAAGCGGAGACGTCGATTGCTCGTTCTCTTCGTTCTCTTCCTCCTCTTTCTCTTCGTCTTTTTCCTCCAACGAGGGACGGAGACTTTGTCGTACTTGCAAAGATTCCTCATCCGAGACCCGGGTGAGGACCCGTACGAGCACAACTCCATGTCGCGTGGGGACGTGTGCGAAGACCGAGGGTTCCACTACGACGGATTAAGCTTTTTAGACCCACACAAAACGCGCCTGAGCGGAACGGATTTCGAAAAGTACGAGAGAGAGAAAAATCTGTTCCAAAGTGCTCTGTGTCACCACCAGTTTAAGACGAAGTTTGACGATATGCGAGCGACGAATGCGAAACCGCTGGTCTACGCGGACGACGATCCAACCGCAGGGTTTGGGAGCCGAGTGTTGCGAGTGTGTTCGGCGTTCTTCGCGTCGGTACATTTTGGACGACCGTTCGCGTACGCGAAAGTTGGACGGTGGACGTATAGTAAGTGCGCGAGTCGCGGGAACGATTGTTACTTTCAGAAAATCACGAGCGCGCGGACGGAGTACGAGACGCCGGAAGGGGTGTACCGAGGCGAAGGGGCGCTGGTGAAGGAAGAGGAGAAAGACGAGGAGTTGATTTGGACGCGAGGGAGTTTGGATGGGTTTCAGAAGGAGCACAACGCTGGAATTGGGTGGATGAAAGATTTGAAAAAGGCGTTAAACGGGTTCGAGATGCCGAGCGGGAGAGGCGGATGTTGGGTCGTGTCGCAGTTTTTGTATTACATTTTACACCCGAACGAGAAATTAGATCGAGTGTTGCGATTGGAGAAGAAACGGATGGGGTGGGAAACCGAGGAGAGAAGAGAACCGGTGGCGGCGATTCACGTGCGACACGGCGATCGCGCGCAGAGAGGCCACCAAGGGTCCAACTTGCAAATTGAACAGTTTTTAGCGCGCTTGCGAAAACTCGATCCGAAGTGTAAGAAGGTTCTGTTGATGACGGAAGATGGGGAAGTCATCGACGACGCCATCAAGAACTTTGGGAAAGAGTTTCACTTTTATTACACCACGATTCAGCCGAGACACAACGATGACATCAATCGATTGTTGAAAGAAGGCAAATTAGATCCGGAGAATGAGATTCACAACGCGCTCGTGAATTTGTATTTAGCCGCAGACGCGGATTACTTTTTAGGCCATTTATCGAGCACGTGGGGGAGAGTTGTTTTACTGTTATCGTACGGCAAGTACGGGTGCTTCCAAAAGATGGACCTGATGGAATCCACGTGGAAAAGTCGATGGGGATTTAGTTCGTGTTCCACCGAGGAGTGGGAAAAAGAAGCGAAGAAGTTTGAGTGTAGAAACTAGTTTTGATGATGAGCGTTTTGCGTGCTACGTAGCGTATAATAGTTTTCACCCCCGGTCTGTCTTCGTCTAAATCTATCTATCCGTGTATTTACTCTCTCTCGCGTCCGAAAATGTCTGTTCTTTTCTTCTTAGGCGGAGGAGGAGGTTGCTCCTTTTTCTTCCCGCCGCCGAACAAGCTTTTAAACACGTTGTTCTCGTTCTCTTCCTCTTCTTCTTCCTCTTCTTCTTCCTTTTCGTTTCTCCTCCCGAACGACGAGGAAAACGGCACTTTGCCGCTTTTGAACACGCCTTCATTTTTCTTCCACGTCGGCGTGATCCCGTTCGAATTCTTCTCCACGATTTTCTTCGCCTGTTTCTTCTGCCTCCGCTCGTCCCCCATGTTCTTCGCCCCGAGCGCGACTTTAAACGCGAGTTTCCCGCCTTCCTTGATCCCGGTCGCCGCGGCTTTGGCGACAATCGGCGTCGCCACTTTCACCGTCTCCACGCTCACTTTCTGAACAATCTTCGCCCCTTTTTGAACGCTCGGATTGTTCGCGATTCGTTCGCCTCTCTTGAACGTCTCCCACGTTCCTTTCACGAGAAAGTTCTGTCGCGTTTCCTTCTCCACGCCGTCCAGAATGCCATCCACCCCTTTGACCACTTTCCGCATCAAATCAGATTCTTCTTCTTCTTCTTCGAAATATTCGTCTTCTTCTTTGCTCTCGTTCATTCGTTCCTCCTCTGAATCTTCGTACATCTCTTCCGCTAAAATCGCCGCTTTTGATTTCATCACCGATGGTACTTCCACCTCTGCACTCCTCCTCGTCGACGACGACGCAGACATCATCGTCATCGTCTCGCGCGCATCTTTCTTTACGTTCTTTCGCGCTTTCTTGCTCACATCAAACAAGGTTTTCCTGTTCGACGGTCGATCGTCGTCGAAGAGTTCGTCTAAATCATAACGCGCATCGTCGTCGTCGTCATCGAATGAAACGCTCTTCGTCGTCGTCGTTGTTCTTCTTCTTGTTCTTCTTCTTCTTCTTCGAGAGGAAGAGATGCACGAAGGAAACGCAGGCGTGGAAAAGGCGGTCGAAATCTTCATTTTAAGTGAAGATTGTACGCAAACTTTTATCGCGCGAGAGTACCTTTGTGTAGGTGCATACCAGAGTCTGCGTGCTCCGCGCGCTTTCCTCTCTCTTTGTCTGCGTTTGTGCGCGAAGAAAGAAGAATGGAATCGACGAGAGGGAAAGAAACGACGACGGGAAAAGAAACGACGGTGTACGTGGGGAAAATCCCATCGGAAATCACGAACCAACAGATTACGTCGATACTGAAAACGTGCGGGAACCTCTCGGAATGGAAACGGACGCGAGATATCGAACCACCCGATTATAAGTATAAACCGTTCGGGTTCGCGACGTTTGAAACGTTAGAGGGTGTTTTAGCGGCGATGCGAGTTTTGGACGGGATGCAATTGTACGAGAACGTGGACGAGCAGTTGAAAGCGAGGACGGAGACGTTGTTATTGAACGTGAATCAAGCGACGAAGATAGCGGCGGAGAAGTTTAACGAGGAAAGGCGAGAGAAAGGATTAGGCGAGAAGGATGGGGAGGAGGATTACGAGAGGAAGAGGAAGATTGAGAAGATCATGAAAGGCGAGATGATGGATCCGGCGGAGGACGAAGACGTCGACGCGGGTGAATTCTCGGAGGAAAAAGAGTTAGAAGATAAGGACGAGGAGGATATTCAAAGTGGCGCGAAAAGAGCGACGACGACCACGACGACGACGACGAAGTCTTCGCAAGAGAAACTGCGAACGGCGTCTATGCTCACGAACCAAATTTCTACGAATAAGAGCACGAGCGCCGGAGGGACGAAAACGGAAACCACCGGCCCCAAAACAGCCGGAGCGATGCAACACGAAGACGGAGAAGTCGGTCGAGCGAGTGGTGGACAATATCCGAACCAAGGGGATAATAATATCCCGGCGAAACCTCTGACCAAACGCCAACGCGAAGAGAAACGAAGAGAGGATGAAAAACGAAGAAACGAACAGAGAGAATTCGGAAGGAGAGAGCGAGAGTGGTTGGACGAAGAGAGGTTTATTTTAAACGAAAGGAACAAGAGAATGCGACGACAACGAGAAGAAAAGAGTAACTTAGACCGCACGCGAGCGTCTCGACGCAAACGCGACGACGACGATCGACAGTTGAACGTTTGGGAAAGAGACGAGAGAGATTTGGATCGCCGAAAGCGATTCCGAGAACGCGAATTAGAAGCCGAAGAGAAAGATAGACAGAACGAAAAAGACGAGATCGAAGAGGCAAAACGAGACGAGGAGAAACGATTGGAAGAAGAGAGAAAGAAGAAGCTCAATTTAGAAAAGGCGAAGAAGGAGAAAACGGTGAAGGAAACCACCATCGCGGGATTCTCCAAGCGAAAGAAAACAAAATCCAGCGAAGACGGGGCAGGTGCGGAGGCGGACGGAAACGACGACGACGACGACGACGACGACGACGACGATGACGATGAAACAACCAAACTCAACAAAAAAAGACGTCGACAATTCGTACCAATTGAATACACCGAAGCTGAAAAACGCATCGTCGCCGCCGGTCTCACCGTCGATCACAAAGACTCCGACGACCAAGACCAAAAACGTCTCCTCGAAGAAGAAAAGAAACGCAAAGCCGCGCTCGAAGCGTCACTCATCGACAAAATCCCAACCAAAAAAGCCGACGTCTTCAACTACGACATCGATTGGTCCGCGTTCAAAACCTCCGGCGCCGAATCGCTGTGCCGAAAATGGGTCACCAAAAAAACCGTCGAACTTCTCGGAGAAGAAGAAGATGCCGTCGTCGATTTTGTCCTCGAAAAACTTCGCGAACGCGTCGACGCGTCCGTTTTGCTCGAAGAACTCTCCGTCTTTCTCGACGAAGAAGCCGAGAGCTTCGTCTTAAAGCTGTGGAGGATGATCATTTACGAAACGTTAAAGTTCAAGAGTGGCGAAAAAAGACGTTGACCACCCGAGCGAGAAAAAACGACAACTGTACTTTTAATACAAACAATGCTTTATTATGATTAGATAGAACCACTTTACTTAAAAGAGCTCGATCGATGTATCATTCGTACGTGCGCGTAAAGCCTTTTTACTCTCTCTTGTTCGTAAACGACTTTCCTTCCGCACCGCACGTATTTTTCACTCTTTTTCAAGCATTTTTGTATTTTTTGTACTCCTCCTTAGGGTCGAAAACCTCACATAAACCGCTACAAAGCTCGACCCGAAGATGTCCTCCTCCTCCGTCGCGCTTTTTCGAAGAGTCTCCTCCTCCTCCTCCTCCACTTACGTCCGATCTTCGTCTCTGTTGTGTCAGTTGACCAATTGGTCTTCGAACGACACCACCGTAACGACGACGAAGCGACACCAAAACCAACCGGATCCGTCGATGACGACGACGACATTTCGAGCAAAATCCATCTCGACCACGTCTTCGACGCGAAACACCGACTCACCGCATCTCCCGCGCACTCACGGAGGTCTGACCGATCAAGATCGTATTTTTACGAACTTATACGGCAAGCACGATCCGTTCATTAAAGGCGCGATGAAGCGCGGGGATTGGTATAACACGAAAGAACTCGTGTTGATGGGGGCGGATTGGATCATCAACGAAATCAAAGCCTCTGGGTTGCGCGGCCGCGGCGGCGCCGGGTTCCCGTCCGGGTTGAAGTGGTCGTTCATGCCGAAAGTGAGCGCGGATGGGAGACCGAATTATTTAGTGGTGAACGCGGACGAGAGTGAACCTGGAACGTGTAAAGATCGAGAGATTATGCGACACGACCCGCACAAGTTGTTGGAGGGGTGTTTGTTGGCCGGGGTCGGGATGCGAGCGAGAGCGTGTTACATTTATATCCGAGGAGAGTACGTGAACGAGAGATTGGCGTTAGAACGTGCAAGAGATGAAGCGTACGCGGCTGGGTATTTGGGGAAGAACGCGTGCGGGACCGGGATTGATTTTGACGTGAACATTCACTACGGCGCCGGCGCGTATATTTGCGGCGAAGAGACGGCGTTGATTGAAAGTTTGGAAGGGAAGCAAGGGAAACCGAGGTTAAAGCCTCCTTTTCCGGCGAACATCGGGTTGTACGGGTGCCCAACGACGGTGACAAACGTAGAAACTGTCGCGGTCGCGCCGACAATTTTGAGAAGAGGAAGCGATTGGTTCGCCGGTTTTGGGAGGAAGAACAACACGGGAACGAAACTTTTTTGCATCAGTGGCCACGTGAACAACCCGTGCACGGTCGAAGAAGAGATGAGTATCCCGTTGCAAGAGTTAATAGAGAAACACTGCGGAGGCGTGAGAGGTGGATGGGATAACTTGTTGGCGATTATTCCGGGCGGCTCGTCCGTGCCGTTGATTCCGAAGAAAGTCTGCGAGGAGGTGTTGATGGATTTCGATTCCTTGAAAGCGGCGCAAAGTGGATTAGGAACCGCAGCGGTTATTGTCATGGATAAGAGCACGGATGTTGTGGACGCGATTGCGAGATTATCGTACTTTTACAAGCACGAATCGTGCGGTCAGTGCACGCCGTGCAGAGAAGGTACCGGATGGTTGTATAACGTCATGGAACGCATGAAGAAAGGAGACGCAAAGTTGGAAGAGATTGACATGTTGCAAGAATTGACGAAACAAATCGAAGGACATACGATTTGTGCGTTGGGTGATGCGGCGGCGTGGCCGGTGCAAGGTTTGATTAGACATTTTAGACCGGAGTTGGAGGCTAGAATTGGCGCGCAAACGACACCCGACCGAATCGCGGCGTGAACAAACTTTTGCTCTGCGAAAAGTATATCAAATTTAGTTTAACATCAGACACGTGTACAGTATTTCTTTTTACTACTACTATAAATCAGTATTATTGCTTTTACATTTCTGCATTATCATTCCCATCGTCTCTCTTCCTCTCACTTCTTTTTCTTCTTTCCCGAATCCCAATCGTACTCGCAAACGAAATCGTTAACTTTTAAGCACTTCACCGAAAAGTTTGCTTCTTTCAACATATTAATGCAAGCTTTTTGATTATTTTGGATCTGATCCCCCGTGGACTTGACCTCAACACACATCGCTTCCGATTTTTCCGGATTCCATAAGAACAAATCTGGCATCCCTCCTTGAGCTATCGTACCGACTGGGTCTAGAATCCACCTCGCACAAATTTTGTACAACTGCTCGTTGTCGAAACATCGCACGACTTCACAGAGTTCCGTGAGACTCAGCAATCGTCTTTTTTGCTCTGTAACTGCCACAGTACCGGTATACCCCTCCTTCACGGTCGTCCAACGCACGGTATGGCTTTCAGTGCCGTACCATTTCGCCCAATTTTCAACTAATAAACGCGTGCCGTGGCCTTTCCTAATTTTCTCCAACGTGACTTGCGTTACGCGTTCGCGTCGTAAGATCCATTCCGGTTCCGAATAATCGAGCGGTAAAGACTGAAACTCTAACGGCCAAGGATTGAATCCTATATCGCTGAACTCGTTGTGAAAGAAGACGTCGAGATTTAGTAAAGGTAGTAACGTGTACCAAAGCGAAAGTTCAGTATGGATGCCTTTCCAGCCAAATTTTTGCTCATAGAAGACCAACGAATACGCTTCCACGGACCAGATCTCCGCTGGAACAACCAGTTCTTCCGTCAAATCTATCGCATCTGTAGGTTTGCCATTTGTATCTACTGCGCTCAAATCTCGTATATCGTAAAATTTACGTGTCCCTTTCCATTCTGCGTTACCTTGCTCTCTTTTCTTCCTGTCGACGAACTCTTGCGGCAACGGCACGCCGTGAAGTTTATCTTCCGCCATCGAGAACTTTGCTGGCAATTGATAACGTGAAGGCACCTTAACTCCTTTGTTTTTCGACGATGCTATGCTGCAAATTTTATCGCGCATGTTGGCGAGATCGTCCCAGACAACCCAGCTATCCTCTAAAGCCGCTTTGCACACGTCAAATTGTTTCTGATATTCCTTTAAATGTCCGAGGTCGACGTATAATCTATCGTACCATTTACCTCGACGGCGCGCATCAAACGGTTGCGCTAACAAAGCACGGAGTAGATTTATAGCGCGTGTAAGATATCCTACAGCGCATCTACGATGTGCGCGCCCTTGAATCTCGTTTGGTACGTTATTCACCAACTTTATACTCGCCATTGCCAACTTTTCCAGCGCAATGACCAAGATGTAGCAAATTCTGCACTCGACGGCGTGATGACTGAACCGTTCCATATCTTTCTTTGGATCGAGCAAATCTGCATCGTAACTCATCCCAGATCCTTTTCGCCACGCTTCGAGCATGCTCGTTTCGACGCATTTTCCTCTTTCTATGAGTTTCGGTGCATTTTCGACACTCAATGTAAATCCGTACACGTTTGCCTCGTTGAAACGTTCCAAATCCCTCAAAACTTCCATGGCCTCAAAATATGCGAGCATATCTACTCTCGATTTCCATGGTGACTCGAGTACCTCGGAGCTATTCCTGTTTGAAGAAACCATTGGATACCGTCGCACACCCGATATGGCGTCGTAAATGCAGGAGACGCTAAGTCTTTTGCGGTACGCCACGCATATCGCGATTCGTACGAGCGTCATAAACGTCGGCGAAAGTACGATCCAATTCGGATGCGTCGACTCCTTTGATTCCTTCCATTTTTGCATCCAGACTTCTTTGTTCTCATCGATAGAATAGAGCGCACGCAGTGGGATCATTAATCTATCCTTCGTTTTATATTCCTGTCGCCAATTCCTCAAATGTTCATTTAGGAGACTTCCTTCATTTTGAAACGACGACATCATGTGCTTCATCTCTTCTACCGTGAGATTATTGAGACAAAAATCGCGGTCGAAAACATACGCGAGCCCTTTGTCTGTTCCATGACTCTCATTACTCGATAAATCGTAAGCAAAAGAGTGCTGTACAAGTTTCCTCATCGCATCGTTCGTTTTAGCCACGTATTCTTTTTTCTCACAATCCGAAATCCAAGCGTGTCCCCTCGCTAAAAGCCTCGTTGCTAGCAAAGCCGCATCATTGCCACCGCTTTCCTCCACCACAACATCGATAAACTTTTGCCGGATTTCCTTTTCTTTTTCAGAAAGCAAAAATTCGGCGTTCGTCAATCCCGCTATCGCCTCTACGATTTTGTCTTTCGTTCGCAGCCAAGCCCAGGACTCGCTCTCGAACTCTTCCGCGTTTGCTCGAGTTGCGCTTTCAAATCGTCCGTTTAATATACTCGGCGTATCTATTTGAATACCGAAAACGTTCGTTATATTCGTCAACACTTTGATCTCGATTTCCACCCACGCCGACGATTCGTTTTCGTCCGTTCCTTCCTCTCTCGCGTATCTCAGCGTCCCCGAAACCTCCACGACTCCCAAATCTACGAGACCGGCGAATTCTCCTGCAACTCTCCTCGGCACGTATCCTAACACCCGTTTCTCGTCGTCTAAAATTTGCATAGCCCCAGTCGCGTCAAACACGTTCTCCATATCTCTCTCAATGTAAACTTTCGCGCCGTCCTTCGGCAACTTTGTCTTCACTTCGCTCGCCTGGTATTCCCGCCCGCGGATACGAACGCAGAGTTTATATGCAGCTCTGCTACATTCCTCGCTCAACTTTTTCGCTTTATTTTCATACTCCTCCACCTCCCTCAGAACATCTTCCCGCGTCGCATCTCTCGTCGACAACGCGTCGATAAACGCCGGTTTCTGTCTCAGCGCTTTCGGCAACTGCAAAAAAGCGTCGTCTTGAGACGACGACGAGGCAATTTCCCCTCTATTTTCACTCACAATCTTCACCTCATCGTCGTCGTCGTCCTCCTCCTCCTCCTCCACTAAATCGCACTCCGATAATTCAATCGTCTCAACTCTCGTCGCCTTTTTAATCGTTTCGAAGTGTTCTTTCCGATCGATCCGCGCGAACGAAATGTTCGTTTGCTTATTCTGATTGTGTGCACTCTTCAATTTTTTCTCAACAACATCTTCCAAACGACGACGATGATTTGGATGCCCTTCTTCAGCAACATTCTTCAGGCCTCTCTTCTTTTCTTTCGTCTTTATTTCTCCACCAACAACCGCAAAACGTTTAAGCGGGTCGACTTTCTTCCTCTCGTCTCGTCTCCCGAGCGACGCCCACGTTGTTCCGCCGCTGGACATAGTTGGGTTGCTCTTTATGACGATTTTGTCATCTGTGTTTCATTCTTTTTTTTTTTCGTTCGATTTTTCTGAAATTTTTTCATTCGTCACAAAATTTCTCAAAAGACTCTTTTCTCTTCTCTCTTGGAAAGAAAGAAAGGTGGGTTTGCTTTTCTCTCCGATTCTCTCTCTCTCTCTTCTCTTTTCTCGAGTCGATTTTTTACTCTTACGCATCAAAATCCGTGAACCAAGTCAGCGAGGACGACGAATACTCTTCCCACTCGTCCTCGCGTTACGTTCTGCGGCACAGTAAACTACACCTTCGACCGGTTCGCACTCTCATCGATTGATGAGGGGATTCGATTTTTCTCGTCCGGAATTATGCAGTGTTTGCATTATTTCCCGTCGAGATGAGGTCGAGTTTTACGACGGTCTGATACCGTAAAGGCGTTTTTTGTCGGGTCTCCCTTTCACCTTTGTTTGGACGACGTGTATTCGTACGCGTCGCTTTTAAAGTGCGATGGTGAAAGACGCGATGAACGCGACATTTTTTCTTTTCTTTCTCCAATTCTTGATGATGTTGAGTAAAGAAAGGACTTTATTACGGGTTTTTCATCCTCAACTTACACTGTTTTCTCTCTTTCTCTCTCTCGTCATCTGCAGCATGTGTCACACAAACGATCAACACGACGCGAATTCTGAAGAGAGATAACATCTACGAAAGGTAACGAACGATGCCGAATACTTCTACTCGCGTGTTCGTGGTGTGCGGTCGCGGCGCGGAATCTGGAAAATTGGAACGGTATTTCTCGAACGCGTTTGGACCGGTGACGAAGGTGAAAAGCGACGCGCAGAAAGGTATCGCGTGGGTGACGTTCATGCACGAATCAGATGCGCAAAAAGCGGTGTTGGCGTTTCCAGAAGAGAAGCAGTCGAAGAATACTGCTCTTGCTACTGGCGATGGCGATGAACGCGAAAAGCAACAGGATTTGGCGTCGTCCTCGTCGTCGCTGGTTGATTTGAACGACGGCATGCCGAAGAGACATTTTACGGTGGTGTTTTCAGAAGAGACGAGAAAACGGGAACAGCAGCAACAACCATCGGCAACGACCGTGACGACGACGACGTTGACGACGACAACCACGACGACGACGACATCGTCGATGCAGTTTACCAATAATAATCAAATGAACGAGTTACCGGAAGGTTCGCGGTTGTTTATAGTCACGCCGAAGGACTGCACGGATGATGTGTTGAATAAAGCCGTGATGAGAGTGTTGGAAAACGAAGAGTTCAAGTTAGAACCGGAAGATTTGGTGAAAGTGACGGTTCCAGGTATGGCCTCGGGAGGAAACCAAGACGACGAGGAAGAAGAACAAAGCGAAGAAGTACAAAATGAAAGAAAAGATGGGAAGAACATCGCCGCACTGGAATACGCTCGCGTTGGTAAAGGTAATAAAGGCGTCGCGTTCGTTAAGTTCACGACGAAATCTGCGGCCGAAAAGTTTGCAAAGTTTGTTCACTTCAAGTTACAAAACGTGCTCGGTGATATGAAGGTGAAAATTATGACCGCTGAGAAGAAAAAGTACACCAAGAATAGCAGTCAATATCACCATCAAAACAACAACACAAACTCGAAGAATTCGTTGAACACGTTCAGTGGGGCGCTCTCCTCTGGCGTGTTTTCCGAAAACGGAAACAACGAACAAGGAGAGATATCCTCGCAGCACCGGAGAGGGTTTTTGCAAAGGAGTAATAACAACGCGCCGGGAGAAGGAGGAAATGTCGTCGTCATTGGCGAAGCAACGGTTGGTGAAGTCAAAGGCACATTAGTGTTTCATCCTACAGTTGGCGTTTCGGATGCAATTCATCGCCGATTTCCAACACCACCGCCTCTCCCGAAAGGGTTACCGCCTCCGCAACAGCGCATGCAACAGATGAATATAGACAGTAGTAATACGGCGGGTATGGCGACGCGAAGACCACGGGAGTACGGTGATGAAGAGACCAAAGGTAGAAGCAAAGGCACAAAGGTTTCGAAAGTTGAATCAACGACTTCATACGATCAGAATCAACTCATCGATGAGGGCGACTTAGCAAATGATACGAAAGAAGAGCACATCAACGAGACTGATAACATCGCCGCGGAAGCGGTTACCGCCATGGGCTTAGTGACAATCAAGGATGGTGAAAATACGACCACTATCATGGCAACAGATAGCGCGAGCGAAATGTTTGCAGCCGATGGCACGATAACATCTGCTCCTTCCAATGTTAAGGCGGCAAAAAGGACAAGCTCAGTTCTACAGTTTGAGACGAAGTTACCTTTACCGGTGTACGTGCTATCGCACGCGTTTAAAGCTCGATTGTCCAACAACGAAGCTTCATCGCAAACGGTGCCACAATTCGAGGTCAAAGCAACGTCTGCGTTGACTGGCGTCGTTGAAGAGGTACTACTAGCATCTCCTCCCGGTGCTAGGCCGTTCTTCGAGAAGCTCAAAGGCACCTTTGATATCTGCGGCGTCGATTGTCGCGTGTATTCCAAAGAGGCGTCGAAAGTACAAAAGGTCGAGGAAGAGAAACCATCATCCGACGTCGTTCAGCCGCCACCGCAAGCATCAACAGCGGACGAGTCCATCACCGAGCACGAGCGCAAGCGCTCTCGCGTAGAAACTAGATAGATAAAAGTAGATAGAAAGCACAGAACCAAATTGTAAAAACGCAGAGGATTATTAGTTTACGAGTTCAGAACGAGTTTCACATGTATGAATTTTTAAAGCTAAACAGTTCAACGCATAATAATTTCAATCGCTCATCACATAACATTAAGAGGATAAGATGATATTGTTAATCGGAATGCTATTTATTAAAGAAGAAGAAACGAGAGGAACATTTGTCAGTACTCTATACACCACTTCTTCGCAAAGCGGAACGCGAAGAAATCAGCCTTTTTCACTCCTTTTGGGGGAAGGAGTCTCGAACGTCCAATTCAACCGAAAAGGACAACACCTTCTTGCATGAATCCCACCGGGAACGCGAAGAGAGAATAAAAGAGAGAGAGAGAGAAGGTAAACACTCACAAGACGAGCTTCACGAAGAACCCGACGAACCCAAACATGATAAACCCTGTGAAAGAGAGAGAATAAGAGAGAAAATACACAACAGTCAGCGAAAGAGAGTGAAATGAAAATGCGCTCCGATCGGAAAGAAAAACGTATATAAAAATGTAGTAAACGAGTACATTACTTACCAAAAGCCGTCTTGCTCGCGATGAGCGTGAACTCTCGTCGGTCTGGTTTCGTGCACTTTTTTACTAATCGCACGGAGTCTTTCATGAACTCTTTCAGTGGGGCGATGGCGATGTCCGCGACTTCCATTTTTAATAACGAGATGTGTTTCTCTCTCTTTCTTTTCCCTAAAAGTCTGACGTTTTTCTTCG
>Ga0255756_1000309_pt1 | contig 59411 bp, 48 predicted proteins | sample 011ome_20_FD_179956 | JGI IMG/M metagenome (GOLD analysis project Ga0255756, IMG submission 179956) | Coastal salt marsh microbial communities from the Groves Creek Marsh, Skidaway Island, Georgia - 011509CT metaG (version 2) | ecosystem: Environmental > Aquatic > Marine > Intertidal zone > Salt... | reverse complement strand
ATGGTTTCCTTAATGTTTGTTTTTTTTGGGGGGGGGACGGTTGGGGTCATTGCCTCGATCACTTATCATACCTCGACCCAAAGGGAGAACAACAGGTTGCACAGCGTTTTGACTCGTCCTTCTCTCCGCTGAACGAATTTAATATCGATAGACAATATTGCTGCACCACGAGTAATCCCGCTTTAAACTGGCACTCTGCCAGCCACTAAATCCATTTCTTTAAACAGGTTAACGTCATCATCATGAATCAATCATCCGACACCACTGCTATCGAAGCCGCAACCTTTCGCCGTCTGCTAGAGCATCTCAACAATAACAAAGACGTACAGAACATCGATTTAATGATTTTGGCTGGATTTTGCCGAAACTGCTTAAGCAAGTGGTACCTGGCTGCAGCGGAAGAACAGGGACTGGCCATCAATGACGATCAGGCTCGAGAGGCGATCTATGGTATGCCCTACAGCGAGTGGAAAGCGCATCATCAACCGCCGGCAACTGACGAACAGCTAGCGGCGTTGGCCAAGCGTCAAAAATAACCCCTCATTTTGAGGGCTTACCTCAGGTGAGGATGCGGAGGGACTGCAGAGTGGCTATTTGCGCGAGATACAGGCTAGTAAAAACCGATCTCCGCAACCTGAATGTCGGCACTGTGGTCACGGCCATAGGCAACAATGCCGATACTGCGGATTGAGCCGGGTTTAACTACCGTGCTCAGCCAACCACCAGACCTGACAAATGCTGAAAGGGGCACTTTGATCAACTGCCATTGATCGGTGGTGCTGAAGCTCGCCTGATAATATTGCCAGGGTAACAATGTGCCGGAGGTACGCACATGCAGATAATACTGCTGGCCATTGCCGCGAACTTTCGCATAAACCCCGGCCGCCTGTTCAACACTCCCTTTGGCAACGCTCCGACGCAGCTGAATAAAGCCGCCATTATTTTCCGTGCTGACCTCACCAGTCATATGCATGAAGCTCTCGCCCTGCTCAGATAAAAAGGCCACGCGTCCCACTGAAACACCTCCCATCACCTGGTCGCTAAAGTAGTTCCAGCGCAACATAGGTTGAGAGTCGAAATTATCTTGCATAAGGCCCTCTGCAGCACCAAAGGTTGGCGGGAATAGCATTGCCCAAACCATAACCACCAAGGTCTGACGCAACACTCTGGAAATTGAAGTTGTCATAAATACCACTCCGTTCTTTAACGCTTGTATTGGCTCGGGCAGTACCCGCGACTAACTGCTGGTGAACGGAGCGCCCGATGTTTGGTCTTGCGACCAGTGACACGCTTGCGCCAGAGACGAAATGAGCCTGGCTTAAGATTGCGCCGCATCAGCAAAATTACAGCGCTTTCATTTAGCCCAAAGAGCTGCTCGATGGCTTCGAAGGGTGTCCGATCTTCCCAGGCCATTTCGATAACACGCGACAGCTCACTGGACCTGAGTGCCAGGTCCGGATGGGATTGCGGGGTGTACAGTGTCTGCATTTCGAAAGCCATGGACATACTTATTAAAAGCCTGCACTAGTTACGGCTGCTGAGATCAATCCGATGAGTCAATCAGGTATTACATTTGCTCAAGGTTTCGGGTAGAGTCGATGGTTTTCAACCTTAACATTAGTAGATCACAATGACTCAAGATACCGGTATCAACATCGACGCTCGTCGACTATTCAACCTCGGCGCCAACCTTCTGGTCGCCGCCTTTGTCAATCAAAAACCCGACGACGCGAAGAAGCTTTTTAAAGAGCTTAAACAAGGCGCTTCGATACGTTCAGGTGAACTCTCCGGCGAGAAGAGCGGTGTAAAAATACCTGTCAAACTGGAACTGGATCGCAGTGAATACAAAGGACAGTTTAACTATCCCAACTTTGAGCTCTCACTGAAAGCCATGCTGCAGAAGTTTCAGACTGAAGTGCGCAAGGACAAAGAATTGAAAGATTTGCGCACGCTAACCAATGATGCCACTGGTGGCATTGTCTTTAACCTGCCGACCGGCGTCGAGATCGACGGTAACATCAACGTTATGATGCTGTGCATGGAGCCACACCAGGACTCACTTATTGTGCGACTAATGTTTGTTGACTCCGCCCAGTTTCAAAAATCGGAGTAGTCGTCCACAGACGCAGAATAACCGTGAATAATCACCTTCGAGAATTCAGCAATCACCTGGCGGCGATAATGCCCGAACTCGGCAGCGAACGACTGCCGTCACTGCTGGTGCATTTACTGAAAACGCTTGTCCCCTTCGATAATGCAGTCATCCTGCATTATCGCCGCGACGAGCAGCCACAGATTCTGTATAACGACATCCCCCCTCTGGAACTGCACAAACAGATTGATGTATTCGTCAATGGAGCATTTTTACTCGACCCCTTCTATCGCGCGGCGATAGATACTCATGCCAGCGGATTACACCGCCTATCTGATCTGGCGCCAAACGGCTTTGAAAAAACCGAGTACTATCGCAGCTATTTCAAGCACACCGAAATCAAAGACGAGATTGGTTTTATCATCCATCTGTCAGCAAAGCAGTTCATCAACATATCGATTGGCCGCTTGAGCTTCTCCCAGCGCTTTAACCGCACGCAAATAAGTTTGTTTGAGGATATCGCGGCGGTAATCGAAACTATTTGCCGACTGCAGTGGACCGATGCCGACAGCGAACAATCGAACCCCGAAAACAAGCTCCCGGGGCAGTTGGATAGCGCATTGAAACACTTTGGCACGGCCTTTTTGACCGACAGGGAAACCCAGGTCGTGCAACTGTTTCTGCATGGCCATTCGACCAAATCCATCGCCGAACGACTGGGCATCTCCCCGGAGACGGTCAAGCTGCATCGTAAAAACAGCTATGCCAAGCTTGATGTATCGTCACAGGCTGAACTGTTTCATCTATTTATTGATTCGCTTGCCAGCCTGTCAAATTACTCGGGAGGCGATCCACTGGTGGGCTACCTCTAAACTAAACCCAACCAAACCCACCAGCGACTGACATCCTACAGAAACCAGAGCCAAACCCGATTCTAACTAAAGACCACACGCCCTTCTTGCAACTCGCCTTTGATCTCGGCACCGGGCAAAAACTGTCCCGAGAGAATGCTTTCCGCCAGTGGATTTTCCACCAGTTGTTGAATAACACGTTTCAGCGGACGCGCACCATAGACAGGGTCAAACCCGGCCTCAAGCAACTTGTCCAGCACTGCGTCGCTCAAGGTCAACTCAAGGTCATGCTCTGACAATCGTCTGCGCAGCAGGCCCAACTGAATGGTCGCAATACCGCGTAGCTGGTCTTTGGCCAGCGGATGGAACACCACCACTTCATCGACACGGTTGATAAACTCAGGACGAAAATGGTTACTGACCACATCCATAACCGACGATTTCATCACCTCATAGTTCTCTTCGCCAGCAAGCATCTGGATAACATCCGAGCCAAGATTAGAGGTCATGACAATCACAGTATTTTTAAAGTCGACCGTGCGGCCCTGACCATCAGTCAGACGCCCGTCATCAAGCACCTGCAGCAAAATATTAAAGACGTCGGTATGAGCCTTTTCAATTTCATCCAACAAGAGTACCGAATAGGGTCGTCGTCGCACGGCTTCGGTCAGATAACCGCCCTCTTCATATCCAACATAGCCTGGAGGGGCGCCGATCAGTCGCGCTACCGAATGCTTCTCCATAAATTCCGACATATCGATGCGCACCATGGCCTCTTCGCTGTCGAATAAAAACTCCGCCAATGACTTACACAGTTCAGTTTTTCCTACCCCGGTGGGCCCGAGAAACAGAAATGAACCATTGGGACGATGGGGATCGGCCAAACCAGCACGGGAGCGACGCACGGCATTGGAAACGGCGACGACGGCTTCGTCCTGCCCCATAACGCGCCGATGCAGTGACTCCTCCATGCGCAGAAGTTTATCTCGCTCTCCTTCCAGCATTTTCGAGACGGGTATGCCGGTCCACTTCGCAACCACTTCGGCAACCTCTTCTTCGGTGACCTTGTTGCGCAGCAGGCGCTTTTCAACCTCCACCTCTGTGTTAGCACTCGCGAGCTGTTTTTCCAGTTCGGGAATAATACTGTATTGAATCTGTGCCATTTTCTCGAGATTACCGGCACGATGGGCAGCCTCAAGATCCACGCGGGCCTGCTCAAGCTCAGCTTTAATATGAGTAGAGCCCTGCATCGAGGCTTTTTCCGCTTTCCAAATCTCTTCCAGATCAGCGTATTCTGCGCCCAATTCGGCAATATCATCTTCGAGCTTTTTAAGCCGTTTGCGAGACGCCTCATCCTTGTCTTTTTTCACCGCCTCGCGCTCGATCTTCAACTGGATCAGGCGCCGTTCAAGTCGATCCATCTCCTCAGGCTTGGAATCAATTTCCATACGAATACGGCTGCCGGCCTCATCAATCAGGTCAATAGCCTTGTCAGGCAGCTGACGATCGGTGATATAACGCTGGGACAATTTGGCTGCCGCAACAATCGCACCATCGGTGATCTCAACACCGTGGTGCACTTCATAGCGTTCTTTCAATCCACGCAGGATAGCGACCGTATCCTCTTCGCTGGGCTCATCCACCAGTACTTTCTGAAAGCGACGCTCAAGTGCGGCATCTTTCTCGATAAATTTACGGTATTCGTCGAGGGTGGTGGCGCCAACACAGTGCAGCTCACCGCGTGCCAATGCTGGCTTAAGCATATTGCCTGCATCCATTGCGCCCTCGGCCTTGCCCGCACCGACCATGGTATGAATCTCATCGATAAACAGAATAATTTGCCCTTCCTGCTTGGCGAGATCTTTCAGCACCGCTTTAAGCCGCTCTTCAAAGTCGCCGCGGAACTTTGCACCGGCCAGCAAGGCGCCCAGATCAAGCGTCAAAACACGCTTGTTTTTTAATCCCTCAGGGACTTCGCCATTGATAATTCGCTGCGCCAGCCCTTCCACGATCGCGGTCTTGCCCACACCGGGCTCACCAATTAACACTGGGTTATTTTTCGTGCGACGCTGCAGTACCTGAATAGTGCGACGGATTTCGTCGTCGCGACCAATGACCGGATCGAGTTTCCCCGACTCGGCGCGTTCGGTTAAATCAATGGTATATTTATCCAGCGCTTCACGCTGGCTCTCGGCGTCAGGGTCATTGACTTGATCACCACCGCGCACCGATTCAATGGCCGCTTTGGCTTTGCCTACATCACCAAATTTCGCCAGTGTCTTGCCCAACGCGCCTTTATCATCAAGCGCGGCGAGCAGCAGTATTTCGCTGGAGATATATTGATCTCCCTTCTGTTGTGCGCTGCGGTCCGCCATATTTAACAGCCGGCTCACATCCTGAGACAAATTAGCCTCGCCCGTGGGCGCACTGATTTTGGCAAGACCATTGAGTTGGTTGTTTAACTCAGCCTGCAAGCCGGTGACATCAAAGCCAGCGCGGTTGAGAATCGGGCGAATACTACCGCCCTGTTGATTGAGCAGTGCAAGCAGAAGATGTAATGGCTCAATTGCCGAGTGATCATTGCCCACGGCCATTGACTGCGCATCTGCCAGCGCGTTTTGCAGCTGATTAGTTAGCTTATCGATTCGCATTGCATACCTCGTAATGATTTATTGTGTTGCTTGAAGTATAAATTGGGGCTAACCGGAGGTTTTCAACAGGCAGGAAAAAACGCTTGATTTAAATCAGTCAAAATCACGTAAACAGAATTAAATGGGAGCCGAACCGAGAGGGCTAGATAACAACCATATTATCGCGATGAATCAATTCATCATCTTCACGATAACCGAGAATTGAGGAGATCAACTCGGTGTTTTTGCCCTTAATGCGGGAAGCTTCGTCTGAACTGTAGTTGACCAAGCCGCGGGCAATTTCCTCGCCCTCACTATTGAGACAACTCACCAATTCTCCGCGGGTAAACTTACCTCGAACAGCGGTAACACCCACCGCCAGAAGACTGCGCCCCTGCTCTGTCAGTACTTTTACTGCGCCGGCATCTAGAACAAGCTGACCTTTAACCTGCAACTGCCCAGCTAGCCACTGTTTGCGTGCGGCCAAAGGTTGAGTGGAGGCAGTTAGCAGCGTACCCACTTCGTCGCCCTGAGCGATTGCAGTCAAAATATTAGCATTGCGCCCACCCGCGATCAGAGTGTTACAGCCGGAGCGCGCCGCCAACCTGGCTGCCTGCAGTTTGGTGACCATACCACCACGGCCGAGCGTACCGCTGCTACCACCAGCCAGCCCATCGAGGGTTTTGTCACTAGCCAGTGCCTGGCTGATCAGCTCGGCATCTGGGTTGTGATCCGGGTTGGCAGTGTAGAGGCCATCTTTATCGGTGAGTATCACCAGCAGATCGGCGTCGATCAGATTGGCGACCAGCGCGGCCAAACTATCGTTGTCGCCAAAGCGAATTTCATCGGTTACCACGGTGTCATTTTCATTGACGATGGGAACAACATTTAACTGAATTAATGTCTGCAGCGCCCTGCGCGCATTGAGATAACGCTGACGGCTGGCAAGGTCATCGTGATCGAGAAGAATCTGGGCGGTCAGTCGGTCGAAGCGTTTAAAACTGCTCTCGTAAGTCTGTATCAAACCCATCTGACCGACAGCGGCCGCCGCTTGGAGCTCATGAATACTTTCTGGACGGGCCTTCCAGCCGAGACGCACTATGCCCTCTGCAATAGAGCCAGAGGAGACCAGCACTATTTCGGTACCCTGGGCTAACAACTGCGCGATCTGTTCAACCCAGGTGTCAATCGCTTTGCGGTCAAGACCCGCGCCATCATTGGTGAGCAGCGCGCTACCAATTTTCACCACCCAGCGTGCTGCCTGTTTCGTATCTTTCCGCGTCATTTTCCCTGCTCTCACACTCTCACACTCGGTTTCCCAGCGCTGTTCTATTCTGCGTAGACGACTTCTACATCGTCGTCATCAAAGTCATCATCGTCGTCGAAATCATCGTCGGCAGCCTGCTTTTTCTCATGCCTTGCCAATCTGCGATTTTCGGCCAGATCTTCGATGCGCTGTCGCGCTTCCAGTTGAATCTGCTGACGACGCTGCTCAAATTGTTCGGCCAGGCTTGGATCCACGCTCTCGCGCTCACGATGGCCGTCAATGTACTCCATGATCGCTGCGCAGAGCGCTTTGGTGCCCTGCGACGAGATCGCCGAAATACTGAAAACCGGACCCTGCCAGCCAAGCGCTTCAACAACCGCCTTGCAGGCTTCTTCAACCTCATCTTCAGGCAGCAGATCAGTTTTATTGAGCACCAACCAACGATCACCCTCAGCCAGAGTGGGACTAAACTTGGCCAGCTCCTGTTCGATCACCGCAGCATTTTCAGCGGGTGTCGTGGCATCGTAGGGCATCATATCGACCAAATGTAGCAGCAATCGGGTACGCGTCAGATGTTTTAGAAAGCGAATGCCGAGACCGGCACCTTCTGAGGCACCTTCAATCAGGCCGGGAATATCGGCCACCACAAAACTCTTATCACCACTCATGCCGACCACACCGAGGTTGGGCACCAGGGTGGTGAACGGGTAATTGGCAACCTTGGGGCGAGCGGCCGAGACCGCACGGATAAAGGTCGATTTACCGGCATTGGGAAGACCGAGCAAACCGACATCGGCAAGCACTTTCAATTCCAGTTTAATTTCTCGAAATTCACCTTCACTGCCATGAGAGGTTTGCCGCGGTGCTCGGTTGACGCTGGATTTAAACCGCGTATTACCCAGTCCGTGAAAGCCGCCCTGAGCCACTTTTAATTGTTGCCCCAGTTCAGTCAGATCACCGAGTACCTCTCCGGTCTCTTCATCCAGCACAGTGGTGCCCACAGGAACCTGGAGTATCAAGTCTTCTCCACCCGCACCAGTACAGTCCGCGCCGCGACCCTGCTCACCGTTTTGCGCTCTAAAATTGCGCGTAAACCGAAAGTCGATCAAGGTGTTGAGACCTTCGGTGGCAATCAGAAACACGCTGCCGCCGTCGCCGCCGTCACCGCCATCCGGACCGCCTTTGGGAATATACTTTTCTCGGCGAAAGCTCATGCAGCCGTTGCCGCCTTTGCCAGCCTGTACTTTGATTGTTGCTTCGTCGACGAATTTCATAGGATCAGTTTACAGTTGCTATCAGTTTGTGTCATTGGCATTCAATGCATTTGGCTGCTCGATAAACCACGGACCGCATGCAGAAAATAATCGCCCATAAAAAAAGCCCCGCGAAGGGGCTTTTTCAAGTATCAGACAGCGGAATTTACGCGGAAACCACTTCTGCATACTTACGGTTCTTCGGGCCTTTTTGTACAAACTGCACAACACCTTCAGCCGTTGCGAACAGGGTATGGTCTTTGCCTATACCAACATTGTTACCAGGATGAAACTTGGTTCCACGCTGACGAACGATGATGCTGCCTGCATTGATTGCCTGGCCGCCGAAAACCTTTACGCCAAGGCGCTTGCTTTCTGAATCGCGACCGTTACGAGTACTACCACCAGCTTTTTTGTGAGCCATTGCTATTTCCTCTGCGGATTAACCAGCGTTGATGCCGGTAATCTTAACTTCTGTATACCACTGTCTGTGGCCCTGTTGCTTGCGTGAATGCTTGCGGCGACGAAACTTGATGATATTCACCTTATCGCCACGACCGTGAGAGATAATCTCTGCAGTCACTTTGCCACCCTCAACCAGGGGTGCACCAATCTTGACTTCAGCACCTTCGCCAACCATCAAGACTTCTTCAAAATCTATATTATCACCAGTCGCTACATCCAGCTTTTCGAGAAGAAGGGTTTCTCCTTCCACTACACGATGCTGCTTTCCGCCACTTTTGATTACTGCGTACATGTTCTGCTCCAAATTATAGTGGCCGCATCAGTAAGTTAGCAGCCAGATTCCGTCGCTTGTTATCCTGAAGCGAATAGCCTCTGCGAGAGGGCGGCAATTCTAATGGAACACCCCCCTGTTATCAAGTGCTAAACCAGCGAAAAAGAAAGGAATTTTCAACCCTGAAAAGAGACCTTTAACGCAGCCAGATAAGCGTCGCATTGCGGCCTGTTTTTGACTCGCGACGGAAAGAATAAAAACGCTGTGCATCGGTATAGGTACAGAATCCACCACCGAAAATACTCGTCAGCCCACAAGCGCTCAACTCAGCTCGCGCCAGTCTGTATAGATCAGCCAGAAACTTGTCCTCCGAGGCCGGCTGAGGGCTAAAGGCGGCGTCTATAGCTCGGCAGTGGTCGGCATCCTGGCCGTTGTCGAGAAAAAGTTCCATGACCTCTGCGCCGACTTCGAATACCTGCGGACCAATTGCCGGGCCCAGATAAGCCATCAACTGGTCAGCTGGACACTTAAAAGTCGCGACAGTTTTGCGCAAGATGCCGGCGCTGAGACCGCGCCAACCGGCATGAGCCGCTGCAACCTGAGTGCCGGCCTTATCACACAGCAGCACTGGCAGACAGTCTGCGGTAAGCACCGCACAGACCGTACCGGGCTGATCACTGAAGCTGCCATCGGCCCGAGGAGCTATCCGAGTGTTTGTGGAAACCTGCTGTGCTGCATCGATCAGCTCGGCACTGTGATATTGGTCCAACCAGACAGGTGGTGTCGGCAAATCCAGTGATGCCATCAAATTTTTGCGATTGGCCTGAACATGTTGCGGATTGTCTTGCACATGCAGTGCAAGATTGCTCTGATCATAAGGTGCGATGCTACAGCCGCCCCTGCGCAGCGTTATCGCCGAGCCAACATTGGCCGGTGCCGGCCAGTCGGGAGTGATAAAATCGATCGCCATGCTAACGTCTTTTCAACCCATTGTTTTCCATGTTTACCCTACACATCACAGTCCTCTCCCGCCCTGATCTTCTCTCAAAGCAGACAGAAGATTGTGCATATCATCGGGAAGTTCAGTCGACCAACTCATAAACTCCCCACTTTCAGGATGTACCAGTCCCAGCTCGCGCGCGTGCAGCGCCTGGCGACCAAATCCCTGTAAGGCCTCCCTGAGGCCGGGGGAAATCCCTTTGTGCACCTTAAACCGGCCAGCGTAGGTATCATCTCCCACGATCGGATATTTAATCGTCGCCATATGGACACGGATCTGATGAGTGCGGCCCGTTTCGAGTTTCAATCTGATATAGCTATGGCCGGCAAATCGTTCCAGCACCCGGTAGTGCGTCCGCGCCTCTTTGCCATCACGCACCACCGCCATTTTTTTGCGCTGTTTGGGGTGTCGACCAATCGGCTGGTCGACAAGCCCGCCTCCAGTCATGACGCCGCTAACCACTGCTTCGTATTCACGGCTGACGCTGCGCGCCTGTAACTGGGCAACCAGATCGGTATGCGCCGCGAGGGTTTTAGCGACAACCATCAGTCCGGTGGTATCTTTATCCAGGCGGTGGACAATGCCTGCTCGCGGCACAGACTCAAGCTGCGGACAATGGAACAACAGCGCATTGAGCAGAGTACCCTGACGATTTCCCGCTGCAGGGTGAACAACAAAATTGGCCGGCTTGTTGATAACAATCAACTGCGAGTCTTCATAGACAATATTCAACGCAATCTCTTCGGCATGCCAATCCCCTTCCGCTTTCAACTCAGCGGAAATGGTGAGCTGCTCACCGCCAAGCAGTTTAAATTTCGGTGTTTGCTGGCGACCATCAACTGTCAACTCGCCGGACTTTATCCACTGCTGAAGTCGTGAGCGCGAGTAGTCTGCAAAAAGCTCGGCGGCTATCTGGTCGAGCCGACGCCCGCAGTCCTCAGCGGAAACCGTGGCCGTTTGTTTAATGTGGTCGACTAAATCGCTCAATGGTTACTATCCTGATCGAGGTTGGCCGCAGACAAATGCAAAGCCGGTTAAATTGACCGCACAGATTGGTTTACCGCAGGCTGTGTGGTTAAATGCACGATTAGGTTGGCTGGGTCGCCAACACCGTCTCAGGCTGGGAATACTACATGAAAATCACGTCAATTATTTTACTCATATTGAGTTTGTCTATGACCACCGGATGCTCCTGGATGGGCTGGGGCGAGGATGAGACAACCGAAGATGAAACCGCAGGTTACACCGAAAAAGATTTTTACGAGAAAATTCAGAGTAGCCTTAACGCCAACAACTGGACCATGGCGATCACCAATCTGCAGCTCCTCGAGTCGCAGTTCCCTTTTGGCAAATATGCTGAACAGGCCCAGTTAGAGCTTATTTATGCGCAGTATAAATCAGGCAAATATGAAGAGAGCATCTCGTCGGCAGATCGATTTATACGCCTGCACCCTCAGCACCCCAATGTGGACTACGCCTTCTATGTAAAAGGGCTGTCCGAGATTTCCCAATCATCCGGTTTTTTTGACAGTTTCATGCCTACGGATAGCACCAAGCGTGATATTGGCACAGCGCGCAATGCCTTTGGCACGCTCTCTGAACTGCTCACCCGCTTCCCCGAAAGCCCCTACACGCCAGACGCTCGCAAGCGTCTAATCAATCTGCGCAATCAATTAGCGCGCGCTGAGATCCATGCAGCTAACTATTATTTCTCGCGCGGTGCCTATCTCGCCGCCGCTAACCGCGGCAGATATGTTGTGGAAAACTTTCAGCAGACGCCCGCAGTGCCAGATGGCCTGGCCGTGATGGCGCAGGGTTATAAGTTGTTGGGCATGCAAGAACTGTCCGATCACGCTGTCGCAGTGTTGGCCGCCAACTACCCAGAATATCCCGCCCTGGACAAGTCCGGTGCCTTTGACTTTGACAAACGGCTGGTCGACAAGAGTGACTCCCTGCTGGGCAAGATCACGTTTGGCTTGATCGACCGTCTGGAACCACCAGCCTACGACTCACGCGCGACTTATAACCGATCCGTGCGCGATGCCGCTCTCATCGGTGACAATGCAGATAAGCGAGAGGAACCCCGCTCGATATGGAGCTGGTTAACCTTCGGCCTTGTCGACTAGCTTTAACTCCTGCGCAACCTGGTATCTATGGCGATGAACAAAGCAGACATTATTAAAGAAATGCGGGTTCTCCCCGAAATCGACCCCTATATCGAGATTGACCGCAGAACCAACTTTATTAAATCTCAGCTACTTGGTGCCGGTTGCAAAACCGTGGTTCTGGGTATCAGCGGCGGTGTCGATTCATCGACCTGTGGTCGCCTGGCCCAGCTTGCCGTGGAACAACTCAATGCCGAAACCGGCTCCAGCGACTATCAATTTGTCGCAGTTAGACTGCCCTATGATGTGCAAATGGACGAAGACGATGCACAGATTGCCCTGCAATTTATCAAACCTAGTCATAGCCTCACGGTGAATATCAAAACCGGCGCCGACGGTATCCACAACTCAGTCTGTGCCACCCTGGCCGAAAATGGCCTGGATCCCGAGTCCGATGCGACCACAGATTTTGCCAAAGGCAATCTGAAGGCGCGTGCGCGAATGGCCTCACAGTATGAAATTGCCGGCATTCTTGGCGGCCTGGTTTTGGGCACAGATCACTCAGCAGAGAACATCACAGGCTTCTATACTAAATTTGGTGATGGCGCTTGCGACCTTGCTCCGCTATTTGGACTCAGCAAGCGTCAGGTACGACTGCTGGCACGAACCATGGGTGCACCTGAATCAGTGATCGTCAAAATACCGACTGCGGATCTGGAGTGTCTGACGCCACAAAAAGCAGATGAGCATGTCCTCGGCTTAAGCTATGACGAAATTGATGACTTCCTTGAAGGACGAGATGTCAGCACAGAAGTAGAGCAGCGTTTGATTGCAATTTATACCAAAACCCAGCACAAGCGTTTACCCATAGCAACGATCTACGATTGACCAATTGGAAATATGGCACGCCATGATTCGGCGAACCTGAGACCTTTCGTCAAAAAAACGCCAATGGATGGAGCGTTGAAGGATGCAGGAAGCAACACAACAGGACCACAGCATATCGACCAAACTGCTCAAGTTTTACAGCGGTTATCGAGTCTTTCTCGGCGCCTTGATATTATGGCTCGGCTATCTCGAGTCGGCACCCGCTTACTTCGGCAGCACTGACAGCAACCTGTTTTCTCTGACCACCATAATCTATCTGGCGATAGCAGTTATCAGCCTGCCACTGTTCTTCATGATGCATTGGCGGCCCGGTGAGACGTCTCTGTTTGCCATGTTACTGGTCGATGTCGCTGCAATTAATCTGATGCTCTACAGCTCTGCCGGTCTGGCTGGCTCCATGGGTTATCTGTTGATGGTTACGGTCGCCGCGTCAGGCACTTTCCTCAACACCCGTTTGGCGCTCTCAATTGCTGCCATTGCCAGCTTTATTCCTCTATCGATCGCAACATCGAAATTTCTCCTTACCGACGGCGCCGACACTGAGGTGGTTCACAGTGGCGTAATTGGAATTCTGCTATTCGCCACTGCGCTGATCTTTATCTTCCTCGCTAAACGCCTGACTACAGTCCAAGAGCTGGCCAAAAGCGAGTCGCAGATGGCTACCCGTTTGCAGCATATTAATGATCTGGTGTTTAACAAGATGCTGACAGGGATAATTGTTTTTGATGCTGACTTTCGCATCGAACAACTCAATGAGCGTGCCTCGCTGCTATTAATCGGTGCAAGCGACAATCAAAAACTGTTAGCCCGACATGACTCACTCAACCAAATGCCTGAGTTGGTCTTTTACTACCACGACTGGAAGGCCAATCCACAGCGCCAGCTGCCCACCTACCATTGCAAAAATTCGGCTATCCCGCTGCAGTTAAGTTTTAGCGAGATTCACAGTGATGACGAGGCGGCCAGGGTTGTCGATACTATTCTATTTATTGAAGATGCACGCACGCTGTCACAGCATGCCCAGCAACTCAAAAACAGCTCACTGGGGCAGCTGACATCAAATATTGCTCACGAAATTCGCAATCCGCTCGGCGCTATCAGTCATGCCGCACAGTTACTGCACGAATGCGACCTGCCACAGCAGGAGCAACAACTGGTCAATGTGATGCTCCGGCACAGCACCAGGGTGGATAGGATAGTAAAAGATATCCTCCAGCTTTCACGGCAGCGAGCACCGCAGATCAACGTGACCAATATCTACGATAACTGCCTGCTGAGTAAACTTCAGGTTGAAGAGAGCAACCAGTTTAAAAACCCCTGTATTGAAATCGACAGCTCTGCACAGACGGTCAATGCACCTTTTGATGCCGGCCAACTTCAGCAGGTATTAGTCAATTTGATCAATAACGGGCTGCGTCACTCAGAGAAAAATACTGGTCTACCCTGGGTCAGTATAAAGTTTGATTATCAGCAGGATATGAATCTGGCGATGCTAAAAATCTATGATCAGGGTGAAGGTATCTGCGAGGAAAACAAAAACAAAATTTTTGAACCCTTTTTTACCACTGAAAAACACGGCACCGGACTCGGCCTCTATATCGCCCGCGAACTTTGTGAAATCAACTTCGCTACACTAAGCTATGTATATAAGCGTCCGGAAGAAGGTTACTTCAAAATCGTCTTTTCTGATCCGGGCAAGCTACTGCCAAGGAATGCGGGACATGGACAAAACCGTTCTGATTATTGATGACGAACTGGATCTGCGTGAACTTCTCAAGCTGACACTGATAAAAATGGGCATTGCTGCGGTGGCCGTAGAAACTGTCAGCGCCGCCAAGAGCGAACTGCAACAAAATTCCTTTGATCTCTGTTTAACCGATATGCGCCTGCCCGACGGCAATGGGCTCGACCTGGTCGCCTATGTTCAAAAACACCACCCCCAGTTACCGATCGCTGTACTGACGGCCTATGGCAATGTTGAGTTAGCCGTGGAGGCACTGAAACTGGGCGCTTTTGATTTTCTCTCCAAACCGGTTGAACTTCCTCGATTACGCAAACTGATTACCAATGCATTGTCATTAACCAACACTCAACTCAGTGATGACTGTATCCACAACCCTCTTCTGCTCGGTCAATCCCAGCTGATGAAAAATATCCGCGAGCAGATTGCCAAAGTCGCGCGCAGTCAGGCACCGATGTTTATCAGCGGTGAGTCTGGAACCGGCAAGGAGCTGGCGGCACGTTCGATCCACCAACAGAGCCCGCGCGCGAGTCACCCATTTGTTCCAGTCAACTGTGGCGCCATCGCCAATAATTTAATGGAATCCGAATTTTTTGGTCATCGCAAAGGCAGTTTTACCGGTGCTATTGAAGACAAAAAGGGACTTTTTCAGGCAGCCTGTGGCGGCACCCTGTTTCTCGATGAAGTTGCTGATCTACCCTTGGACATGCAGGTTAAACTGCTGCGCGCAATTCAGGAAAAACGTATCCGGCCAGTAGGCTCGGAGACTGAAATCGATGTCGATGTAAGACTGATCAGTGCCACTCATAAAAATCTCCAACAAGCGGTCATTGAGGGAAGTTTTCGCAGCGACCTGTTCTATCGCTTAAATGTGATTGATCTTCAGATGCCTAGTCTGCGCCAGCGTCCCGAGGATATCTCCATACTGACAAACTACTTTATTACGGCTACTCGCAGTACCGAGGGAAAGCCTATTGAGTTGTCGGAGCAGGCGCTGCAAGCACTGCAAGATTACAGTTTTCCCGGCAATGTTCGCGAACTGGAAAATATTCTTGAGCGCGCGACAACGCTCTGCGAAGACAATCGTATTGATATTAGTGATCTTAAACTCAGCGGTGACTCGACTATCAAAGCCCCAGAGCAACCCGACGTATGCGGCCAGAACCAAGCCCATGAGGCACAACCACGGCAGATTAATTCACTGGATGACCGGCTCGAGGAAGTGGAAAAAGAGATCTTGCTCGAGACCCTTAAACAGTCACGCTGGAATAAAACCGAGGCGGCTAAAAAGCTTGGCATCAGTTTTCGCTCGATTCGCTACCGACTGCAAAAACTGGGGCTCAACGACTAAAGCCCAACTAGCGATCCTGCTTGTTATACCACCAGACCCTGCGACGAACACCCAACGGCTCCCCTTCGGTATCTTCGGCGTGGAAGCCAAACATCACACCACTCACCGCCTTCTCTTCAGTGGTGCAATTACCTTCCGCATCGCAGCTCTCCTGCTCAACAATCACGGTAAAGCCAACCGGTGGCGGTAGAAATCCGCCTCCCTCTACTGTGACAAAGTTCTTTTCACCTGGTGCCTTGCCGGCCACGCTAAACGGGTTGATCTTATAGATCCGCGCCTCACCAAGATCGGTACAAGCATCGTTCTCACCCGGAATATTAGTGGCAAAGGTCGCCACCTGATTGGTAGTCAGTGCCGAACTTACCACCTTCTCACCGCTTTCAAGAGGTAGATACCAGCCCTTCACAAACTTGCCGTTACTGGTGATATCGGTATCGGGATCAAACTCTTCCGTACTCCCTGAGACCGCGGTGGTCGCTGAGGCCAAATCGGACAAACTCAGAGTACTGATCGAAGTAGACGTGGTGTGCTGATCATAGTCGCGATAGAAAACCATATAGTTCTGCACCGAGGTGTCGATGGGTTTCTCACGGTTACCCGAGCCAATAATCACCATATCGTAGCTACCATCAGGGCTCTCCACCACATCCGGCGAATTTAAAAAGCGCTGCTCAGAGCTGGCGAATGCAAATAGTCGGGTCGCCTTCCAGTCATCAACATCGGTGCTGGCGATATCCAAACGCCAGAGTTGTCCGCCAGTATCACCAAAATAAATGCGATCGGAATAGCCGTTACCATCCCGATCAACCACCGCAAGGTCGGATGGCACGCTGTAGATCATGTTCGCTTCGCTGAGTACTTTACCGGCAGGACTAGAAACAGAGCCCGAGGTGACCTGCCAGATATCCTCACCTGTCACTGCATCGAGCACCATAACGCCACGACCTTGGGAGCGTGCCCCAGCATCATCGTCCGCATCAGGGTCATAACCCAGACCCATAATCAGCACGATTTTATCCTGGCTGCCAACTTTCACTTTGGTGACTACCGGTTTTGACCAGGTCTGTCCCAGCTCGGTATAGCCATCGTCGGTCGAGCTTTTTCGCCACTTTATCAGCGGAGCTGTGGGGTCAGTAACATCCAGTGCATAAAGCAATCTACCACCGCGTCTGGCGCTTAAAAAAATCGTCGCGCTGGTAACTTCATCGTCACTGTTGTAGACCACATAACTACCCACCGAGCCATCAAAGAAGTAGGGTTTATTATCAAAGCCACCGCTCAGGCTAGCATTGTCCCACAGCGTTTTAAGCTGTTCGAAGTGTTCTGGAGCAGTAAAGGCCCAAACCTCCTCGCCATCATCAGAGCTGGCATCGGCTTGCTTTTCGACAATGCCGCCTTTTACGCCATGAAACATGCCATCGTTGGAGCCATAAAAAACATAGGGGCCAAGTGTACCGCCATAGTTAATCACCACTGGCTGTGAATGAATAACATCGCCGTGAACATTGGGACGGATATTGGTTGTGTCGCTCGGATCATCGCCATCTGCATTTTCCAGATCAATGCCCTTGCTCCAATTAATAATATTGTTCATTTCTGAGCTATCAGCCGCGCCAAAATCGGCTGGAACAAGATTGTTGTTAGAGGTGCTGAAATTCTCCAGACTGCTGCAGGCCCCTGTGCAGGTAAAGACCTGACGGCCTGTGCCAACATATTGCCGCAGCCCCTGTGCTACGCCGCCGCGCTCAACTTCCTTACCATCCGGATCATCGCTGACACTTTCGGTGACAGAACCACGATTCACTGAGAGAGTGGGAATATGCGTCCAGTAAGTACTCGATGCAGTCCAGAAACTGCGTGCCAGAGTTTCAATAAAACCAGTTGCTGTGTCCTCTGCTGGCTCACCGTCTGCGTCTACCAAAATTGGCTTACCGGTAATGCCATCGAGTCCAATCTGATAGAGTTTAAGGTTACCCGCCCAGCGCGGTTCTCCAGAGGGTCTAAAGATACCCATATAGATCTGGTTTTCATTGGTACCCTTGATGTTGACCGACACCGGCAGACTGACGGCGGCAAAGACACTGTTCTTTTCCAAAATATCGTCGACAATATCGGCGAGTGCTTCGGCCAGATCATCGGCATCCGAGGCCACCAGGTAGTCACCTCCACCGACACCCGCCGAAGCGTTATACATCAAGGCATGTTTAGCCGCATCGGGCTTGTTCAGGCCAAATTTTTTATAATCAGCGGCATCGGTCAGTGGGTCATACTGTTCTCCTGATGAGTTGAGAGCCTCAAACACATCCACCGCATACACCGAGACATTTTGTTTACCGTCGACATCATCATTGACATCGTTGGTATTGAGGAAACGGGCATACTCATCCAGCCAATTAGCTTCTTCACCATCATGGGTTTGAATATCGATAGGATCATCGGGGAATACTCCGCCGAGGGCATCAAGTTCAGACTCGGCTGGATTATTTTCGCCGCTATCGGGACCACCATTTGAGACAAACAAAATATAGTTATTGGCGCAAGCCAGCTCATCAATGGGACTAATATAGGTGCTACCGGTAAAAGCATTCGGATCATAGCCTTCTGGGTTGGACGTGGAATATTCGCCATCCTGTTGACCCGAGGCAACCTGCTTGCCGGCAAACCAAAGATAGGCTTCATGGAAGGCCAGTGCCATGGGAGCATTATTGGTTTTAGGCAACTTTTCCGAACCGTAAAATAGACTTTCATCAAAACCTGCAGCACCCCATTCCAGGGCCAACTGGGCTCGGCAAGCCAGCTCATCTTCCTCGCAGTAGAGCATGGACTTAATTTCATTAATGGAACTTAAATTCGTCGGTTCAATTCCAATAAAGGCCTGAATCGGCTTGCCACCTTTGGGGGAGTTACCACTTGAGTAGATCAAAATACCCATATTGATCCCCGAAAAATCCGGGTTATCGATAAAGCGCTGTTTTAGTCCATCCATAAATTTAAATAGCGCTTCATGAATAATCTGCTTTTTCTCGACACCATTGGATTTGCTGGTCCAGTTAGCCGAGTTATCCAGCACAAACAGCACATTGGGTGGCGCCACATTGACATTGTTAGTGCGGAAAATATCAATATCCGCAGCGTCGACTGAGGTCGCAAAAACTATCAGAAAAGAGAGCACCACCGCGCCGTTTCGGGCATATCGCAGCGGCTTGAGGATGCCTGTAAAAAGAGCTGATTTCATGGTTTGGCCTCCTGGCGTATCAAGGGCAGTAGCCCTCTAAATACCTGAATTTAAATCCTTCAATAACAGTGGATGATGCGCCCGAGACAGGGTCGGTAGCGCTGATATTGGCCTCCCAGTAATACTCCGGATGGCAGGGTGCCGAACTATCCTCGAGCAGCGAGCAGCCGGCTGGCGTCGCCTGCAGCAGGCACTGCACGCTGTTGATACTGATGGTCATGCCATTGGAAACAGTATCGGGAAAAGAGACTACAAAATTGCCGTCACCATCGAGATAACTACTGTTATTGATGTAGTAATCGATATCACTGAGTAGATAGTTAATCGAGTTTTGCGCCACCTGTTGAGACTCCTGCTGACGCTGCTGACTCTCTACCAGCTGCAGGTTAATGTTGGTCGTGGTGATGGTCGACACCCCCAGGGTGGTCAGCACCAATAGCATCAGCAGCGCAACCACCAATACCGCACCCTGCTGGTTGCGGACCCGGCGACTTTGCCTGCCAATGATATCTTGCCGACAATCGACGCCGCTCATAACCCTGCCCTCTTGATACTGACATTGGTCAAACGAGCCACTGTGCTAAACAGGCGGCGCTTTTTGCTATCACTAAAGGTAATGCCGGCCTTGTCGGCATAGGCGTAGGTTTTGGGGTCGTTTAAGCCGGGCGCGTTACTGGTACTGCTCAAGAGCAGAAAAACTTTGACTGAAACAACATTTTCCCACTCCGCCGCTGAGCTGGGGAGTTCAACATAGGCCGCGTTACCGCCATCAGCATTGGCAATGCCGTCGCCGGAGCGATCGATACCGTAGACCAGTTGAAAATCATCAACACCCTCAACTAGACGCTCGACGGCATAAGCACCATTGATCAAATTCAGGCGGTTAAATTCATTATTGTCGTTGACGTAGTAAATCGCCTGATGATACTCACGGATATTGGCCACGCTACCATCCGCTTCGGTAAGAATAAAATTGCCGCTATTGGCACCAGTATCCAGTACCGAGGCAGTGATGGTTTCCTGCAGATAGTGCTGCGCGTTATCCAGGCCTGCGGTGCTGTTAACAGCGTTGGTGTTGGCCCGACGAATTAACAATACATCTGAGCCCGTCAGCAGCACATCACCATTACAGGTAGTGGTACCAGCGCTCACGTCATCAGCACCCCAGAGTGGAAAGGTCATTCCATTGATTAGGTTGGCTGTGCTGATACCTGTGCATTTATCGGGCTGCGCAGTTGCGCCGCTGCTGTAGTTTTCCAAGCGACCAAAAAAACCGGCCAACTGCAGCTCGCTTCTCAACAGCGTGGTGAGATAGCGTCCGTTCTCGACCATCTCGCTGGTCAGCTCAACCTGCCTGCTGGTGCGCGAAGAATTCAGAGTGACATCGAGAATCGCCCAGGAGAGGATAATTCCCAGCGCCACCGCAATCATTAGTTCGACTATTGAAAAGCCAGATTGGGAGAAGCCACCCTGTTTTGCCGGGGTTCTGAATCCGGGTCTGAGGCTTGATCTGGATCTCGGCAGCGAAAAATAACTATTCATAAGAAGCGACTCATCTCTAGCTATCCAGAACCGGTGGCCGCAGAACATAGCTCACCGCGCGACGCAGCTTGCTGCTGGAACCACCATAGCTAGCCTCACCGCAGTTACTAGCCGGCGCTACCGTTTCCACCAATCCCTGCCAGACCACAGAAACCGTGTAGGTTTCGTTAACATCGTCATAGACAATACAGCCCCGTGCATTGAGCAACCCACCGACATTTTTACTGTCGGCCACTTCATTGCTGCCCTTTAGTAAGTCGCTCCACTCATTAACGGCATCGACAACCTGAGCCTGGGTCTCTGCGGTGCCATAACTTGAGCAGCTGTAGGATCCCGAAAAGCCTGTGCCGACCTCATTCCCGGAGAGCCCAAAGCAGCCCTGAGCAGCGGGAATAGAGCGAATTTGGTCGACCATATAATCAACCAGATTGAGTGCATAGATACGCTGGTAGACTTCCAGCTGAGCCTTTTGGGCTCGATTTTGCAACGAGGCGTAACCGAGCAGACCGACGGAAAAGACCAACAGGGTGATCAGCACCTCAATCAGACTAAAACCGCCGATCCGCCGAAGTTTGGAGGCCACTGATTTAGTCATACCAGGTCGCATTTTTCTGTCCCAGATGGTTGACCGTCAGAGTGTCACTACCCTCCTGCGGCGTGCCTGCTTTGGGCACGGCCTGAGCGGTAAATGTCGGTGGTGATGCGGTGTTGTCCACGCCGGTGATAGTCACAGTGTAGTTGTCACTGACCCGGTCGGTCGGCGTGCTTCCAAGCGCCGCAAGCGTAGAGGCATAGCTGCGAGTATCGAGAATATACTGATGTTGCAGGCTGGATACTTCGAGCAAATACTGCTGGGCTACGGCACGATTATTACGCACAACATGCTGCAGATAACTGGGATAGGCGACCGCTGCCAGAATGGCAATAATGACGACAACGATCATTAATTCAAGCAGTGAATAACCTGCTTTTTTGGCTGCTTGTTTGGGCTGGCTAATCAATATCCGTTGATTCATTCCACTCACTCCGTAAGCTTATTCCTTGCATCTCTTCCTTGTCTGATGCCTTTTGCTTCTGCCGAATGCTCTCGTCATTCACTCTCGGCTTCTGCGTTCTTCATTTAAAAGAGACTGTAACCATTGCGACTAAAAACGAAACCCTGTTGCGACCAACGTCGGTAAATTTTCGATTAACGTATTACAGCCAGACCCTAGCTGCTATGACACTCTATCTTTGTGCCATCCGTATCATTATCGTAACCATCACCAGTGGAATCACTGGATAATCTCACTCGGCCACTGACAAGAAAAATGACCTGACGCCCGTAATCAACCGTTTGATTTACCGAACAGACTTCAATATTGCCTGATTCAAGTGCCTCACCATTGCGGGCAAAACGGATGTAATCATTGCCGAAAGAGGCGGACAATTTAAGCTCAACTTGGTTGATATCAATATCCTGCTGCAGCGGTTCGCCGGTGTTAAAGTCCTTGTCATCATTATCATCGCGAAAAACCAACAGACGCAGACCATCGCTGGCGACACAGCTGTTGGAGGCATCAACTGTGCAGACTGTCCAGGTTTGTTTTTGCGAGATCGCCAAACCCCGCGCCAGTTCGAGGGCATTGCGAATCTGCACGGTTTTAAGACTGACTGAACGTTTTTGCGAGAAACTGGTGAAGGAAGGTACTGCAACAACTAATAAAATGGCGGCGATGGCAATGGTGACCATAAGCTCTACAAGAGTAAAAGCGCGTGAATAATAAACCCGGTTCATCCTGAACTCCTGATGACAAAATCGTGATGTAAGTTTTCTGGCTATCTATTACTAACCACTAACTATCCGTGCCATTAAAGAATAGCAGCTATTCAGATTTCGTCTAACGCGCGATCACGCAACTGCGATGGAGTCGATATTAGTCACCGAGCAAGCGCATCAATCAAAGGCTTTTAATTGATTAACTCCAGGGGAACGGACTATTTGAAACCGGGTGCAGTTTGCCCTCGATATAACGCGAGAAGCGGAACGGCTGCAGCAGGCTGGAATGATCGCCACAGATCTCACTGGCAACCAACTTGCCGACCCCGAGCATCTTATAACCATGGTTTGAATCGGCAATCATGTAGCAGTTTTCGTGGAAAACATCGAATAGTGGAAAGCTGTCCGGAGTAAAGGCACCAATACCACCCGATGGCTCTTTTTTATACTGTGGCATCGTGCCGGAAAAACGCTTCTGACAATGCGCCAGAGCCGACACCCACATATTGGCGAAGTCCTCACCGACGATAAACTCCGGAGATTCCGGCCCATAGGGATCAACAGACACGGCATCAGCCGGCTTGTCGACAATAAACGGGGCAGCGCCGCCCTGGACGCCGCCAAAGTGGAAATCGGGCTTGTAGTAGATACCCCACATTTGATCGGTGACAAGCGAACCATCAACATCGGAAAACAGCGGCGCATCGGTATCCACATGAATCACTGGCGGCATTTTGCCATCGTTGGTTTTCTGAAGATTGGGATCAACGCCCAACGTACCCTCTTGCAGAGACCAGTATATCCACATCGGAATATCATCTGTAATAATGCCAGTGTCGGGGTTTTTAATACTGATAGCCGCGGGCAGATGCAACATATCCCAAAACTGTTTGGCCCAGGGGCCGGGGGCGATAACAACATAGTCACAGTCGATATCTCCGCGGTCCGTTTGAACAACTGTCACTGCACCTGAGGCATCGCGGACAAAACCTGTCACCGTTACGCCACCGACAATGCGCACCCCTTCCGCTTCAGCCTTGGCAGCTAGGCCCAGCATGGCCTTTTTGTTATTGGCATAACCACCTGATTTTTCATGCAGCACCGAGGTGATGCCCTGCGCCTGCCAGTCGTCAAAGATCCCACGCATATAATTGCTGCAGTCAGCCGCACCTTCAATAAAAGTCGACTCATAACCAATGGCTTGTTGCTGCTGATAAATCGACGCCACATCTTCGTGCATTGATTCACAGCTGATCTGCATATAGCCCACCGGATGGTAGCTGTAGGCAACGGGATCGGTCTCCCACAGCTTGACGCTGTGGGCCATAAGCTCTCGCATTGCTGGCTGAAAATAATTATTGCGAATCACTCCACAGGCGATTCCCGAGGCCCCGGCGCTGATACCGGTCTTGTCGATCACGGTAATATCGCGACCATCACCCTTGCCCCGCGCCTTTAATTCCAGAGCGAGATGATAGGCTGTGCTGAGACCATGGATACCTGCACCAACAATGACATAGGCAGATTGACTAGCGAGTGCAACGGACATAACAATTCCTTTCGGCGCAATGAAACAGGGTATTTTCTCCGCAAATAGTGAGCGCGACGAATACAGCCGTCAACGCCCATTAGTAAGTCTAATAAATTAACAGGAAGTCGCTTATAAGTAGCTCGCAGTAAACTTAATGTTCTAAACTGCCCGACGCAAAACGATAAAAAAACGTCCTGACAACAGGAGGGGTAATCATGAACGACTTGTCAACACAGATTCCAGCCATTGATTTAGATGCTGTCACCAACCCCATTGCCTCCTCCCGGGGTATGCCGGGGCGTGCCTATACCGATCCCCAGCTATTCGAATTTGAACGCGATCAGGTGCTGGGGAAAACTTGGGCAGGATTGGCTTTTGCTTCAGAACTGCCCTTAAATGGCAGCCTGTTGCCGGTAGACTTTATGGGGCTACCGCTACTCGTCACTCGAGATCAGCAGGGTGAAATCAATGTCTTCCACAATGTTTGCCGTCATCGCGGCATGACATTGGTCGCCGCAGCTCAAGATCATGCCCGCGGCGTGCGCTGCCCCTACCATTCTTGGTTCTATGACCTGAACGGTAATCTCAAAACTACCCCACATATCGGTGGCCATGGCACTCATACTGCAGATGGCTTTTCCTGTGCCGACAATAATTTAAAATCGGTTCGCAGCCATACCTGGATGGGTGTTATTTTTATTAATCTGTCCGCTGATGGCGAGGATTTCGCCGATTTTATCGGGCCACTGGAGCAACGCTGGACACCTTTTATGGGCAGTGCCGGAGTCTCTCAATTGACTCCGTCCTCAGCTCAGGGCGCAATTGAAATAGAGGTAGCAGCAAACTGGAAGCTCGCGGTGGAAAACTATTGCGAAGCCTATCACCTGCCCTGGGTTCATCCGGCGCTGAACAGCTACTCGCCACTCGATAAACACTACAATATCATTGCTGCAGATAATATGTCCGGTCAGGGCAGTCTTGCCTACACTCTGTGCGAGGTTGCGGGCACCGAACTGCCGCAATTCGGGGACTGGCCGCAAGAACAATTGCGTCACGCCGAATATATTTCGCTCTACCCCAATGTTCTGCTCGGCCTGCAAGTGGATCACGCCTTTGCCATGATTCTGCAACCTGTGGCAGCTGACAAAACCATTGAAAAGCTACAGATCTCCTATCTAGACGATGGTGCCGAAAGCAACCACTACCAGGTTAGCCGAGACGCGGTCGTTGACAGCTGGCAGCAAGTTTTTGGGGAAGATATCTTTGCCGTAGAGGGTATGCAAAATGCACGCCGCTCACCGGGCTTTGATGGCGGTGTGTTCTCACCCGTTCAGGATATCCCCAGCCACCACTTCCACGGTTGGGTAGCCGACCGCTACAAACAGGGACAGCAACCAGTATGACCCAAACCAGCAGCTCGCAACACAATCACTGGAAAAATTTTATTGCCGGCCAATGGGTAGACAGCAGTGAAATACTGATGGTTGAAAATCCAGCCACCGGGGCGGTGTTTGCAAGCATCGCCAACGCCGGACTCGAGGATGTCGAAAAGGCTGTGCAGGCGGCTCGGGAATGTGTCAATAAGGGTCTGTTGAGTGACTGCCGGCCAGCCGAACGAACTGCCCTGCTGCTGCGTATCGCTAATGAAATTCGCGCCATCTCTGACCAGGCTGCGGAGTTGGCGGTACTAGAAAATGGCAAACGTCTAACAGACGCAAAAGACGAGCTGGCTGAAGCCGCGCGCTATTTTGAATATTACGCCGGCATGGCCGACAAAATCGAGGGAACGTCTATTCCTCTCGGAGCAAATTATGTCGACTACACGGTCTATGAACCGCAGGGAATATCGGTACAAATTGTGCCGTGGAACTTCCCGGTATCGATTTGCGCACGCTCTCTGGCACCGGCTCTGGCGGCCGGTAATGCGGTTATTGTTAAGTCGCCCGAGCTAACCCCGCTGGCGATTACCTGGCTGGCCACGGCCTGCCAGCGAGCCGGTCTGCCCAATGGTGCGCTGAGCATTCTGTGCGGCGATGGCCCGACCATTGGCGGAGCGCTGGTATCGCATCCAGATATCAATCAAATTGTTTTTACTGGCTCTGTGCCAACCGGCCGCTCAATTCTGCACGCCGCGGCGGAACGCGCTGTACCCTCGGTTATGGAGCTTGGTGGCAAGTCTGCCGCCGTGGTGTTTGCCGACGCTGATCTCAACCAGTTGATTCAAAGTGTCTACTGGGGAATCTTTTTTAATGCCGGCCAAGTGTGCTCGGCAATGTCACGATTGTTGGTTGAAAGATCTGTCTACGAGCAGGTTATCGAACGCGTGAAAATATTGGCAGAAGAGCTGTCTATAGGCGCGGGAATCGATAACGCCGACCTCACACCGCTGGCCTCTCTGGCGCAACAACAGCAAGTATTGAATCACTGCACTCAAGCGATTGCGCAGGGTGCCACATTGGTCACTGGGGGCGCTGTGCCGACTGAACTGCCCGGCTATTTCTTCCAGCCCAGTGTGTTCTGTGATGTCAGCGAAACGATGAATCTTTTTCAACAAGAAGTATTTGGTCCAGTTATCGCGATTACCCCCTTTGACACAGAACAGCAAGCCTGGGATCTGGCCAATGCGACCGATTATGGATTGGTGGCAGGAATCTTCAGTAGCGATCTCGGTCGATGCCTGCGCGGTTCAAAGGCTCTTATCGCGGGGCAAGTATTTGTCAATGAATGGTATGCCGGAGGTATCGAAACGCCGTTTGGTGGCACAGGCCTTTCCGGATTTGGCCGCGAGAAGGGACAGGAAGCGCTCTACAGCTATGTGCGCAGCAAAAATATTGCCATGCGAGTTACCAAGCCCTAGCAGGTGAGCACCTGACCGATCCAGACGCGAGGGACAGGAAAATTAGTGTTACCATAAGTGCTACCATAGGGCTCGCGTAGCCATTAGCCTGAACAATTGGCATAGGCAATCGATATAGGCAATCGACAAAGACGATCGACATACAAACCAACAAGAGAGCTAAACAAGACAACGCAATAGAGGTCGATAAAGGCCCGAGAATTTACACAATATTAAGGGGAGAGCCATTTTGCACGATTCACAACAGGCAACATCAGATGTAGGAATCAACACTCAAGAATCCGGATTTTACCGTGGATTTAATCGCACAATTGCAATACTTCCCAAGCTGTTTATTGGCGCTCTTATTCTCTGGGTAGCAACGTCACCCTCCAATGCGGGCAAAGTCCTTCTTGCCGCGCAGAACTGGTCGACAAATAATTTTGGAGGCTGGTACATCTGGGTCACCGCTTTTTACACCATTGTATGTCTGACGTTGGGTCTCTGGCCGCGCACGGCCCGCGTGCGACTAGGCAAACCCGAAGACCGTCCCGAGTTTTCATTTTTCACCTGGTTGTCGATGATGTTTGGCGCAGGTATCGGTATCGGCATGTTGACATATTCTACTGCTGAACCTATTTTTCACTTCGCTTCCAATCCCGATACGATCCAGGGTCTGTCGACTGGTTTGGATGCTGACAATGTGCGCAATGCCTACAAGTGGGCCATGTTGCACTACGGCTTCACTCCCTGGGCCTGCTACGGTGTTGTCGGCATCTCACTTGGCTATCTCTCCTATAACCGCGGTTTACCGTTGACTATGCGCAGTGCACTGCAACCCCTGTTTGGCCGAGCCATGTCGGGCCCGCTGGGGCACTTGGTGGATATTGTTGCAATTCTCGCAACCATTGTCGGACTCAGTGTGACCATTGGCTACGGCGTATCTCAGCTGGCATCTGGAATCTTTAATATCAGCGCTGCTGCTTGGTTGGTTGATGAAGCCGGCAAGCCTACTCTGACGGCTCAGTTAATGGGGTTAATGGTGATCGTCACAGCATCATGTCTGTCTGCCATGTCAGGTTTGCAGCGCGGGATCAAATGGTTGTCAAACATCAATATGGGGCTGTCGGTATTTTTGATTGCCTTCTTTATCTTGTTTGGCGCTACATTTTTTGCCTTCAAAGCCTTTTTCTATGCTATTTGGGACTATCTGATCGCGATGCCAGAGATGTCGTTTACTGTATGGCAAAACGATGGAACCTCGACCGGGGCTGCACTGCAAAAATGGCAAGGCGGATGGTCGATTTTCTACTGGGCATGGTGGATCGCCTTCGCACCATTTGTCGGATTGTTTTTAGCGCGAGTATCCAAAGGCAGAACCATTCGCGAGTATGTGCTCGGTGCGATGATTATTCCATCACTGATCTGCTTGGTATGGTTTACCTTTATCGGTGCCACAGCCATTGACCTGGAGTTGAGCGGAATTGCCAAAGGTGCGATTGTCAATGCAGATATCTCTGCCCAGCTGTTTGCCACAATTAACCTGATCCTCTCTCCAAAACTGGCAGTCGCACTTTCGCTGGTAATTGTTGTTCTGCTGCTCACTTTTTTAGTCACTTCAGCGGACTCAGGAATTCTGATCATCAACACCCTCGCCTCTGGCGGCAATCAAAATCACAAAAGCCCAAAACATGTGATCATCTGGGGCATTATATTTTCATGCCTTATCGGAGTTCTGTTGGCGGCTGGGGGAATGGATGCGCTGCGCTCGGTGATGATTATCGGCGCCCTGCCTTTTTCAATTGTGATGGCGTTAATGGCCTTATCACTGATGAAAGCACTGTTAACCAAAGATTAAGTGTTTGCCTAAGATTTAGTAACAACTCATTGCGCGATAGATTTACACCAATAACCATAAAGGATTCATTACCATGTCCACCAATCCTCTTTACGCCAGCCTTGATATGCTGATTTCTCCCGTAACTGCCCTGGAGACGGTAAAAGATAAAAAAGGCTGGTGGCTCGTACCATTTGTCCTTTGCACCGGCAGCCTGGTCGGCTTGTTTCTCTACTATTTTGCCAACGTCGACTTCGCTTGGCTAAAGGAAACCATGGTCGACCAAATGGCACTAAACAAAGATATGAGTGATGAGGAGCTGCAAGCGGTTTCTGACTACTTCACCAAGACGCCCTTGCTCTGGTCTACGACTATCGGTGGCAGCCTTAGTCTGGTGGTTATGAACGCCATTCTGGCGCTTTATCTGATGATAGTGACCAAACTCAACGCTGGTGACAATTATGGCTTTGGAGCTTGGTTTGGCTTTAGCTGGTGGATCAGCATGCCCCATGTAGTGGCAGCCTTGTTGTCTATCCTTATGCTGATGTTTTCGACCACTGGTATGATTGCGCTCGAGGATATAGGTGTCACTACACTCAACAGCCTGATCTTCGGTGTTGATGCCTCCAGTGCGTGGTTCGGATTTTTAACTGGATTGGATATCCTGATGTTTTGGAGTATTGCCTTGATTGCTATGGGCCTGCAGTCGTGGCTGGGGTATAACATCAAAAAATCTGCCATGATTGCTACTGCGCCCTTCGCTCTGATTTATGGCGCCTGGGCACTTTCCATTCTGTTCAGCTCCTGAAAAAAAAGCATACACACATGAAGAAAAATCTCATTATTTTGGGCGTGGTCATCGCCCTGGTGGCGCTGGCCTATTTCAAGAGCATCGGCTCCAGTGAGGCATTGCAGATCAACGTTACGCAGGCCGAAATACAGGACATTAAGAGCTCCATTCTCGCCTCGGGAACGCTGATTTATAAGCAACAGGTGCAGCTTCGCTCCGAGGTTATTGGTCAAGTCAGCGAGGTTCTCATTGACGAGGGCGACCCAGTGACGAAGGGGCAAATTTTAATGCGCCTTGAACCGCGCACCTTCACTGCAGATGTTGAACAGCAGGCTGCCTATGTCCGCATTCAAACTATCGCTATCGAACGTCAGCAGAAGCAGCTGGAAAATATCAGTTCGCAATGGCAACGCAATCTCAACCTCTACGAACGCAAAATGATTGGTGATGATGCCTTTGAGCTAATCGACAATCAGTATGCTCTGGCCAAGATTGATCTGCGCTCGCGTGAAGAATCCCTGCGACAGGCGCAAGCTACTCTCGATAAAGCTCAGGAGCGTCTCGATAAAACGGTTTTTCGATCACCGATTAATGGCGTTGCGACATCTGTAGATATCAAGGTGGGGGAAACTGCTATCAGCGGGACGACTAATATTGCCGGCTCCAATCTGATCACTGTGGCAGACCCTTCGTCAATTCTTGTCGAGGTCGAAGTCGATGAGGCAGACATAGCCAACATCGAACTGAATCAACGAGCGGATATCTATGCAGTAGCCTTTCCGGATACTGCCCTCAGCGGCGTAGTACAGACCATTGCCACCTCAGCCAAACGCACTGATCGTCGTCAGGGCTTGAGCTTCACAGTGAAAATACTCCTCGATGCAAGTGTGGATGTCGCCATTCGTCCCGGGATGAGCTGCCGAGCAGAAATTTATACCAATATGAAAGGCGACACAGTGGCCGTTCCCATAGAAGCCGTTGTATTTGAGGATGAGAACAGCGATGAAGCCAATCTGGATACGGAACAAAACAGTGACTCTCTGTCCATTAGCAGCGGTAGCGAAAGCAAGAGCAAAAGTATTGTTTTTGTTATGCGAGATGGTCAGGCGGTAAAGCGTGAAGTCGAGCTGGGCATTTCCAATGATCAGCTACAGGAAATTATTTCCGGGGTAGAGGTTGGAGATCAGGTGATTACCGGTCCAGCACGGATGCTGAGCAAGATCAAAGATGGCTCGGCTGTAAGAGAGATCGAGAAAGATCAACAATGAGCTCTCAGGAAACCATTATTGAACTGAGAAATATTGCTAAACATTACATGATGGGCAGTGAAGGCTTTTATGCTCTAAATGAAATTGATTTGGATATTCATCTCAATGACTATATCGCGATAGTCGGCTCCTCAGGCTCTGGCAAATCGACTCTAATGAATCTATTGGGCTGCCTGGATTATCCCAGCGACGGTGAATACCGTCTCAAGGGCACCAATATTGCCACTCTGGAAGAGAACAAGCTGGCCCAGATTCGCAATCGTGAGATTGGCTTTATCTTTCAGAACTTCAACCTGCTACCCCGCGCATCAGCACTGCAAAATGTTATGCAACCACTGATTTACAGAGGCACACCACTCGCCGAGCGCAAAAAGCAGGCTCAGGACGCTCTGGCCATGGTGGGACTGCAGGATCGTATAAGCCATGTTCCTAATCAGCTGTCCGGCGGTCAACGCCAACGGGTTGCCATCGCGCGGGCACTGGTTACCAAACCAGCTATTCTGCTGGCTGACGAGCCCACAGGTAACCTCGATTCAGCCACTACTATCGAAATTATGGCACTGTTCGATCAACTCCATCTGGATGGTCAGACCTTGATTATCGTGACCCATGAGCAGGAGATTGCAGATCGTTGTCGCCGGGTGATTACCCTGAGAGATGGACGCCTGATTGGCGATGCCATGAACCCACTCCCCGCTGTCGGGAGTAACGCCCATGGCTAAGCTAAGCTTTAAAATTATGGAGGGCACTCGCTCCGCAGGGCAATCAATCTTCGCTCATGGCTTCCGCAGCTTCCTGACCACATTGGGTATTATTATCGGTGTTGCCTCGGTAATTGCGGTAGTCTCTGTGGTGCAGGGATTTAGCGCCAGCATCTCTCAGCAGTTCGATGGCATGGGCACCAATGTTATCAACATTGAACCCTACACCCCGCGCAAGGCCCGTTTGCAAGGTGTCACAGCCAAAATTGACTATGAAGATTTTCTCGAGATCAAACACCATGTAAAAGGCATCAGCAATGTAACACCCACCGTCAGGGTGTTTGGCCCCAACGCAGTAGCTGCCTACCGTGGCCAGTCCACAGCCACCATGGTGATAGGCACGGCTTCAACCTACCAAAAGCTCTATGCGGTCTACCCAGATTTCGGACGTTTTTTTAACCTCAGTGATGACAAAAGCCGGCGTCGGGTAGCAGTGCTGGGACCCTCGATTATCAATAAGCTGGATATTAAAGGCGATCCCATCGGGCAGCACCTGAGCGTCTCCGGCGAATGGTTCAAGGTAATAGGTATCGCCGAGAAGCGCGGCAAACTTTTTGGCTTTGATCAAGATGATTTTATTCTGCTGCCCTACAGCACCACTCGCGCATTACTCGGCGGCGCCGAGGAACCAAATATATCTATTAGCCTGCAAGTGGACGATATGGCTACTATAAGCCAGGTCAAACAACATATTAAAAACGTGCTGCGTCGCAACCACAAACTCGGCAAAGATACTGCCGACGATTTTAAGATTGCTACAGCGGATCAAATGCTCGATACCTTTAACCAAATCATTGGTAGCACCACCGTAGTGCTGGGCGGTATTGTCGGCATTTCGCTTCTGGTTGGCGGCATTGGCATTATGAATATCATGCTGGTGTCGGTGACCGAGCGCACCCGCGAGATAGGCATTCAGAAGGCTTTGGGAGCGACGCGTTTTGATATCTTGCTACAGTTTTTGATTGAGGCCGTATTCCTCTGTTTACTGGGCGGCCTTATCGGACTTCTACTGGGGTTTGGTGCGGGCTCATTGATCAGTATTGCAACTGACTTGCCACCTGCTGCCGTCCCCCTATGGGCTATTTTACTGTCGTTTGGCTTCAGTGCGGGCATTGGTCTTTTATTCGGAATTATACCCGCCGCCAAGGCGGCAAATCTGGACCCGATAGATGCCCTGCGCTATGAATAAGCATGGACTGTGTTTTGTTTAATCGCACAGTCCGTTCGCTGTGCGTTCTCTCGCTCTGCTTATTTCAACTAATTATCTTCGGAGATAGATTGCATCATGTCGTGATTAACTCTGCTCCATTTGCAGCCGATCAGGCTTAACGCATTGCCCACCGAGCTTTTCTTTAGGTCATTGCCTGCGCTTCTATATCAGTATGATTTTAGTAACTACTTGTATAATCGACATGTCCAACCATACCATACCGAAAATCAATTAAGGGTCAACTTCAGGACCTACCATCTAAGGGGAGAGAAGCAATGTCTGATAACCGCTCAAAAGAAATACGCTCGACGCTCACCAGCGAAGGCATATTAGAACTATCCATTTTTACTGCAGAACGGCCGGTTCCAGGCGACAATGATGTGCTTCTAAAAGTCGAAGCCTCTCCCATTAATCCCTCTGACCTTGGCCTGCTGATTAGCTTTGCAGCCGATCTGGATAGCATGACTGTTGTCGGCGAAGGCGACGAGACTGTGACCTCAATCAAAATTCATCCCGCGCTGATGGGCGCTATGAAACCAAGAATGGATCAGTCTATGCAGGTAGGCAATGAAGGTGGCGGTGTGGTGATCGATGCCGGAGCCAATGCGAAGCACTTGATCGGCAAAACCGTTGGTGTGGCGGGTGGCGCCATGTACAGCCAGTATCGCTGTGTGCCTGCCCAGAGCTGCCTGGTAATGAATGAGGGCACTACCTCAATGGAGGCCGCGTCTTCTTTTGTAAACCCGCTAACTGCGCTCGCCTTTGTCGAAACCATGCGAATGGAAAACCACACAGCCATTCTGAACACAGCCGCAGCTTCAAATCTTGGCCAGATGCTAGTGAAGATCTGTCAGGATGACGGAGTACCACTGGTCAATGTAGTTAGAAAACCTGAGCAGGTCGCAACCCTTAAAAAGCTGGGTGCAGAGTATATCTGTGATACCAGTGCCGATAGCTTTATGAACGATCTGGTCGATGCGCTGGTTGCCACAGGCTGTACCCTTGGCTTTGATGCCACAGGTGGTGGCAATGGCGGCAAACTGCCCGGTCAAATTCTGGCGGCCATGGAAATTGCTGCCAATAAGACGGCCACCGAATACAGCCGCTATGGTTCAGATACCTACAAGCAGGTGTATATCTATGGTGGGCTGGATATGTCGCCAACTATTTTAAACCGTTCCTTTGGTATGCAATGGGGTCTTGGCGGTTGGTTGCTGACACCAATGATTGGCCGTATCGGCATGGAACGATTCGGACAAATGCGCCAGCGCGTAGCCGCAGAGATTCATACAACCTTCGCTAGCCATTACACGCAGGAAATCTCGTTTGCGGAAATGCTGCAGCCAGAGGTTATTAGAGGCTACGCAAAACAGGCTACCGGTGAGAAGTATCTGGTTAACCCGCATAAATAATTTGTCACAATTTTATAAGAGGAAATAAATATGCCCGAGATGACATTACTGGGCTGGTTTCACACCATCCTTGGAATGGTGGCATTGGTCACTGCGTTTTACACATTGTTTAAATACAAGATGATTTCCCTCGCCAGTAAGTCAGGGAAACTCTATGTGTTAATGACTATTGTCGTGGCCGGGTCAGCATTGGGAATATACAACCAGGGCGGCTTTGGCATTGCTCACTGGCTGGCGGTGTTAACGCTGGTGGCGGTTAGCGGTGGTATTGTTATGGAAAAGTTTAAGTGGTTTGGGCGTTTTTCCATCTACTTTCAGGCACTGGGCTACTCGAGCACACTCCTGTTCCATATGATTCCAGCGATCACCGACTTCCTGCGGCGGCTGCCGCTGGGCGATCCATTTATTGATTCTTTTGAAGATCCGTTGCTGGCGGGTTTTCACCAGGCATTTTTGCTGATCTTTTTAGTGGCCACTGCTTTACAGATGCGCTGGTTAAGAAAGAATCACTCGGAGCAGGTTGCACACTAGCGCAATTCTCAATAGCTTCTGGCGCTCAAAGCCTGGCCTGGCTTTGAGAGGGTGCAAGAAAAGATGCACTAAGGCACTGTAATATAAGAGGAAATTGGTACGACCGAGTGGACTCGAACCACCGACCCCCACCATGTCAAGGTGGTGCTCTAACCAACTGAGCTACGGTCGTACTGTAAGCTGATCAATCTAAACATTTCTCGTTCAAGGCCTGCGCCCTTGCGCCGCTTTAACCAGCGCCAGCAACCAAAAAAACGTGCCGGCAAGCCCTGTCCCGAGAGGGCGGCTAATATAGCGGTGGCTTCGAGGAAATTCAAGACAATTCAGACTACAGTTAAACAGATAATAACTTATCTCAAAATAAGCCCGTGACTGAAGGGATTCTGTTTTTACTGTAAAAGGATTGTTGATGCTGCAACCCGTTATTCTCTGTGGTGGCTCCGGTACTCGTCTGTGGCCTCTCTCTCGACAACTGTACCCAAAACAATTTTTGCCGCTTATCGGTGATCAGACCCTTTTGCAGGCCACCATTGATCGGCTTGAAGGCCTCGATTGTGCGCCACCCATTATTGTCTGCCATGAGGATCACCGCTTTATCGCAGCGGAGCAGCTGCGCCAACAAAATAGGCAGCACAACGGTATTATCCTCGAACCCTGTCCGCGCAACACAGCGCCAGCAATCTGTTTAGCAGCTCTACGAGCACTCGATATCGACCCGGGTGCAACCCTGCTGATACTGCCAGCAGATCACTATATGAGCAGTTCGGAAAACTTTATCAAGGCAGTCACTTGCTCACTTGATACCGCAGCCGGGGACAAACTGATTAGCTTTGGCATCCTGCCCGGTCATCCCGCAACCGGTTATGGCTATATCAAGGCGGTGCGCAAGCCAAGCGCCGAGACGCCGCAGCCGATCAGTCAGTTTATTGAAAAACCGGATAGTGAAACAGCGAAAAAGCTGATCGCTAGCGGCGAATTTTTATGGAACAGCGGCATCTTTATTTTTCACGCCCAGGTGTTTCTCAATGAACTCAAGGCACTGCATAACGAGATCTACACATCCTGTCTTAATGCATGGAAAAACCATACCTGCGATATGGATTTTATCCGTCCTACCCCAGACGATTTTGCCACCTGTCCCGCCGACTCGATCGATTATGCAGTGATGGAGAAAACCAATCAGGCCATGGTGATAGCAATGGACCCAGGCTGGAGTGATCTTGGTAGCTGGTCTTCGCTGTTGGACCTGCTCCCAAAGAATGATGACGGCAATGTCCTGATTGGCGACACCATCGCGCTCAACAGTTGCAATAATTATGTTCATGCCGAGCATAAACTGGTGGCGACACTGGGCGTCGATGATCTGGTGATTGTCGACACCAAAGATGCCCTTCTGGTGGCCCACAGAAATGAAGTCGAGAAAATTAAAACGCTGGTTGACATGCTTAAACAACAACAGCGCTCAGAAACCATTCATCACCGTGAGGTCTATCGCCCCTGGGGCAAGTATGACGCAATGGATAAGGGTCCACGCTTTCAGGTCAAGCGCATTACCATCAAGCCGAAAGCAAAACTGTCTGTGCAAATGCACCATCATCGCGCCGAGCACTGGGTGGTGGTGAGCGGCACGGCCAAGGTCATTATTGATGATGTCGAACGCCTGGTCTGTGAAAATGAGTCAATCTATATCCCAATTGGCGCGGTTCACTCGCTGGAAAATCCAGGCAAGATCGCTATCGAACTAATTGAGATCCAATCCGGCGCTTATCTAGGAGAGGACGATATTGTGCGCTTTGACGATCTCTATGGACGCTGCTAAACCGGGCTGCAAATAATCTCTATATCACAGCGTTCTGACGGCCGATCGCATAATACTGCAGGCCCTGCTCTTGCAGTCGTTTTGGATCGTAGAGATTGCGCCCATCAAAGATCACCGGATGCGCCAAAACCGATTTGATATAACCAAAGTCGGGCGACCAGAATGGCTTCCACTCAGTACAGATGACCAACACATCTGCACCATTCAGTGCAGCCTCTTTGGTACCACAGAGCAGCAAGTCATCGCGGGCTCCATAGATAGCCTGAGTGGTATCCATCGCATGGGGATCATAAGCACGCACCTTTGCTCCCTGTTGCCAGAGCGCCTCCATCAGCAACCGACTTGGCGCCTCGCGCATATCATCGGTGCCAGGTTTAAAGGCAAGTCCCCAAAGCGCAACAGTCTTACCCTGTAAGTTGCCAGCAAAATAATGGTTAAGCTTATCGAATAGCCGGTGCTTTTGTTGGTCGTTGACCGACGTCACTGCACTGAGCAATTGCGGCTGGTAGCCAGCACTGACTGCGGTTGCCTCCATAGCACGAAGATCCTTGGGAAAACAGGAACCGCCAAAACCACACCCAGGGTAGATAAAACTGTAGCCAATTCTCGGGTCAGAACCCATGCCAATCCGCACCTGCTCTATGTCCGCGCCAACGAGCTCTGCGATATTGGCGATCTCATTGATAAAACTGATCTTGGTTGCGAGCATCGAATTGGCCGCATATTTGGTCAACTCAGCAGAGCGCACATCCATAAAAATCAGCTTGTCGCGCTGCCGGTTATAGGGTGCGTAGAGCTCGTGCATCATCGCTTCTACAGAGCTGCTGTCAGTACCGACAATAATCCGGTCGGGGCGGGTAAAGTCGGCAATCGCCGCGCCCTCTTTGAGAAATTCAGGATTTGACGCGACATCAAACCGGGCATCGGACTGCCGCACGTCGAGCGCCGCTTGAATCTGCTCCCTGACGCGATCGGCACTGCCTACCGGTACAGTCGATTTGTTCACTACAACCTTATAGCTGTCCAGATGCCTGCCAATGGTCTCAGCAACTTTTAATACATACTGCAGATCAGCAGAACCATCTTGATTGGCCGGAGTACCCACCGCAATAAAAATCATATCCGCCTGCTGAACTGCCATAGCCGCATCGATGGTGAACTGGATACTGCCATCGGCCAAACAACTGTTAAGGATATTTTCCAGGCCGGGCTCATATATCGAAATATGTCCGGCATTGAGTGCGTCAATTTTTGCGCTATCGATGTCAACACAGACGACCTGATTGCCAACATTGGCAAAACAGGCGCCAGTAACCAAACCCACATAACCACTTCCAAAGATTGCCAGTTTCAAAATATATCCTTATAGAGCCATTTTTACTTTGTATTGAACCGTAAATATAGACCATGGCCCCTCCCTGCACTGGCTTGAAAGTGAACCAGACTCGAGGAATGTTTCAGATCAATGGCAATCGGCCAGCCCCCTGCCAGCGCAGCTTCTGTAGCAAATTGTGACCCGTTTTAACTGTTTGTGAGAACAGACACCAAATTCCGTTAAACAATCCCCTTTTACATCGGCTGGTGTCCGAAAAAGACATATACCTGTCGCTTTTCGACAGTGCATAAGCACGAGGTTGCGATATGATGATTTTCAACTGTTAGACAGTAACTGGCAGTAATAACAATATTGCAATTAACTTGTTCCACTATAAAGCCAACTGATTTCAGCATCCCTATTGTCAGGTCCCGATGTGCTAGGTGAAGTCCGTTTGGTTAAAGAATAGAACACTAGAAAAATTAAAAATGCGGCAACACTGCCGTTTCCAATACCAACGAGGGGAAGTCCATGAAGAAAAGCTCATTTCTTAAACTGAGTGGCCTGGCGTTAGCCATCGCTACAATTTCCAGCGGAGCATACGCTGCCCAGCTTGAAGAGGTTATCGTAACCGCGCAGAAGCGCGCAGAAAGCCTGCAAGATGTGCCTATATCGATGACGGCTATCTCTGGTGAAAAGATCGAGGAAACTGCGATGCACAGCTTCCAGGATCTAGCGGCCTATGTACCCAACCTGAGCGTATCGGAAAATGCGGTTGCCACGGGTGTATATATGCGTGGTGTAGGTCCCGGCGCACAGCAATCATTTGAACAGTCAGTGGGCCTCTATGTAGACGGCGTGCACATGGCCAAGGGTCGTCAGTTCCGAACCGGTATGTTCGATCTGGCACAGGTTGAAGTGCTGCGTGGTCCTCAGGGGATTCTGTTCGGAAAGAACACGCTGGCCGGCGCAATCAATGTCACATCAGCCTCCGCCAATGTCGGTGATGAATTCGGCGGCAAGCTTGATGTTTCCAAAGAGTCCTATGGTGGTCAGATCATTCAAGGGCACATTGCAGGCTCAGTGACCGACACCTTAGCGCTGCGCCTTGCCGTTAAAGACCGTCAAAGCGATGGTTACCTGTACAACAGCTTCGCCAATGAAGATTCGCCAAGCGCTGACGAGACCATGTGGCGCCTGAGCGCATCTTGGGAACCCACAGATAACGTCGCGGTTAAACTTAAGCATGCCGAGAGCGAGCAGACTCGCACTGGTTCAACCATCGTCATTAACCAGTTCCAACCGGTTGCCAACACTGGCGCGGCAGATGCAATTATGTATGGTGCCATGTTCTATGGCCCGTATGCTCAGGGATTTGCCTCAGCACTGGCGAGCGGAAACTATGATGCCTATCGTGATGCCGAATCATTTGGTGGCTGTGCACTGGAAGCCTCTCTGGGACGCTCATCAGCTCTCTGTGAGAGCGGCGGCGAAAAACCTGAAGGCACACACACCAATACCGCCGACACCTCTCTGAATATCGATGTCGAACTGGATAACGGCTACACGTTTACCTCGGTTACCGGTCGAGTTGGCTACGACTATGAAGACGGTATCGATGCCGATGGCCTGCCCGTTAACTTTGTTGGTCGCAGTGATATTTCAGACTACGAGCAAACCAGCCAGGAATTCCGATTAAGCTCCTCCACTGACGGTGACTTTTCATTTATTACCGGCGTTTACTGGGAAGAGCAAACGCAAATTATTGACCGAGTTGTGGCGGTTGACGGAACCCTTGGCGTTCCATCATTTCTGGCCTCTATATTGGGTGGTTCACCGACATTTTTGGCATTTAATCCAACACAGGTTGCTCAAATAAATGGTCTTAATGCACTGATGGGCACTCCCACCAGCTATGCAGCAGGTGTGCCAGGTGAGACCCTATGGTTGTCAGTTGGACGTGTTTCAAACTGGCAGCAGGATACCGACTCCTGGGCCGCTTTCTTCCAGGGATCTTATAACATCACGGAGAATCTAACTCTGACTGCCGGTATCCGTTATACGGAAGAGGACAAAACAGCGACGGCTTTCACCAAGAATACCGAAGGATTCACCGGCCTGGCGACGCCAAGCCAAGCACCTCTCCTTGAGCCTTTGGTGAGCGCACTCTTCGGAACCTATAACCACCAGTTTGAAGATAAGCGCTCAACTGACCAGATGATGCCTGCGGCAAATCTGGAATGGAAACTGTCTGATACCAGCATGGTTTATGTTAGCTATTCAGAGGGCTTCAAAAGCGGTGGCTTTAACTCGGTTGATGACCAAAAACCGGAGCTTCTCAATGTAACCGTGGCACCAGGTGTTACAGTCACAACAGTACCGGATCGTACCGCGCCAGGTCTGGGTTGGTCCTATGAAGATGAAACGGCCAGCTCACTTGAGATTGGTGGTAAGCACACATTGTTAGATGGCGCCATGAATCTGAACTGGGCAATCTTTAACAGTGAATATGTCGATCAGCAGGTGTCAACATTTGTTGGCTTGGGCTTTGTGGTTGCCAACGCGGCATCGTCAAATATTGATGGTATCGAAGTTGATATGACCTGGCAGGCGACCGACAACCTTACTCTTGGTGCTAACGTAGCCTACCTCGACGGTGAATATGGCTCTTTCCCTGGTGCAGGCTGTACAGCTGAACAGGCCTCTGGCTTGATAGGCTTGGGGACATTGACTCCAAACTCTCCGCAAATCTCCTTTGACGGCTGTACTCAGCAGTTTGACGGCGGCGCACCAACAGGAATCAGCCAGGATCTGGCTGGTGGCCAAATCGGCGCAAAATACTCCGGAGCGATGTTTGCCGACTATGTTCGCCCACTGTCCAATGGTCTGATCTGGTTTACCAGCGTCGATGTTAACTTTACTGACGGTTTCTATATGACCGGCGATCTCGATCCAGTTGATTACCAGGAAGGCTTTGAGAAAGTTAATTTCCGCACCGGTCTGCGCGGAGAAAACTGGGATCTGATGCTCTATGGCCGCAACATCACTGACGAAATGACAGCTGAAGGTGCAGCCGATGTTCCACTGGCATCCGGCTCTCACTGGCGTTACATGAGCTCTGGCGAATCCTGGGGCGCACGCATTAGCTTTAGCTTCTAAGCTTTTTCGTTAAGTAAAAAAGCAAGACTAAAAAGGACGGGTAATCCCCGTCCTTTTTTTTGCCTGCGGCAAAATCACCCTGTCCGAAATTGCAACTGCCCTGGCTGCTGACGACAGTGTCATGCCAACTCCTGTCGCTATGATTGACAACATTCCAAGTTAATCACTTTTTAATAGAAGGCTGTTATGAGAAATCACACCGCGCTGGTAACTGGAGCCTCCGATGGTATTGGCCTCGAATGCTGCAAAATTCTTGCCGCAAAAGGTTATAACCTGATTCTGGTGGCCAGACGTATGGCTCTGCTTGAGCAAATTGCCGCTGATTTACAACAGCAAAATAACGCAATCTCATGCACTGTCATAACTTGCGATCTCGCAGAGCCTCAAGCTGCCCAGCAGCTATTTACAGATGTCCGCGAGCGCGATCTGCAGGTGGACTTCCTGATCAATAACGCAGGCCTGCTGCATAACGGCTTTTTCACGGAGCTGGATCTTGTCGCTCAAGAGAAGATGATCCACGTCAATGTATTGGCACTGACCTCGCTGACCCATTTGTTTGCCAACCAGATGATAAATCAGGGCGGGGGGCATATTTTAAATATCGCCTCACTCGCCGCCTGGACCCCTATTCCTAATCAAAATGTCTACGCCGCGACCAAGGCCTATGTGCTGTCATTCACCCAAGCGCTGCACAATGAGCTCAAAGCGTTAGATTGTGGGGTTACTGTAACCGCACTATGCCCGGGCTACACGGCAACAAAAATGATGGATAATCCAGCTCAGGGAGGCAAGTTAGTCGTACCCAGCTCACTATTGCAGCCAGCCTCCGAGGTTGCAGCGCAGGGAATTGATGCATGCCTTAGCGGCCGCGCTACCATCGTCACAGGATGGGCTAATCGCATCACCGTCGCCATTACCAGACTGTTCTCACGAATGGCGCTGGCGCGAATTGCGGGGCGTTTTTACCGCAGCAATATGCAGTAAGGGTATCAGCAAAAAATAATCCGGAGACGTTATGCAACAACCGACAACTAAAATATTGATCACCGGCGCCAATGGCTTTATTGGCAACAGTCTTTTACGCGACTACCAAGCGCGAGGAATTGATGCAATCGGCATTGATCTGCAAGCCAATGGCAAAGACATTTTCCAGGGGGATATTTCTGCACCGGAGACCATCAGCCACCTTCTCGAGCAGTGTGATGTGATTATCCACACCGCGGCGCTGGTCTCTAACGCAATGGCAGATACCGATATGTGGCGTGTCAATGTGCAGGCGACGGCTAATCTTATTGCCGCCGCTGAGCGCCACCAGGTCAAACGTTTTGTGCAGCTTTCATCGATTGTGGCCTATGGCAATAGCGCGACTGGCGAATTGACCGAAGACCAGCCAGTACATGCCGATGGCGGCAGCTATGTTTTGACCAAACTGGCATCTGAACATGTTGTGTTGGCCGCCCATGCCCGTGGATCCATTGAGGTGGTTATTGTGCGCCCCGGAGATGTTTACGGTCCTGGCAGCCGACCCTGGGTTATCCTGCCGCTGGAAGCGATTCATAAAGGTCAGTTTATGCTGCCATCAAAGGGCGAGGGGTTTTTCCGCCCGATCTATATTGATGACTTGGTGCGCGGCATTCGTCTCGCCGTGGACTGTACCGAAGCCAATGGTGAAATCTTTAACCTTTCCTGCCAGGGTTACATCACGACCAAACAATTTTTTTCCTATCACTATGCTTGGCTTAATAAAAAGGGGCCCATGCTAGTCTCCACCAGACTGGCAAAATTCGCTGCTTCAGCAGCGACCAAAATGGCCAATCTGACCGGTGGCATCAACGAAGCGTCGACGGCAACGGTGGAGCAATTATCGACCACGAGCTGGTTTAGTATCGCCAAAGCCGAGCGCATTCTCGGCTGGCAGCCGGAAGTCTCCCTGGAACAGGGAATGCACTATTCTAGGCAGTGGGCCGAGGATCGAGGTTTGTTGCAGAAATAATGGCTAGGGATTATTAAGCAGTTCGGACCGATAATAACCAGCAGTGTGACCGGTCCATTGTTTAAAGCTGCGATAAAATGATCGAGCTTCGGCATAGCCTAGTTCGTAGGCAATATTTTCTAGCGTCAGCTCGGTATTTTTCAAAAAATAGATCGCCAATTCATAACGCAACTCATTGAGCACATCTTTGTATTGCGTACCCTCCTCACTGAGTTTGCGCTGTAAAGTGCGACTGCTGATACCGAGCTTTTCTGCAATCATCTCGCTGGAGGGTGGTTGCTGTTTAAGCATCAAGCGAAGAATATTTTTGACCTGATCCGTCGTGCGCTGCCCTTTGTCGAGCTCGGCGAGCAGCTTGGTGGCATGGGCCAATAACATCTCTAGCAACTGCTCATTAGCCTGAGGTAAGGGCACATCGAGCAAACTCTCTTGCATACGGATGCCGCTCACAGACTGATCAAACAGCACTTCACAGTCAAAAATCTCCTGGTAGTTGGCCAAAAGCGCCGGATCCTCAGGGGCAGAGTGCTCAAACCAGACGCTTTCCCAGCCAGAGAAATTTAAAAAATTACGCGCATAACAAACCCATGAACCAATCACATTTTCCACTTCGTGGCGTTTGACTTCAGGATCACTGAACACACACTGCCAACGCTGCAGAGCAAAACCATTGGCGACTTCCACCGTGGTAACGCCCATATCACCGACGATTTTTTCGTAGAGAGGAATCTTCGCCTGAATCGCTCGCAGAGTAGAACAGTTCATCGAGATGTAACCCAGCACGCTGTAAGAGGCGGGCTCCACATAACGCGCAGAGTTCAGACCAAAACAGGGATCACCGCTTGCGGGTATCAACAACTTTAACAAGCGCTCCATGGATGCATTGGGCAGATAATGCGTATTGTTATTGACGATCTCTGGGTCGATTCCAGCCTTCTTCAAAAATGGTCGACACTCCAGCCCGCAGGCGTCCGCAGCGCTTAAATACTGTTTTATCGCTGGCACCGAAGCCAATCCACTACTGAGAATTTCATTCATCTTTTTATCCGGGATAAGGCCCCTTTATCACAACCAAAATACGCAACCACTGGCCGAATTAGTGATGCGCCTGTCGTTGGCTGACAGTGATCAATTTTCAATCTCGCTTATTATATCGGTCATTGACAAGTCTCAACAACAAACTACAAAAATCAACAATAACAGGGTAATTACAATGCGTCTTTGGAATGGCTGGGGAAAAGAAAACAGTGAGCTGTTGATGGAACTTAACAGCGGCCTGAAAGGTTTACTGGAAGCTCTGGTCGGTTCTGGCAAACCATTACCGGAAGCCACGCTAGCAGAGGTGATCGCTTGCGTGCCGACTTCAAGGGCACCGGCCCATGCGCTTATTAGCACAGATCCGGAAATCAGGGTTCGTCACGCTCGCGGCCAGAGCCTGCCCGACTGGTTGGCCATGCACAGTGGCGATGTTGGCCATTTCCCCGATGCCGTGGCCGTTCCCGAATCCAGTGCGCAAGTGCGCGAATTACTCGGCTATGCCAAAGATAATGATATCGACGTGATCCCCTATGGTGGTGGTACTTCGGTGGTCGGCCACATAAATCCTCAAGCCAGCGCACGGCCCGTGTTGACAATTGATATGGGCGCGATGAATAAACTCATTGATATCGACCAGCAGAGCCTGCTAGCTACTTTTGGCGCCGGCACCAGCGGCCCGGACGTGGAGGCCCAACTACAAAAACATGGTTACACACTGGGACACTTCCCGCAGTCCTGGGAGCTTTCAACTATTGGTGGTTGGGTTGCCAGCCGCTCCAGTGGCCAGCAGTCATTGCATTATGGTCGTATCGAAAAACTCTTTGCCGGCGCATCAATTGAAACCCTTGCCGGCACACTTGAGATTCCCACCATCCCCTCCTCCTCTGCAGGACCGGATATTCGTGAAATGATTCTCGGCTCTGAAGGCCGTATGGGCATTATTACCGACGTCACGGTGCGCATTTCACCACTGCCCGAAAAAGAGGCCTTTCAGGTGGTTTTCTTTCCCTCCTGGGAAGTGGGTCTGCAGGCAGCCCGAGATTTGATCCAGCAGCGTATCGCGCTGTCGATGGTACGCCTCAGCAACCCTCTGGAAACAACCAGCTTGCTCTACATGGGCGCCGGTGAAGATAGCAGCGGCGTGGTTGCGCTGGAGGAAGCATTAGCTGAAAAAGGCATTGGCACCGGCAAGGTAATGATGACTTTTGGTGTTACGGGAAGTGTCCGCCACTGTGATTTCGCCCAGCAAATGGCGCTTGAGCACTGCACCAAACTGGGTGGCATTGTCGACCAGATGGGGCTTGGAGATAACTGGGCACACGGTCGTTTTCGTGCACCCTACCTGCGAGATCCATTGGGCCGAGCAGGCTATGCCGCCGATACCATGGAGACCGCTGTTGACTGGTCGCGACTGTCCTCAGCCGTTGAATCGATCGAAACGGCAATTCGTACAGCGCTTGCAGACGAGGGTGAACAGGTACATGCCTACACTCATCTCAGTCATGTCTATGGGCAGGGGTCCAGCATCTATACCACGTACCTGTTCCGCCTCGGCGACAGTTACCAGCAGGCTATGCAGCGCTGGCAAAAACTTAAATCTGCTGGGGCCAACGCAACCGTAGCCTGTGGTGGCACTATCAGCCATCAGCATGGCGTCGGACTCGACCATCGCGATTATCTGGTTGCAGAAAAAGGCGAGCTGGGACTCGCCTCTATCGCTGCGCTGTGCAAACTATTTGACCCCAACGGACAAATGAATCCGGGTAAGTTACTCGCGGATGAGCAGTAATATGCACAACGCATTATTCACCTCACGCGAGCAACTGCTTGAGCAAATGAGCCGCGGTGAATCGCTGCACTGGGATATCGTGATTGTTGGTGGCGGCATCACCGGTGCTGGCATTTTGCGCGAAGCAGCGCGACGAGGCTATCGTGCGCTGCTAATCGAACAGACCGATTTCTCATCCGGCACCTCGAGTCGCTCATCAAAAATGATTCATGGTGGTCTGCGTTACCTTGCCGCAGGCGACCTTAAACTGACCAGAGAGAGCCTTAGCGAACGCGAACGCTTGCTCAAAGAAGCACCCGGATTGGTCGACCGCATCAGCTTTTATTTCAGCATCAGCAAAGGGCTATTCCCCGGCCGCTGGGCCATGGCGGTTATCCTGACAATTTACGATTTTATTGCTGGCATTCGCGACCATCGTTATTTCAGTAATCGGCGCCTCGGGGAAAAATTTACTGGCCTCCAGCAGCAACATCTTAATGGCGCCGCAGCCTATAGTGATGCCATGGTCGATGATTCACGACTGGTTCTGCGTGTGTTACAGGAAAGCATTGAGGCCGGTGGCACCGCGATCAACTACACCAAAGCCGGCAAGCTCATAATCGATAACAACCAGGTTCAGGGAATTGTTGTTTGCGACCTCGAGAGTAATCAGCAACGTCGCACCCTGCAACTCCACGCACCGGTGGTTATCAATGCCACCGGTGCCTGGGCGGATCGTCTGCGCAACCAGCTCAATCCTGAAAAACGTATTCGACCACTGCGCGGTAGCCATTTAATTATTCCCCATCAGCTGCTGCCGCTGACCGACGTTCTGACCTCTCTACACCCGGATGATAAGCGCGGAGTCTATGTCTACCCCTGGGAAGGCGCCACGGTGATTGGCACCACAGATCTCGATCATGCCGATGACCTGGATGTTGAAGCCTGCATCAGTGACACTGAAGTCGACTATCTGTTGCGTGCATTTAATGTGCAGTTTCCTGCCACCCCAATCGATAGAAGCCATATTATTTCAACCTGGGCCGGAGTGCGGCCAGTGATCGGCTCGGAAAAATCCAAAGACCCTTCTCGGGAGCGCCGCGATCATGCAGTCTGGTCTGACAACGGTTTGATTACAGTCAGCGGTGGCAAACTGACCACGTTCAGACTTATCGCACTGGATGCCCTGAGCGCCGCCCGCGAACATCTGCCAGAACCACAGCCGTTTACAGATGAAACGGTGTTTACCACAGCCGACATCAGTGCCGAGCAACTGGTTCCCGACAATCCAACTTGGGGACAACGTCTGCTCGGACGCTATGGTTCAAAGGCTAAAGCGATTCTGGAAACCACACCGCCAGAAGAGCATCTCCGCATCGCCAACACAGAGTTTTGTCTGGCCGAATGCCGCTGGGCAGCGCGTCATGAAGCGGTGATTCATCTCGATGACCTGCTCTTGCGCCGCACTCGCCTGGGGATGTTACTGCGCGACGGAGGCAGTGAACTGTTTACCTCCCTTGAGCCTATTTGTAACTCAGAACTGGGCTGGGACAGCGCGCGCTGGCAACAGGAAGTCAGTCGCTATCAGGATATCTGGCAGCGCTTTTACAGCTTGCCTGGCAGACAGCCACAAAAACGATAATAAAAAATGCAGGTCACTATGAACCAGTCACAGCAAAGCCCAGGTTATTTTCTCGCTATCGATAACGGCACCCAGAGCGTCCGTGCCATCGTCTTTGACCATAACGGACAGCTGATAGCGAAAACTAAAATAGAGATTGAGCCTTACTTTTCTGATCAGCCGGGCTGGGCCGAACAGCACGCTGACTATTTTTGGCAAGCACTGTGTCAGGCCTGTGCACAACTCTGGCAGCAACTTGATATTCCCCGAGACGCAATCAAAGCTGTATCGCTCACCACTCAACGTGCAACGGTGATACCCATGGATGCTGAGGGTATGCCGCTGCGTCCGGCTATCAGCTGGCTGGATCAGCGCCAGGTCGATACCAAGCCCGAGCTCGGCGCGGTTGAGTCACTGTTAATGCGCGCAGTGGGCGCCAAACAGGCTGTGGACTTCTTTCACGCTCAGGCAGAAATTAACTGGATCGCGGCCAATCAGCCGGCACTGTGGCAGCAGGTCGATAAACTACTGCTGTTATCGGGTTATCACAATTATAAGCTCACCGGCTGCTATACAGATTCCGTTGCCAGCCAAGTAGGATTTTTGCCGTTTGATTTTGAAAAATTGCAGTGGGCCGATAGCAATGACTGGAAATGGCGCGCCCTGCCAGCAATCAAACGCGAGATGCTGCCAGAATTGGTTGCTGCCGGCCAAACACTCGGTCACATCAGCCAACAGGCTGCCGACGAAACGGGTATACCAGTGGGATTGCCACTGATCGCCTGCGGTTCGGACAAGGCCTGCGAGGTACTCGGCAGCGGCTGTATCGATAGCAATACCGGCAGTCTGAGCTATGGCACCACGGCCACATTCAACATCTCCAGCGCGAAATACCTCGAGGCGATTCCCTTTCATCCCGCTTATCCCGGCGTCACTCCCGGCAGCTTTAATGTCGAGATGATGGTGCCAAGAGGCTATTGGATGGTAAGTTGGTTTAAACAGGAATTCGGACAACCTGAACAGAGCGCAGCTACGCAACAAGGCGTTAGCCCGGAGTCACTATTCGATAATTTGCTACAACAGGTTCCTGCCGGCTCTATGGGATTGACACTCCAGCCGTACTGGGGTGCCGGCGCAGATAATGAAGGCCCCGAAGCCAAGGGCGCCATTATCGGTTTTGGCGATGTACATACTCGCGCCCACCTCTACCGAGCCATTATTGAGGGCCTGACCTACGCCCTGCGCGCCGGCAAAGAACGCATGGAAAAACGTAGCAAACAACCAATTACCCGACTGCTGGTTTCAGGCGGCGGTTCGCAGAGCGATCAGATTATGCAGATTACTGCCGATGTGTTTGGTATGCCGGTGGAACGCCCACACACCTACGAAACATCGGCTCTGGGCGCGGCAATCGCCGCTGCGGTGGGTTGCGGTGTCTACCCTGACTTTGCCAGCGCAGCCGCTAATATGACCCATGCAGGTGATCGCTTTGAACCGATTGCAGACAATCATCGGGTTTACGAACAGCTTTACAGGCAGGTCTATCTACAGATGTATAAACGTCTGAAGCCCAGCTATCAGGCAATCAGGGCCATAACCGGCTATCCGGCATAAAGAGTCTTTGTCGTTAGCTTATCGCGAGAGAATATTTTTCAGCGCCCTGTCGAGGTCGACGTAGCTAAAACCAAATCCGGCGGCCAGTAATTTATTCGGCAAAACCATTTGGCCCTGCAATAGCAGTTCCTCACCCATCTCGCCAAACAGCAGTTTGACTATCAGCGCTGGCATTGGCAGCCGAGCTGGTCGCCCTAAAACGCGACCCAATGCAGCGCTGAACAACGCATTGGATACCGGGCTAGGTGCCGTGGCGTTGATCGGCCCGGAAACGTCGGGGTTGTTTATACAATAGAGAATAATCGCTACCATATCGTCAATATGGATCCACGACATACCCTGCTCACCAGTGCCTATCGGTCCACCGAGAGCCAGTTTGAACGCCGGCAACATCCTCGCCAGCGCGCCCTCCTCGCCCAGTACAATACCGGTCCTGAGATAACAGACACGACAGCCGAGTGATTCAAAACGCCGCGCACTTTGCTCCCAGGTTTTGCACAGTTGATGGGAAAAACCATCCACTCCCGCAGAGTTTTCATCCACCGGCTGATCGCCGGGCCCGTAGAATCCAATCGCCGAACCACTAATCACGAGTTTGGGTTGATGCTCTCGCCCGGCAAAGAACTCATAGAGGCGGTCAGTTAGATTGACTCTGCTGTCATAGAAGCGCTGCTTGCGACGCTGCGTCCAACGACCATCGGCAAGCGGCTCTCCAGCCAGATTGACAACAATATCGGCGACGTAGCCTGCTTCTAGGTCGCTGAGCCGTTGTATTCTGCGAACCGATGCCGGCAGACGCAGTGCCGCCGCTTCAGGATTGCGGGTAAGAACAGTCAACTGCATCCCAAGTTGATCGGCGGCGCAACAAAAATGATGGCCAATAAATCCAGTACCACCGGTAATCAGTATAGAAGTCATAACGTGCAACCTGAGTTTTGAATGGGTTTAGAGTTGGTTTAGATTTGAATTAGACAGCCACCCTACAAAATCGCATCAATGGCCGCAATGTTTCCTTTGCTCAGCGTAGAGGGAGTTGCTAAAATTCTGCGATGTAACTCGATTACACCGCATTCAATACGCTCGGTAGGGCAAACAAAATTCACTATTTTTTAATCAACTTCAGGACAAAAACATGAGTCTTGCTAAAAAGGTATTGGCCTCCAACAATGACCTTCCCATTCGCACCGATTTGCCTGTCCACAGCGGTAAGGTGCGTTCGGTTTACTGGCTGACCGAAGCTGACAGCCGCCGCTTGATCGAAGAGAAAGGCTACGATGTTGCCGCCGATGCACCTTTGGCGATTATGGTAATCAGTGATCGTATTTCGGCCTTTGAATGCATCTGGAATGGCGAAGAGGGTATGAATGGCGTACCGGGTAAAGGTGCGGCGCTCAATGCTATTTCCAACCACTGGTTCAAGTTATTTCGCGAACAGGGTCTGGCCGACAGCCATATTCTCGACATTCCCCACCCATTGGTGTGGATTGTGCAAAAGGCCAAACCAGTGATGATTGAAGCTATCTGTCGTCAATATATTACCGGCTCTATGTGGCGTGCCTATGAAAAAGGCGAACGCAATTTCTGTGGCATCGAACTGCCTGACGGCCTGCAAAAAGACCAGCGCCTGCCAGAACTGCTGATCACCCCCTCGACTAAAGGCATTCTCACAGGCATTCCCGGCGTACCTGAAGCGGACGACGTCAATGTCTCGCGAGCAGATATCGAGAACAATTACGCCAGCTTTGAATTCCGAAACCTGGATGATATCAATGTCTATGAAAAACTGCTCAGCGAAGGCTTTGATGTAATTAGCGACGCACTTGCTGATATCGGACAGATTTTTGTCGACACCAAGTTCGAGTTTGGTTACGTCACCGACAAACAGGGCAATGAAAAACTGATCTATATGGATGAAGTCGGCACACCTGACTCCTCGCGTATTTGGGATTCCACCAGTTATGCTGACGGCAAGATTGTCGAAAACTCCAAGGAGGGTTTCCGCCAGATGCTGTTAAATCACTTCCCTGACCCGGATATTCTGCTGAACAAAAACCGCATGCCTGAACGCACAGCACTGGCCCGTAACAATGAGCTGCCACAGTCTGTCTTGATGGCCGTTTCGGATACCTATACAGGTATTGCTGAAAAAATTACCGGTAAAAAAATTACCCTGCCGGATGATCCCAAAGCGGAGATTATTACGATCCTCAAAGAACAATATGATTTGATTCTTTAAGGCCGATTAGCATCTAGCACTCAATAATATTGACTGGCACCTCAAGGACGTGGGTCGCCAGTCCCCCTCTCGACGTCTCCTTGTAACGCACATGCATATCCTGACCGGTTTTGCGCATGGTTTGAATTACCTTATCCAGAGACACAAAGTGGGCACCGTCGCCGCGCAAGGCGATACGCGCTGCATGAATAGCCTTGACCGAACCCATCGCATTGCGCTCGATGCAGGGCACCTGCACTAACCCACCTATAGGGTCACAGGTCAGCCCAAGGTTGTGTTCCATACCAATCTCGGCAGCGTTTTCCACCTGAGCCGGTGTGCCGCCCATCACCTCTGCCAGCGCACCGGCAGCCATTGAGCAGGCCGAGCCGACCTCGCCCTGACAACCGACTTCCGCACCACTGATCGAGGCATTCATTTTATACAGCATCCCGATGGCTGCAGCGGTGAGTAAAAATCTCACGACACCATCGGCATTGGCCGTGGGAACAAAGCGCATATAGTAGTGTAAGACAGCAGGGATAATCCCCGCCGCACCATTGGTTGGTGCCGTGACAACCCGACCACCCGCGGCATTTTCTTCGTTAACAGCAAGGGCGTAGAGTGTCACCCAGTCTAAAACTGAAAGCGGATCAGACATAGCTGCCTCTGGGCGACTGAGGAGCTTTTGGTGGAGCTCTGCCGCCCGCCGGCGAACCTGTAAGCCACCGGGCAGAATACCGCTATTGCTGATCCCATTTGCCACACAGGATTGCATGACCGACCACAGATGCAACAGATCGTCGCGCACTTCCTGCTCTGTGCGCCAGGTTTTTTCGTTTTCCATCATCAGTTGCGAAATACTCATATCATGCTCTTCGCAGAGACTCAGCAGCTCGGCGCCAGACTTGAAGGGATAGGCAACCGCACTGCTGTCTTCAATCAGATAGCCCTGATCGGCAGCGCTCTCATCGACGACAAAACCGCCACCCACAGAGTAATAGGTCTTCTGACTGACTGTTTCACCACGGCTGTCAAAGGCACTGAACAGCATCCCGTTAGGATGAAATTTCAATGCTTTTTTACGGTGCAGAATCATATCCCTTTCATCATTAAATGCGATGGGATGCTGGGCTAGCAGTGTAATTATTCCACCTTCGCGAATCGCTTTGACCCGCTCGGCAATTGCTGGCACATCAACCGTTTCCGGATGCTCCCCTTCAAGACCCAAGAGCACTGCTTTACCGGTGCCATGACCCTTTCCCGTTGCCCCCAGAGAACCAAACATTTCCGCCTGAACTCTCGCCACATCCGCCAGGCGACCGCTCTCTGCAAGCGAGCTGACGAATTGTCCTGCGGCACGCATCGGTCCAACTGTGTGCGAGCTTGACGGCCCGATACCGACACTAAATAAATCAAATGTGCTAATCGCCATTTTGGATTCAAACCCCTTAACTAATATATTCCTATGAGCATAGCCGCAATCGGGCTCTGTTTCGGCTGTCATAGTAAAACGAATTCATCGTCTCGATATACCAAACAGCGACACTCTTATGCGTCAAAACAGTCATCAAAATCGGCTATTTGCTTTTCTGTTGAACAGACGTGTAGGATTTAGCAAAATAATAACTATAAAGCTGAGAAAAATAATGAAAACATACCAGCTCGATCATCCAACTCTCGGGTCCATTAGCTACTCTGATAACAAGCGCTATCTCTGGATTACCTCGTTTCTGATGCCCGCCTTCCCATTGATGGGGGTTTTCTTCTATTACCGTACCGGCGCTGAGTGGACCCTGGCGCTGCCATTAGTCGTCAACTATCTGTGCCTGCCGATTATCGACTGGTTAATTGGTAGCGATGAAAATAATCCGCCGGAAGAGCTGGTGCCGCAATTGGAACAGGATACCTATTACCGGATTCTCACCTGTATGACAGTGCCCATGCATTTTGTCGTGCTAATTGCCCTGGCCTACGTGGTTGGCACCAACGACCTTAGCATCTGGTCGGTCGTGGTCACGGCAATTGTTGCCGGCGGCTACAGTGGCCTGGGGATCAACACCGCTCACGAACTGGGCCACAAACAGACTGCTATCGAGCAGTTGATGGCCAAGCTGGCGCTGGCGGTTCCCGCCTATGGCCACTTCTGTGTTGAACACAATCGCGGCCACCATGTTTTGGTTGCCACGCCGGATGACCCGGCCAGCTCACGAATGGGTGAGTCAATCTATGCTTTTATCTGGCGAGAAATTCCGGGGACCATGGTGCGCGGATGGAATCTGGAGAAATCCAGACTCAACACAAAGGGCCTCAGCACCTGGTCAACAAAAAATGAAATTTTGCAGTCCTACCTGCTCAGCGCCATCTTACAGGGCAGCCTGATCTATCTGTTTGGCTGGATAATGTTGCCGTTTTTGGCAATTCACAATTTTTGGGCCTGGTATCAACTGACCTCGGCCAATTACATCGAACACTATGGGCTGCTGCGGCAAAAACAAGCCAATGGCCGCTATGAACGCTGCCAACCCCACCACTCCTGGAATGCTAACTACATTATGAGCAACCTGGCCCTATTCCATCTGCAGCGCCACTCAGATCACCACGCCAACCCTATGCGTCGCTATCAAAGCCTGCGTAACTTCAAGGACATTCCAGAACTCCCCAACGGCTACTATGGGATGTACCTGCTGGCCTATATCCCCTGGCTTTGGTACCGAGTTATGGATCATCGCGTGATCCAGTTACCCCATATTCAGGGAGACCTTTCAAAGGTTAATATCTGCCCGAAAAAACGCGATGCAATTTACGCGCGCTATGCTCAGGAACAACCCGCCACGTCGTAACCCACAATGGCCGCAAGTCGCCAATAACGGCGAGCCTGGCTCGGCTTTCCCACTGAACCCTCAACATTCAACTCAAACGGCCTGATTTATCAGGCCTTTTTTTCGTCTATCCGTCACAGTCTGCCGGGCAATCCAAGTATTTTTCAAGATCAAAAATAAACTTTGTGGTTTGGTAGATAGTTTCCAATACTTGGTATTAGAAAATGGTCCTGCCAGCCAACAACAGGCAGACGAAATCCAACAGAGCCCAATTGGAGGGGGGCAGACAATGAGGTGGAAAATCGAAAATCACAGTCAACATGAATAATGACAGGGAAGAATCATGAATATTGAAACAAAGACACCCAAAATTATCTGCACAGCATATCAATCAAGCACCCGACGCCGGCTTCATGCAGTGGTGACAACCGCAGCGCTACTGATAGCCAATCTGGCATCGGCAACCATCGAAGAAGTGATCGTCACCGCCAATAAACGCGAACAGAGCCTGCAGGATATTCCGGTCTCCGTGTCGGTGACCAGTGCCGAACAAATTCAACAGTCCAGTATTGTCGACCTGATCGATCTGCAAACCGCAGTACCCACATTGCGCGTCAGTCAACTGCAGAGCTCGGCTCAAACTAACTTTATCATTCGCGGTTTTGGCAATGGCGCCAACAATCCCGGCATTGAACCCGCCGTCGGCATTTATATCGACGGCGTTGCCCGCACCCGATCGGCGTCGGCGCTGGCCGACTTGCCCACCATTGAGCGGGTAGAAGTGCTCAGCGGCCCGCAGTCAACTCTGTTCGGCAAAAATGCCTCCGCCGGAGTCATCAGCGTTTCTACCCTCCTGCCGGAAGAGGAAACTGGCGGCATGCTAGAGGTCACGGCTGGCAACTATGGTTCGAAAATAGTGAAAGGGACTGTCACCGGCCCCGTTACTGACACTATCGCCTACCGGCTGTCAGCCAGCAGCAACAGTAGTGATGGCTATGCCGACAATCTGTTTGATAACAGCGATGTCAACAACCGCAATCGTTCGGCGGTGCGTGGACAACTGTTAATTGAGCCCTCAGATGATCTCAGCATTCGGGTTATTGCTGACTGGAATGACATGGATGAAGAGTGCTGCGCCGCCAGCTCGCTGGTCTATGGCAGTGCCGCGGCAGTCTCCAGTGCTCTCGCAGGTGGCCTGCAGACGCCAATCGATCCCTGGGCGCGAGATCTGTATATGAATTTCAGCCCGAACAATAAACTTGAGGGCAAAGGTCTTTCAGTTGAACTGGATTATGACCTCAGCTTTGCCACATTGACCTCTATCACTGCCACCCGCGATCAGTCCGTGAGATCCAACTTTGATGCCGACTTCTCCGCTGCCGATCTGGTCGAAGAGAACCGCACTGATTACGATTTCGATACCCTGACCCAGGAAGTGCGGTTGACCTCAAATGGGGAGGGTCCGTTGCAGTGGATGGTCGGCGGCTACTATTCCCGTGAAGATGTAGCCACCTTCCGCAATGTCACCTACGGCACTCAGATGTACGATTACGCCGACTTTCTGGTCACTGCCGGGCTCTCCGCCGCCATAGCCGCACAAGCTATCGAGGGCTACCTGGCCGCCGGCTTTCCCGCTGCCGGCGCAGAGGCCTTTGGTGCCAGCGCAGTGGCATCGGCATTGGGTCCAGTGGGTGGATCGGGGCTCAACTATGTCGGTGCGGCATTTGGCGTCTGTGTCGTCAATACAGTGTCCTGCCGCGATATCTTCTTCGTGCCGGGAACCGGTGATGTCGCTGAAAACTTTACCATGGACAGCCGTACTTACTCGCTCTTCGGGCAGATCGAATACCCACTGACCGATGCTCTGACACTGACCCTGGGTCTCGACTACACCGATGACAGCAAGGATGTCAGCGCTAATGTGCAGATTATCGACGCCTTCGCCGGCTTGCCGCTGGATACTGCCGGACTTGGAGCGCTCTCCGGACTCCAGTTCTTCAAAGCCTTTCCCAATTATCCCAATGGCAGCGAGTCGGGGCGCTTTGATTCCGATGATCTAACCCACACTTTGCGGTTGGCCTACGACCTCTCAGACACTATTAAACTCTACGTGAATCACGCGACGGGGTTTAAGGCGGCATCGGTCAACATGACCATCGATGGGCGTATCCCCGGGCAGCGCGCAGCTGATCCAGAGGAAGCCGAGGTCTATGAAATCGGCATCAAAACCGAGTTCGAAAATGGCTATTTCAATCTCGCTTATTTCAATCAGTCAATCGCCGGCTTTCAGTCCAACGTTTTCTCTGGTGTCGGTTTTGATTTGGTCAATGCCGGCAAACAAACCCATGAAGGAGTCGAGTTTGACAGTATTGTCGCGCTATCAGAGAACCTGGTACTGGGTCTGTCAGGTATTTTTATTGATCCGGTCTACGACTCCTTTAGCCATGCCACCTGTGATACTACCGGCCTCGCCGGACCCGAATATCAGTGCCCTGAAGGTGAAAGCAGTGTAGATCTTACTGGCCTGACACCAGCGGGAATACACAGGGTCAGCATCAATGCCAACACGGTTTATTCATTTGCGGTCAGCGACCAGCTCGCCGGTTTTGCCCGGCTTGAATATGTCTATGATGATGATATTGCAATAGTCGACCTGATCCCCCGCAGCCTCGCAAGCCGCGGATCTAACAACGTCAATGCCAGCGTAGGCGTAAGCAGTGAACAACATGGCTGGGATGCAATGATCTGGGGCCGGAATCTAACAGACCATCAGTCCTTAATTTCTGCTTTCCCGACAACCGCCTCTCCCGGCAGTTTTAGCGGTTACCCCAACGCGCCACGAACCTTTGGTCTAACAGTGCGCAAAAACTTTTAATCTACCCACCATCAATGAGCACAAAAAAATGGCGACCCATCGGGTCGCCATTTTTCGTCTTTTGCGCCCAGTTTAGATACCCATGTCGCGCTTTACTGTGGCAAACGCGTCGAGGGCCTTTTCAAGATCATGACGACTGTGTGCGGCAGACATTTGGGTGCGGATACGCGCCTTACCCCTCGCCACTACCGGGTACGAAAATGCCACCACATATACCCCATGCTGCAACATTTTCTCGGCGAAGAGTGACGCGACAGTCGCATCATCGAGCATCACCGGAACAATAGGGTGCTCACCGGGCAATAATTTGAAGCCCAGCTGCTGCAATCCCTGGCGAAAGAAAACCGTATTCTCCATTAGCTGCTTGTGTAGCTGATTGGATTCAGTCACTAACTCCAGCGCTTTAATTGCACCAGCCACGACGGCTGGAGCCACGGTATTGGAAAACAGATAGGGTCGCGAACGCTGACGCAACAGTGCGACTATCTCGCGGCGAGCACTGGTATAGCCACCGCTGGCACCACCCAAAGCCTTGCCCAAAGTACCGGTAATAATATCCACTCGGTCCAGACAACCGCGGTACTCATGAGTTCCTCGACCGCTGGCGCCAAGAAAGCCGGCTCCATGACAGTCATCAAAATGAACCAGTGCATGATATCGATCGGCCAGATCACAAATTTCATCGAGTGGCGCAATGGTGCCATCCATCGAGAAGACACCGTCTGTTGAAATCAACTTAAAGCGTGCGCCGGCATTGTCAGCGGCTTGAAGTTGGGCTTCCAGATCGACCATATCGCAATTGCGATAACGATAGCGCCGGGCCTTTGACAACCTGATACCGTCGATAATACTTGCATGGTTGAGTTCATCCGAGATAACCGCGTCCTCAGCGCCAAGCAAGGTTTCAAACAACCCGCCATTGGCGTCAAAACACGAGGGATAGAGAATCGTCTCTTCACAGCCCAAAAACTGGCTCAGCTTGTGCTCCAATTGCTTGTGAATACTCTGCGTGCCACAGATAAATCGCACCGAGGCAAGACCATAGCCCCACTCCTCTAGCCCACGCATTGCCGCCGCTTTCACCTCCGGGTGCTGGGCTAGACCGAGATAATTGTTGGCGCAAAGATTGAGCACTTCGACACCATCGCCAACCTCGACTCGAGCACCTTGGGGAGAGGTAATCTCGCGCTCGCGCTTAGTCAGACCACTCTCCTCTATCTGCTGTAATTCACCACTGACATAGTCCTGAAATTTGCCGTACATGTTGCTTATTCTCCTATCTGTGCTCGGTTGTCTGGCTGTCCAGTTAATCCCAATTGAGAATGACTTTACTCGCCTCACCGGCATTCATCGCATCAAATCCCTGCTGAAAATCGGTGTAGTGCAAGCGATGAGTAATAACCGACGAAATATCCAGACCACTGTCAATCATTACCGACATTTTGTACCAGGTTTCATACATTTCACGACCATAAATCCCCTTTAGCGTCAGCATATTGAAAATGACCAGACTCCAATCAATAGCCATCTCCTCGGCCGGAATACCCAGCATCGCCACTTTGCCACCGTGACACATATTGGCTAACAGATCTCGAAAAGCCTGCGGATTTCCGGACATTTCCAGTCCCACATCAAAGCCCTCGGAGAGCCCGAGTTTACGCTGCACATCGGCGAGATTTTCACTGCGCACATCCACCGTGCAGGTAGCACCCAGCCGCTCTGCCATTTCCAAACGCTGGGGATTGATATCAGTGATTACCACATGCCGCGCACCAGCATGACGACACACTGCAGCTGCCATAACACCAATTGGGCCGGCACCAGTGATCAGCACGTCCTCGCCCAGCAGATCATATTGCAGCGCGGTGTGCACAGCATTGCCCAAGGGGTCAAACAGCGCCGCTACATCGAGGTCGATACCTGGCCGATGCTCCCAGACATTAGACATGGGCAGCGCCACATACTCAGCAAATGCACCAGCGCGGTCAACACCCACACCACTAGTGTGCGCGCAGAGGTGACGGCGACCGGCAAGGCAGTTGCGACAACGACCACAGACCACATGACCCTCACCCGAAACAATCTGTCCAGGACGGAAATCGTTAACGTTAGAGCCGACCTCGACAATTTCGCCGACAAACTCATGTCCCACCACCATTGGCACTGGAATAGTCTTTTGCGCCCAGCTATCCCAGTTATAGATATGCATATCGGTGCCACAGATCGCGGTGCGCTTAACCTTGATCAACACATCGTTAATACCAATCTTTGGTATCGCGACATCCTCGAGCCAAAGACCGACGCCAGACTCCCTTTTTACCAATGCCTTCATATTCCATTACCCTGTTTCTGTTTCTGTTTCTGTTTCTGTTTGTATATGAGAAATAATTCCCATATGCTGGAATTCTATCGTAGGACTATAAATTCCTATATGCAAGATTTAAATCCTGTATAGTAAATTTTAAGCATTGATTTCAGAGACAGAAAAAAATATGACCAATAGCAGGGCTAAAGGTAAAACCATGAGCCATCAGAACAGTGACCCT
>Ga0255756_1000304_pt1 | contig 60112 bp, 54 predicted proteins | sample 011ome_20_FD_179956 | JGI IMG/M metagenome (GOLD analysis project Ga0255756, IMG submission 179956) | Coastal salt marsh microbial communities from the Groves Creek Marsh, Skidaway Island, Georgia - 011509CT metaG (version 2) | ecosystem: Environmental > Aquatic > Marine > Intertidal zone > Salt... | reverse complement strand
ATCCATTCCAAGATCATTTAACTGGTTTTGTAGCGTCAAAACTAGCTCTGTGTCTGCCTTAAGTTCATCTGAAAAAAGGGCGGAGTTTCCATAGGCATGTGTTACAAAGATTGATGTCAAAAAAAATAAACTTAACGTTGCCAGAGAGTTAAATTTCATCAAAATTTTTTCGTCCTACTTGCGACTAGATTTAACCAACATCTAAGCCGTAGTTATGTATCGCCGTCAATAAGTTTGAAATCTCTGAAAAGTTTTGACTGTTGAAGAAATAGGAGCGGCAGATACCGCAATCTGACTTACCATGTTCAATGGAAGGTTATTGGTTCCAGACACGGTGCGTGGCTCGTGTATCCCGACGATACAAAGATAGGCCTGTAGCAGAGGCGCTGAGAGCGTGGTGGGGTGGAGAGACGATCTGTTTTCTGTGTAGTTATTGCTTCTTCTTTGCGACCGTTCATGTGTAGCAATTAACAAAAGGTTGTGTAGCAATCAGCAAGCCCCAGAGTTTTCTGTGCTCAATGTCTCTTAATATATTGGGAAAAGTAACACTTTTAGTGGTGCCCAGGAGAGGACTCGAACCTCCACGTCCATACAGACACTAGCACCTGAAGCTAGCGCGTCTACCAATTCCGCCACCTGGGCCAGTGTCGTGAGGCTGCTGTTATATATCGGCATGGGTGCTGTCAACGGCTGTTGCATGGCTGTGGCGGATTTGGATGGGGTGATTTGGATTGCGCGCATGTGACGCTTGAGCGTGATATAATTGCGCCTTGTTTCGCTTGGGTTTGCCGCGTATCAATCGCGCAAATCCAGACCAGACGACCGAAAGGCAGAACGATGTCCAAGCTTGTGACAATTTTTGGCGGCTCAGGTTTTGTGGGGCGCTACATCGCAAGACGTATGGCTAAGGAAGGTTGGCGCGTGCGTGTTGCCGTGCGCCGCCCTAATGAAGCAGGTTTTGTGCGCCCTTATGGTGTGGTTGGTCAGGTCGAGCCTGTCTTGGCCAATATCCGCGATGATGCTTCGGTGCGTGCCGCGATCAAAGGGGCCGATGCGGTTGTGAATTGCGTGGGTATTCTCGTTGAGTCAGGGAAAAACAAGTTTGATGCCGTTCAGGCCGAAGGGGCTGCACGCATTGCGAGGATTGCGAAAGAGGAGCGCGCCGCGCGGCTTGTCCATGTGTCCGCTATCGGTGCGGATGCAGACAGCGATAGCCTTTACGCGCAATCCAAAGCCCAAGGTGAAGCAGGCGTTAAGGCGGCTTTCCCAAAGGCGGTCATCTTGCGGCCTTCGATTGTGTTCGGGCCTGAAGATCAGTTTTTTAACCGCTTTGCCGCCATGGCGCGGCTGTCGCCTTTCGTGCCTTTGATGGGGGCGGGCAGCAAATTTCAGCCTGTCTATGTGGATGATGTGGCCCAAGCGGCTGTTACCGCCATTCTTGATGATCGGTTTAGCGGAATTTACGAATTGGGCGGGCCAGAGCAGCTGAGCTTCCGCGCGTTGATTGAAAAGATGCTCAAGGTTATTGGCCGCCGCCGCGTGATCTTGAGCATCCCAAGCCTAGCTGCGGCGCCTTTGGCCTTTGGCCTTGATATGGCGCAGGCGGTGACATTTGGCCTTTTCGCCAATGGTGTCCTCACCCGTGATCAGCTGCGTCAGCTCAAGCGGGATAATGTCGTGTCGCCAAAGGCAAAAACCTTGGCAGATTTTGGCATTACACCAACTGCACTTGATACGGTTTTGCCAGAATATTTGTGGCCTTATCGCGATGGCGGTCAATATGCAGCAATCCGCGATAGCGCATCTAAGCTGCGATAAGCCCTAGCTATACGCGATCATCAACAGCACCACGCCCAAGATCACCCGATAGATCACATAGGGCGTGTAGCTGATGGTTTTCAAAAGGCGCATCATCACAGACAGGGCCAAAAGTGCCGCAACAAAGGCGAACGCTGCGGCGATGGCACCATCGCGTGCGGCTGCCATGTCAGCTGTGCCAATGACCTCAAGCCCTAAAAGTGCGCCTGAGGCGATGATCACTGGAATTGACATGAGCATCGACAACCGCGCCGCATCTTCGCGCCCGTAGCCCAGTTTTCGTGCGGCAGTGATGGTGATGCCCGAGCGCGATGTGCCGGGGATTAGTGCAAGAATTTGCGCACACCCCATAACCAGCGCATCTTTTAGCGTCCATGCCGTGGCAGGCTTCGTTTCTGTGCCTGTGCGGTCTGCCCAATAAAGCACAACTCCGAATCCAAGCATCGTCCACCCGATGACCGCCGTTGAGCGCAGCAGGTCAGAGAGGCCTGTAAGCTTGAACACCAATCCTGCCACAACCACGGGCACTGTGGATATGATTAGGCACAGCGCGAGAAACGCGCCGCGTGTGTCAATCTGGCCGCGCAGGAGGCGGAAAAATCCAAACAGCGCCTCTTTTACATCGGCCCAGAAATACAAGATGACGGCGCCCAATGTGCCGACATGCACGGCGACATCAATCACCTGACCTTGGTCGGCATGATTCATCAGCGCGGGCAATAGAATCAGGTGACCAGAGGAGGATATCGGCAGAAATTCCGTGATCCCTTGGATGGTAGCGAGAATAAAAAGATAAAACAGGCTCATGAGTTCTATGTCCCAATAAAAACGAGTCTTCTCTAAAGACTTGAATTAATGTGATATTTTTTCAAATAGGTAATGGTGCGATACCTATTTTCGTAAATCAAAGTTGCAAATTGGCCGTCAGAAATGAAAACAGCATTATATGGGTCAGCATTGCTGTCTTTTATGTGATGCGCTTTCGGAATATGAGAAGCGCGTTGAAGATGGGAGAAGTTCCGTGGCTAAGCAACCGATGTTAAAATTTGTCTCCGTGGCTAAAGAAACGCCCGAGAAGAGATCCGCCGAAGAACGCCGTGCGGATTTTCGCGAGATCTATGCCGAGTATGCCGAGCAAAAAGCCGCGGAGCAAGCAGGCCGTTGCAGCCAATGTGGCGTGCCCTATTGCCAGTCGCATTGCCCGCTTCACAACAATATTCCCGACTGGCTCCGCCTGACTGCCGAAGGGCGCCTACGCGAGGCCTATGAGATCAGCCAAGCCACAAACACATTCCCTGAAATTTGTGGGCGTATCTGCCCGCAAGATCGCCTGTGTGAAGGCAATTGTGTGATTGAACAATCTGGGCATGGCACGGTCACCATCGGCTCGGTCGAGAAATACATCACCGATACCGCATGGGATGAAGGTTGGGTGATGCCCATTGCCCCCACAACCGAGCGGGCAGAATCCGTGGGCATCATTGGCGCAGGGCCAGGCGGTTTGGCTGCCGCAGATCGTCTGCGCCGCGCAGGGCTTCAGGTGACAGTCTATGATCGTTATGACCGCGCAGGCGGGCTTTTGACCTACGGGATTCCAGGGTTTAAATTGGAAAAGCCCGTGGTGATGCGCCGCAATGAGCTTTTGGAAAAAGGCGGGGTCAAGTTCGATTTGAACACCGATATTGGCCGCGACATCACCTTTGAGGCGCTGCGCGAAAAGCACGACTTCATCGTGATCGCGACAGGCGTCTATAAATCGCGCGACTTGGACGTTGCGGGGCATGAGGCTTCGGGGATCGTCAAGGCATTGGATTATCTCACCGCGTCCAACCGCAAAAGCTTTGGCGATGCTGTGCCTGATTTTGACACTGGCGCATTGAATGCCGAAGGCAAAAAAGTTGTCGTAATCGGCGGTGGTGATACTGCGATGGACTGTGTGCGCAGTGCGATTCGTCAGGGTGCGACCTCTGTGAAATGCCTATATCGCCGTGACCGCGCGAATATGCCTGGCAGTCAACGCGAAGTTCAGAACGCCGAAGAAGAAGGTGTGGAATTTGTCTGGTTGTCCGCGCCAAAAGGTTTTGTTGGTAATCCTGTAACGGGTGTCGAGGTTCAGAAAATGCGCCTCGGCGCGCCTGATGCGACAGGCCGTCAAAGCCCCGAGGTGATTGAGGGTGCCGATTATGTTGAGGACGCGGATTTGGTGATCATGGCCTTGGGCTTTGAGCCAGAAGATCTGCCCACGCTTTGGAATTGCGCAGATTTGCCTGTCACCCGTTGGGGGACGGTAAAGACCGATTTCCGTAGCCATGAAACGGCATTGGAAAACGTCTATGCCGTTGGCGATATTGCGCGCGGGGCGAGCCTTGTTGTTTGGGCGATCCGTGATGGCCGTGAAGCAGCGGACGCGATCCTTGCAAAAGTTGCAGGCCACGGCGTGATAGCGGCTGAGTGATCCGATATGGCCCGTCTTGCGCATAGCATCGCACGTCACTTGACCCTTCTCGCATCGGCGGGCGGGGTCATTGGTGTTGCGGCGATGGCGCAAGCGGCGCAAATCACACCGCCTGCGGGGTGCGAAGCCTTCCTCACGGTTCAAAGCCGCGGATGCATGGTCTCGCATTATTGGACCTGTGAGGGTGATGCTGCGGGCGAGCATTGGCGCCTCAGCCTAGATGTCGATGGGCCAATGTCACTATCCCATACGGATCGTGAGTTTCGGTGGCTTGAATCGCTTGATCTTCGCACGGGCCTTCAGTCGCGCTTGGTCCAACCTGAAATTGACCCCGCAAGCCTTAGCGAATTGCTTGAGACAGGGCGGGACAGTTTCACTTTTTCGCTGTCTGTCTCAGAAGGGGACGCGCCCTTTACCCGCGATTACAGCGGTTTTGACGCTCTTACGGGAGACACAGTTGCGATTGACGGTGAGGTTTTGGCACGCACGGAATTTGCCTATACCGAAACCACACCAGACGGCACACGCAGCACTGTGGGAAACCAATATGTAAGCCCCTCCTTGCGAATATTCTTTGGCGGCACCGAGACACTGACCCTGCCAGGCGGGGAAGAAATCTCCTATGACGCAAGCCCCGTTGATTTTGCCCGTCCCAATGAGGCGGGATTTCTGAATGCACTGCCGCTTTATGATTGCGGTGATGTTTTATCCTAGGGCCTCGGCCCGTTTCGCGCATCCTGAAGATGCCCCTTCCGAAAGAAAGGTATGAGTGATGACCAAGTTTGATGCCGAATGGGTGGCCGCAGAAGAGGCCAAGCGCGCGTTTATGGTCGAGCATGGTATGTATTCCCTTGAGGAGGAACATTCCTCTTGTGGCGTAGGTTTGGTCGTTGCTGTCGATGGCAAACCTTCACGCCGCGTGGTGGAAAACGGGATCAACGCGCTTAAGGCCGTTTGGCATCGCGGCGCTGTGGACGCCGATGGAAAGACAGGTGATGGCGCAGGCATCCATGTGCAAATCCCTGTGCAGTTTTTCTATGATCAAATTCGCCGCACAGGCCATGAGCCTGCTTCTGACAAATTGATTGCAGTCGGTCAGGTGTTCTTGCCGCGTTCGGATTTTGGCGCGCAAGAGCTGTGCCGCACGATTGTCGAAACCGAAGTTTTGCGGATGGGGCACTATATTTACGGCTGGCGTCATGTGCCTGTTGATACCGCTTGCCTTGGTGAAAAGGCCAATGCAACGCGGCCCGAGATTGAGCAAATCTTGATCCGGAATGAAAAGGGCATCGATCACGAACAATTCGAGCGCGAGCTTTACGTCATCCGCCGCCGCATTGAAAAAGCTGCTGCGGCCGCAGGCGTGGGGCAACTTTATCTGTGCTCTCTTTCCTGCCGTTCCATCATCTACAAAGGTATGATGTTGGCGGAACAGGTATCGGAATTCTATCCCGACCTTCAGGATGAGCGGTTTGAATCCGCCTTCGCGATTTACCACCAGCGGTATTCAACCAACACATTCCCACAATGGTGGTTGGCGCAGCCATTCCGCATGTTGGCCCATAATGGCGAAATCAACACGCTCAAGGGTAATGTGAACTGGATGAAGAGCCATGAGATTCGCATGGCATCCACCTATTTCGGTGATATGGCCGAAGATATTAAGCCGATCATCCCGCAAGGGTCGTCTGACTCTGCCGCTTTGGACGCTGTGTTCGAGGTGTTGGTGCGCGCAGGTCGCAACGCGCCAATGGCAAAAACCATGCTCGTTCCCGAGGCTTGGAGCCAAACCGCCAGCGAATTACCGCAGGCATGGCAAGATATGTATTCCTATTGCAATTCGGTGATGGAGCCATGGGATGGCCCCGCCGCCCTTGCAATGACCGATGGTCGTTGGGTTTGTGCGGGTCTTGACCGAAACGGTCTGCGTCCAATGCGCTATGTGGTGACGGGCGATGGGATGCTGATTGCGGGCTCCGAGGCAGGCATGGTGCCTGTTGACGAGGCGCGCGTGATTGAAAAAGGCGCGCTTGGGCCTGGTCAGATGATTGCAGTCGACATGGAAACGCAAAAGCTATTCCACGACACCGAGATCAAGGATGCCTTGGCCGCGGCGCGCCCGTTTGGCGACTGGGTCGGCAAGATCACGGATTTGGCCAAGGAAACCGAAGGCCTTACGGAAACAGCGATTTTCTCAGGCGAAGATCTGCGCCGCCGTCAGGTGGCCGCGGGCTATACGATTGAGGAATTGGAACATATTCTCGCACCAATGGCCGAAGATGGCAAAGAGGCCTTGGCCTCTATGGGCGATGATACGCCAAGCGCGGTTTTGTCGAAGAAATATCGCCCATTGAGCCACTTCTTCCGCCAGAATTTCAGTCAAGTGACGAACCCCCCGATTGACAGTTTGCGCGAATATCGGGTGATGAGCCTTAAGACGCGCTTCGGCAACCTGAAGAATGTGTTGGACGAAGATAGCAGCCAAACCGAGATTTTGGTTCTCGACAGTCCTTTCGTGGGCAATGCGCAATTTGACGCGATGGTGAAGCATTTTGGCGATGCCGTGGTGACGATTGACGCGACCTTTGCTGCGGGTGCAGATAAAAATGGCTTGCGTGATGGGCTGGAGCGCATTCGCCAAGAGGCCGAGGATGCAGTGCGTTCGGGTGCTGCGCATATCGTGTTGACCGACCGGTTCCAAAGCGCAGAAAAAGTCGCGATGCCAATGATCTTGGCGACAAGCGCGGTGCATTCGTGGCTGACGCGCAAGGGTTTGCGCACATTCTGCTCGCTCAACATCCGATCAGCGGAATGCATTGACCCGCATTATTTTGCGGTGCTGGTGGGCTGTGGGGCAACTACAGTGAACGCCTATTTGGCAGAGGATTCGCTGGCGGATCGCATTGAGCGCGGTCTGTTGGAGGGCACTTTGACCGAAGCGGTCGCACGCTATCGCAACGCGATTGACCAAGGCTTGTTGAAAATCATGGCCAAAATGGGGATTTCGGTGATTTCCTCATATCGTGGTGGTTTGAACTTCGAGGCTGTGGGTCTGAGCCGCGCCATGGTTGCGGAATATTTCCCCGGTATGACGAGCCGCATTTCGGGCATTGGCGTTTCGGGCCTTCAGAAAAAATGTGAAGAAGTCCACGCGCTTGGTTGGTTGCAGGGCGATGGAATCCTTCCGATTGGCGGTTTCTATAAATCGCGCCGTTCGGGGGAAACCCACGCTTGGGAAGCGCAGTCGATGCATATAATGCAGATGGCCTGCAACAAAGCCTCGTTTGAATTGTGGAAACAATATTCCGCCAAGATGCGCGCCAACCCGCCCATTCATCTGCGCGACTTGTTGGACATTAAGCCCTTGGGTCAGCCCATTGCGATTGAAGAAGTGGAATCCATCACCTCAATCCGCAAGCGCTTTGTCACGCCGGGCATGAGCCTTGGGGCGCTTAGCCCTGAGGCCCATAAGACGCTCAACGTGGCGATGAATCGTATTGGCGCGAAATCCGATAGTGGTGAAGGCGGTGAAGATCCCGCACATTTCACACCAGAGCCCAATGGCGACAACCCAAGCGCCAAGATCAAACAGGTCGCATCGGGCCGCTTTGGCGTAACAGCGGAATATCTGAACCATTGCGAGGAGTTGGAGATCAAGGTCGCACAAGGTGCCAAGCCGGGTGAAGGCGGTCAGTTGCCTGGTATGAAGGTGACAGATTTGATTGCGCGCCTTCGTCACTCGACCAAAGGTGTGACGCTGATCTCGCCGCCGCCGCATCACGATATCTATTCCATCGAAGATTTGGCGCAGCTGATCTATGACCTCAAGCAGATCAACCCCCGCGCGAAAGTCACCGTGAAATTGGTGGCCTCATCGGGCGTTGGCACGATTGCGGCGGGTGTCGCCAAGGCAAAAGCGGATGTCATCCTAATCTCGGGCCACAATGGTGGCACGGGTGCAAGTCCCGCGACCTCGATCAAATATGCGGGTCTGCCATGGGAGATGGGCCTGACCGAGGCGCATCAGGTCTTGTCGATGAACAACCTGCGCGACCGAATCACCTTGCGCACCGATGGTGGCCTGCGCACAGGTCGTGACATTGTCATGGCAGCCATGATGGGGGCCGAGGAATATGGTATCGGCACGGCTGCGTTGATTGCCATGGGATGTATCATGGTGCGCCAGTGCCAGTCGAACACCTGCCCCGTGGGCGTTTGCACGCAAGACGAAAGCCTGCGCGCAAAATTCACAGGAAACGCAGATAAGGTTGTCAATCTGATCACCTTCTACGCGCAAGAAGTGCGCGAGATTCTGGCAGAGATTGGTGCGCGCAGTCTTGATGACGTCATTGGCCGCGCGGATTTGTTGACACAGGTCAGCCGTGGTTCGGCGCATCTTGATGATCTTGATCTTAACCCCATGCTGATCACAGTCGATGGGGCGGATAAGATTGTTTATGACCGCAATAAGCCGCGCAACTCTGTGCCTGACACGTTGGACGCACAGATCGTGGCGGATGCCGCGCGCTTTTTGCAAGATGGCGAAAAGATGCAACTGTCCTACGCTGTGCAGAACACGCTACGCACCATTGGCACGCGGACATCTAGCCACATCGTGCAGAAATTCGGGATGCGCAACAGCCTTCAACCAAATCACCTGACGGTGAAATTGGAGGGTTCGGCAGGGCAGTCCTTAGGGGCCTTTGCAGCGCCCGGATTGAAGCTTGAGGTGTCGGGTGATGCCAATGACTATGTGGGTAAGGGCCTGTCGGGTGGCACGATTGTCGTGAAACCCGCTCAAGTCAGCCCTCTGAAGGCCTCTGAAAACGTCATCATCGGCAACACTGTTCTTTATGGCGCCACCGATGGCTATCTCTTTGCAGCGGGTCGCGCGGGTGAGCGCTTTGCGGTGCGTAACTCAGGCGCCAAAGTCGTGGTCGAGGGCTGTGGCTCGAACGGGTGTGAATATATGACGGGCGGCGTTGCCGTGATCCTTGGGTCAATTGGGGCCAATTTCGGCGCGGGTATGACGGGCGGTATGGCCTATCTCTATGACCCAAGCGGCGAGGCTTTGATAAATATGAACCTTGAGACATTGGTGACTTGCCCCGTCACAGTCGCACATTGGGAAGAGCAGTTGCTTGATCTGATCACCCGCCATCATGCGGAAACGGCCTCGCAAAAAGCGGATATGATCCTCAAGAATTGGGAGAGTGAGAAGGCAAACTTCTTGCAGGTTTGCCCCAAGGAAATGCTCAATAAGCTGGCCCATCCGATCAGCCTTGAAGCGGCGGCTGTGCCTGCTGAATAAACCAAAAAAACCGCGCGCAAAGAGATTTGCGCGCGGTTTTACTTTAGGCCTTGATGAAATCTGTTGCGGCGTAGCCTTGCATGTAAAGAAGCGCCGTTAGATCGCCGTGATTGATCCGATGCTTGGCTTGCGCTTGCACTGTAGGTTTCGCGTGTAATGCGACCCCCGCCCCTGCAAGTTGCAGCATCCCCAAATCATTTGCGCCATCGCCGACCGCCAAGACATCGGCAGGGGTAATCCCAAGCCGTGCTGTGATGTCATTCAAGGCCTCCACTTTGGCCTCGCGGCCCAAGATTGGGTCAGTCACCTTGCCTGTCAGCTGACCGCCTTCGGCGCAAAGCGTGTTTGCGCGGTGTTCGTCAAACCCAAGCCTATCTGCAATAGCCGCCGTGAAGGCCGTAAACCCTCCAGATACAAGCGCGGCATAGGCCCCATTTGCCTTCATAGTAGCCAAAAGAACGGGGCCGCCCGGCATAAGGTGAATGCGCTTTTCCAAAACATGGTTGATCACCGCGACATTGAGGCCCTTGAGCAGGCTCACACGTTCGCGAAGCGCGCCTTCGAAATCCAATTCGCCATTCATCGCGCGGGCGGTAATCTGGGCCACGCGCGGGCCAACACCCGCCTCGGCGGCCAATTCATCAATGCATTCTTGGCGGATCATGGTCGAATCCATATCCGCCAGCAGCATTTTCTTGCGCCGCCCCTCTTCGGGTTGCAAAACCATATCCACACCTTCGGCCTGAAGGCTGGCCCAGATGTCTTCGAAATTGGTGGGCGCTTGCGGAATGGTGAATTCTGCCGCTGTGTTTGGGTTCAGCCACACTGCATCACCGCCGCCCAATGCATTGCGGAGGCTTGCCACCAATTCTGGTTCCAAATGGATTGCGGGATTGGTGATTAATGTGACAACAAACATGGCTTTGTCCCTTTGGGGATATGGCGAAAGTCCATTGATCCTATAGGAAATGTCCTTGGTCTTGGCCAGTCAACAATCACTTTGGGTGCGCAAGCGGCAATTTTGCGTTAGCTTGGGCCAAAGATTGGCTTGGTAAGGGGCAGACTTGGCATGATCCGCGCTGTGATTGGCCTGATACTGGGCGCGCTTCTCGCATTGAGCGCCGTGATCGTCCTCGAGCGGGATCGCGCAGATATCGCGCAGCAGCAGATGCTATGGGGTGACACCCCAGTGACATGGATGCAGCGCCCTGCATCCACGGGGCCGGTCATTATAATTGCGCATGGTTTTGCAGGGTCACGCCAACTGATGCAGGCCTACCAAATATCTTTGGCCAAAGCGGGTTATGTGACCTTTAGCTTCGATTTTGAGGGGCATGGCCGCAATCGCCAACCGATGCGCGGCGATGTCACCGCGCTAGATGGCACAACCCGCTATTTGATGGAGGAACTGGCCCGCGTCACGGATCGCGCCATTGACGCGGTCGGGCAGGCAAACGGGCTGACCTATTTGGGCCATTCGATGGCCAGTGATATCATCATCCGCCAAGCGATAGAGGATCCGCGTGTTGCGACCACCGCTGCATTATCGGTCTTTTCCTTGGCGATTACGCCTGACGAGCCGCGCTCGCTCCTGATGATCAATGGCCAATGGGAGGCAGGATTGCGCGCGGCTGCGCAATCGGTGATGCAACAAATCGGCGCAAGCGAAGGTGATCGCATTCGCGATGTGACAGGTTTTGCCCGCGCGGCCCTTGTTGCGCCGATGACCGAGCATGTTGGCATTCTCTATTCCCGCGCGGCCATTGCCGAGGTGATTGCGTGGTATGATGCAGAATTTGGCATCACCCGCGCAAGCCCGCCCTCTATCGCGCCCTATGGCGCAATAATTTTGGGCGGGTTTGCAGGGATTGTGATGGCCCTCGGTGGGCTTGCGACATTGGGATTTAGCGGAAAACCAAGGCGGGTTTTGCCAATTGCGCCGCGCGCCTTTTGGTTGGCGGCGCTTCTGCCCGCTCTCATAACGCCTGTGGTTTTACGGGGGGCATCTCTGCCATTTTTGCCTGTCATTCTTGCCGATTACCTTGCGCTGCACCTTGCCCTTTATGGGGGGCTTGCGATTGCGATTTTGTTGATCACAGGTCATGGTTCGGTGATTTTTCCAACCCCGCGCCGGGTTTTGCGTAGCCTGTGGATTGGGATTGGGTTTGGCGCTGTCGCACTTGGTCTTATGGGTCTTTACCTGGATCGCTATGTCGGCAGTTTTTGGGCAGGGGGCGCACGCCTGTTGCCATTTGTGATGATTTTAATCGGCGCATTGCCCGCGATGATTGCTGATGCGGCGCTGATTTCCGCCGCCCGCGCGCCGATATGGAAACGGATATTGGTGCGTTTTGCCTTTTTGGCATCGCTTGGCCTTGCGGTCGCATTAGATTTTGATCGGATGTTGTTTTTGATCCTGATCTTGCCTGTGATCCTATTGTTTTATGCCAGTTTTGGCTATGTCTATGGCCGATTGGGGCGGGGACAGGCGGCAGTTCTTGGCGTGGGTTTGGCGCTTGGGCTGTCTTTGGCTTGGGCGCTGGCAGCCAGCTTCCCGCTGTTTCAGGCGGGTTAATACCCCGTCATCTCCAAATATCCGCGCCCTAAATGGCTGCCTGTGCTAAAAATCGGCCCTTCCCAATAGGGGATTGTTCCGCCCATCCATGCATCGGGATTGAGCGCGTTCGTGCGGATATCTAGACCCTGTTCTGGCAGGGTGATGTGCCACCCGACAGGCAAAACCCGCCCTGCCACCTCATGTGTCACAATAGGCGTCATGCGGAGTGCGCCATCACCATAAGCGGTGGGTTGGCCATTTGCCGAGATCCATGTGGCCGAGGTAAATCGGGTCTCATCGCGGCTGCGCAATGAGAAACCCATGAGCTTTTCACCCGTTTCAAAATGCAGCGACACCCAATCCCATCCCGCTTGATCCGCTGCCAATGGTTGCGATGACCATTCGCGATCAAGCCATGCTTGTCCTGACACTTGTCGTGCCCCATCGGGCAACGTGATGGTTCCGCTGACCTCGTAAAATGGTTGGGAGTAGTAATAGCTTGCCTGACCTTCATTCGATTTCACCGAAAACCCATTCACCCCGTGGCGCACGAGCGGGCCATGAGCCGTGAGGGTGAGGTCATATGCGAATGTGTCGCCGCGCGCGCTGACAATGATCTGGTCAAGTGCATCTGTCTCTGATGCCGAGTTTAGAGACTGTAACCCCCAATCATCAATCCAGACCTCAAGCAGATTTTTGGTTAGTAATGCCCCCGCTTGGCCCGTGCCACCACGGGCATAGCGTTCGCTGTGGTAATGCTGATCAGGCAGGGTGACAGCGGCATGGCCGAGCCAGATTTGCCCGTCTTCCCACCCATTGCTTTGGCCATCAGCGGGGCGGGTTGCATTGCGAAACACAGTCCATTGCGCCCCAAGCGGGTTTCCTGCGGCATCGGTTAGATTGGCGGTCAGATACCACCACTCGATACGATAACCGGGGTGAGCCGTGTGATCCTGTGGAAATGTGATCGGTCGGTTCGGATCGACCGCCGCATATCCTTCGGCGCTGAGGCCAAGCCCCGCGAAACCCTGAGCATGGGCGACAGGGGCAATCCATATAAAAACCAATGCAATTAGTGACCTAGCGTTCATGGGCGAATAGTCCAAGCAACCGATGGGGTGAGAGACGCGCCAATTGCCATGCGGGCCATAAGGCTGCAATCGCCGCAGCCCCTGCCGCCAAAGCGCATAGTTTGATCAGATCCGCAGGAAAGATTTGCAGTGGCAGGCGCCATCCAAAGGCCTCAACATTGATGATGGCCAAAAGGTAATGTGCCAAAGCAAGACCCAAAGGCAGCGCAAAAATGGCGCAGAAGCTGGCAAAGGCGATGATCCGCAAAAATTCGGCCCAGGCAAGGTTCCGCCGCCGCTGTCCTGCAGCCCAAATCGGGGCTATTTGCGCAAGGCGCATTTCAGACAGGGTCAATAGGCTTGTGAACATGGCGAACCCTGCCACCCCAAGGGTCAGCGCATTCAGCGCATAGGTCACTTGAAAAGTTTGTTCGAACACCCGCAGCGAGATGTCTTTCACCGCCGCTTGATTGATCATGGATTGCGGGGAGAGGCCTGTAGCCTCTGTGATTTCAGCCGCTAAATCTGTGACCGTTGCAGGATCAGTGCGCAGCGCAAACCGCAAAGGCGGGGATTCGGGGAAGAGGGTCTTAAACAGATCAAGTCCAATGATCGCCTGCCCCTCGGGGTTTCCATAATCTGAATAAATCCCAAGGATTGGCAGGGTGAGGCTTGGGGTTACATTAAAATCCTGACCCAGTTCCAACCTTTCGCGGCGGGCGAGTTGTTCGTTGATCACAACAGCTTGGCTTTCGGCCATCTGTGACCACGCGTCAGGCAGGGCCTCGAGAAATGGCCAGTGATCCCGATATGTGGCGTGATCCACCAGCCCATGCAATTCGGCGGGCAATCCACCAAATCGCGTGTCTACTAGGGCGAACGGCAAAATCGCGTCAACACGCGGTGTAAGATAGTCGGTGACACGCGCCGCTTGTTCGGGTGAAGCGGTGGTCAAATACAGCTCGGACGCAAGCCGTTGATCCAACCAGCCTGTAAAGGTTGCTCGAAACGAGCCAACCATGGTGGATACGCCAATATTCGTTGAAAGCGCCAATAAAAGCGCCATCAAAGATAGGGATAAGGCAGGCAAAGACAGACGCATATCAGCTAAGGCCCAGTGCAAAAACGGCGCCCTGACCCGTGTTGCGATGCCCGCCAAAAGCACCGATAGGCCAAAGGGCAAAACCAATGCGCCCCCCAATAAGAGCGCAGCCAAACCGATAAAACCCATCATCAGGCCGCTGCCAAAGATCACAACAAGGCCAGATAGGGCCAAAAGGCCTAGGCCTAAAAGGGCTTGGATAAGGCGTAAGGCGGCACTGGTCTGTGCCCATGAATTCGGTGTCGCTGATCGCAAGATCGGCAAGCGCGCCACCCGCCAAAGCGCAGATGCCCCCGCAATCGCGGCCCCGATCACGGACATGGCTAGGGCAGCAATGGCCCACATCGGATCAAATTGCAGCACTGCGCCGATATCGGCGCCGTATAGCCCCCGAAGGCTTGCGGAAACCTCTGGCAAAAGCGTTGCGGCCAAACCATACCCTAAACCAAGACCAAGGATGCCTGACACAAGTGCGAAAACCCCAAGTTCTACAGCCAAGAGCACAATTAACCCACCCAATGGCACGCCAAGCGCGCGCAAGGCCCGCAGGCTTGTGCGGCGTTGCTCAAAGGCCAGACCAATGGTGGCGTGGGTGATAAACAAACCCACAGCAAAGGCAAGAAAGCCAAAGGCCGTTAGGTTGAGATGAAAGCTATCTGTCAGCCGTGCCAGATCATTGCTGGTTTCGGCCTGCTGAAGGATTAAGTCACCGCGTGAGGCAAGCCAAGTGTCAATCGGCGCAAGGCCAAAAGGCTGGGGTGCTGAGACAATCAACGCGGTTGGCCCCATCTCACCCACAAGCTGTGCGATTGTTGCGATGTCGCCGATGACCAAGCCCGTTGCGAGCGTGTCATCATAGCTGGCATTGCCCAAGATCCTGCGCGCGTGTTCGGTCAAATCAGGGGGCAGGCCGCGGGATGCCGTGTCTGATGTCATCAACACCTGACCGCCCAGAAGAATATCCGTCACGGGGATGCTGCCAGATTGCAGGCGTTCGGGAAGTGCTGCGACTGGCAAGGTTAGAGGGTCAATCCCAAGCACACGTAAGGCAGTCGGGCCAGAGCCAAGCCGTGCCTCAAGAAGCGGTGAAACAAGATAGCCCGCGCGGCGCAATTCGGAAAAGATCGCTTGATCCATAGCGCGGCCATCTTGGCGCAAGATGCGGTCAAATTGATCTTGTCCCAATAAATTCGCGGCGCGGGCATAGCTTGCGCGCGCTTCAGCGTTGAGGGCCTGAACCCCCGACCACAGTGCCGTTGCCAGTGCAAGCCCCGCAATCAGCGCAAAAACCTGCAAAGGATGTCTGCGCCAATGGCCCAAGAGCGCAGATAGGGTGGTCAGGATCAAGGCGCGGCTCATGGATCGAATGCCTGCAACTGCCCGCGTGAGAGATGTCGGCGCGTCTCGCACGCGGCGGCAATGCGCGCCGAATGGGTGACCATCAAAAGACCCGCCCCGCTTTCTGCGATCAGTCGTAAAAAAAGTGACAGCACCGCTTGGCCATTTTCTTCGTCAAGGTTTCCCGTTGGCTCATCCGCAAGGATAAGGTCAGGGCGCAGTGCCAAGGCACGGCCAACGGCAACGCGCTGTTGTTGTCCGCCTGAAATCTCCTCTGGATAGCGCGCCAAAAGCGTCTCTAAGCCTAGGATTTGTGCTAGATGCGCGATCCAATCGCGATCATATCGACCCGCGAGCCGCGCTTGAAAGGAAAGGTTATCACCAATGGTCAAAGCGGGGATCAGGTTGAATTGTTGAAAGACCAGACCAATCGACTGACGCCGAATGGCGGCCAAGCCCCCATCATCCAATTTCGTAATATCTTGGCCCTTGATCAGAATCTCGCCGTGATCGGGCCGTTCCAGACCTGCCACCAAGTGAAGCAGGGTAGATTTTCCCGCCCCGCTTTCCCCCGTCAATGCAAGGCTCTGGCCTGCGCTCAGTTGTAAGGACAGGTCGTTCAAGACGTTGACCTGACCTTCACCGCTCTCAAAGGATTTTGAGACATTGCGCAGTTCTAATAGCATAATTCACCCGTGAGCTGTCGTGACAAAACATAGGCCGTTTTGCCTCGTTGCACAGCGCAGCGGGCTAGCGCAGGCGCAAGGGCAGATCAAAATTATATCGTGCGGCGCTAATCCCGTCTGGTGCGGGTGGATATGGGCTTGCCTCTGCCACAAAAGCCAAGAGGGCTGTGTCCAAATCAGCTTGGCCCGTGCCCGCCAGAATTCGAACATCATGAAGGCGGCCATCGGCATCAATCACAAGCCGCAAGGTTGCCGCGCCGCGCCCGCGTGGGCGGCTGGGGCTGCGTTCTAATTGACGTAAAATTCCGCTGCCCCAATGGGACATCAAGCGCATGATCACATCCTGATCTTCGCTGTTTGTGACGGCGGTTGTGGTGGTTGGTGCGGCCTCGGCCCCACCGCTTGCGCGTGTTGCAGGGCGCGGTGCGGGGGCGGTGGGCGTTGGCGCGTTTGGAACCTCAGGTTCTAGCGCGGGTGCCGCCTCTTGCAGTTGCGGTGCCAACTCAGGACGGCTTTCGGTCAGGTTTGGCGGTGCAAGCGGTGCAATTTCTGGGCGCATGAGCGCAAGTGGTGCAGCCATCGGTGGAACGTCCGGTGTGACTTGGCTGAGTTCGGGCGGCCGTGACCATTGATCAACAAGGGCCGCCAAATCTTGCGGGGCCGCCGAAAGCGACAGTTGCGCATGCCCGTGATCGCCTGCCGCTTCATCCCCGACCATGTTTTGCGGCGCCCCTGCGCCAATCCAAGTGGCAGCACCCAGATGCAGCCCAAGCGATAGGGTAAGAAACCCAAATATTTGCGCGCCAAGTCGGATCATGGGGCACCCCCTGCGCGGGTGATGAGGTCGACACGCCCCACACCAATCGCGGCAAAATCCGCCAAAGCGCGCGCCAAATCTTGGGCGGGTAAGGTGGCATCCAGCGCAAGTTTCAAGGTAAATTCAGCCTCTGCACCCTGTAACAGACCCGATTGAAGTTCCGCCAACACAGCCGCGCGGCCCTGTTCGGCACCATAGTGCCACAGACCATCCGCCGCGATATACAGCACCGCCTCACGCGCGGGATCTGACGCTTCGGCTAAGGGTGACACGGGCAGGGTCAGTTCCACAGGCGGCTTGGCGCGTAACGTTGCGCTGGTGAGAAAGAAGATCAAAAGCAAAAAGACGACATTGATCATCGGCACCATATCAAGATCGGCCAAGTGTCGTCTGCTGCGGCTTTGTGGGGGGGCAAGTCTCATTCAATCACCGCAAGATTGTCTAAACCGCCCGCCCGCAACGCGGCCATCAAGGATAACAACTGTTGAACCGTTGCACCCGCCTCAGGACGCAGAATGATTTTTTGTGCTGCTTCGGATGCATTTTCTTGGATCAGGTTGTGCAATGCGGGGATGAGATCAGCGGCATCTATGACCTGCCCATTTAGCATCAGATGATCGGCCCCGAGTGTAACCAAACGCGGTGGGCCTTCATAAATCATGGTGGTGCTTGCGTTGGGCGCGGCGGGACGCATAGATACGGTGCTGTCGCGGCCCATTTGTGCGGCGAGCATGAAAAAAATCAACAACAGGAACACCACATCAATCATCGGCGCAAGGCTAGCCTTGCGTCTGCCGATGCGGGGTTGGTGAAAGTCTAACCTCATGCAGCGGGGCCTTTGATTGCAAAAATACGCGTGGCGATATCTTCAAAGCTGTGGCGCATTTTGTCATGGATGGTGTCGAACCATGTCAGGCACATCGCAACTGGGATCGCCACGGCCATGCCTGCGGCGGTGGTTAAAAGGGCGGCCCAAATCCCCCCTGCAAGCGTGGCAGGATCGGCATTCCCGCCCTCAAGCTGAAGGGCTTGGAACGCGTCAATCATGCCCAAAACCGTGCCCAACAGGCCCAAAAGTGGCGCAATCGTCACAACCAGTTCCAAGGCACGCAACCCTGCGCTGATCTCTTGAAGCCGCGCGCGGGCGATGCGGCCAATTTCTTCCTTGCGGCTGCTTTCGTCCCAGTCGGGGCTTTCGCGCAGGCGGATCGCATCACGGGCAAATTCTGCGCGCATCCCGCTGCGCGCCGCAAGAACGGCGCTGACATCCTCACCTGCGCACCACCGCGAGATTGCCGCATCGGTGGTCTGGCCTGAGCGAAGCGCGCCAAGGCGCAAAAGCTGACTGATCTTCCACAGGATCACAGCAAGGCTGACCACAGAAAGCGCTGCAATCAAGATAAGGATTGGGCCGCCTTTGAGAAGTAATTCGATCATGCCGTTGCCTCTTCGCTGAGATAGGTGTCGCAGGCTGTCCGCACGGCATCATAAACCACGCGTCCCAATGCGTGACCGATTTCTGTGTGCAGTCCTGCATAGGCGTGGTGCCGATCTTCGCCTTGGACGCAGGCCAAGGTCAGGCAATCCGTGCCTGTTCCTGTGGCAATGACGGGCGCGCCGCTGACCATGACCTCATAGCGCGCCTCCATGACGGCGGCTGTGCGCGCCTCGGCCATAATGGTCAGTGCTTCAATCATCGCGGTTTCGCTTAGGCACTGATTGAGACGGGCAGCAATGTTGATCGTGCCATACTCTTCAGGGCGGGCAAGGCGGCGGTGGCCGATGCGTTCAGCATTTGACAGGCCAAGGGTCACCAATGCCTCGGCTTTTGTCTGACCAACCACTGCCGTGTCAAAATGGTGAAAGCGGATATCGCGCGATGTCAGCATCGCGATTGCCTGATCCGCTTGGTCAAGTCTCTCATCAACTTGGCCCTCCAACCACGAGATGACATCAAAATCGGGCGGCAAATCGGCATTGCGCACCTCGCGCCACGCAATTTGTTGGGCAGAGACGAAACCGCCCCGATAGGGGGCAAAGCTGAGACAGGCATGCGGTTTGCCGAGATCCCAAATCAGCCATGGATGGGTCAGGGTCGCGGTCATTCGACAACCTCTAAGGCTTGAAAGATCAGTCCCTGTTCTGATTGGGTGATATGCGCTGTGATGCCGAAAACGCGGCGAAGATGATCTTCGGTCAACACACCCTCGGGCGGGCCTTCTGCAATTTTTTGGCCGTGATCCATGAGGATCAATCGATCACAAAACCGCGCCGCAAGGCCCAGATCATGCAGCGATACCAGCGCGGCCTTGCCGCTTTGCGTCAGGCTTTGCAGATGCGCCAGCGTGGCAATCTGGTGACGCGGATCAAGCCCTGCAACGGGTTCATCGGCCATGATCAGTGGGCAGTTTTGTGCAAGTGCCCGCGCCATAAGCACGCGCGCCTGCTCACCGCCTGACAGGGCCGTGGCAGGGCGGGTGGCAAACCCCGTTAAATCCATTGCGGCCAAGGCGTCAGAGACGGCGGCGTGATCTTCAGCCCCTGGGGATTGCCCCGCGCCTAAATGTGGAACGCGGCCCAGCATGACCAAGGTTTCCACTGATACAGGCCATGCAATTTCGCGGGTTTGCGGCAGCCATGCGACAGCACGGGCGCGCGCATTGGGGGGCAATGCGCTCAGCGATGAGTGGCCTTGATACGGCAAAAGTCCAAGCGCGCCACGCATCAAGGTAGTCTTTCCTGCGCCATTGGGGCCAATCAGGCCAACCAAATCGCCTGCCCGCAATTCAGTGCTGACCTGATCCACAACAGGGCATTCCCCGCGATGGACAGTGAAATCCTGCAAGCTGAGACATGATGTGGTCATAGCTCGGCCCGCCTTGTGCGATAGATCAAATGCAGGAAAACGGGCGCGCCGATGATGGCCATGACCACACCCAATTTTAGGTCACGATCAGGCAAGATGATGCGCGCGGCGATATCGGCGGCCAAGACAAGTGCCGCGCCGCCAAGCGCCGATGCGGGCAAAAGCCGTGAGGGGCGTGCGCCCACAAATGGCCTAAGGATATGCGGGACAACAAGACCAACAAATCCAATCGCCCCAACCACGGATGTCGCCGCCCCTGTGCAGGCTGCGACCCCTAAAACCAAAACCCACCGCAAACGGGTCAGGTTTATCCCCAAGGATGCGGCCGCATCTTCGCCCAAGATCAACGCATCTAACCCGCGTGACGTGGACAAGATCAATATCCATCCCAACACCATAAAGGGCAGGGCAATGGTGATATGAGAAAAGCTGCGATCTGCCAATGATCCCAACATCCAAAAGACGATTTCAGACGTTGCAAAAGGGTTTGGCGACAGGTTCAACACAAGCGACGTCAGAGCCGCAGCCAACGCGCTGATTGCGATCCCCGCAAGGATAAGGGTAAGTGACCCACCCCGTGGCCCCGCCAAAAGCAGCAGCAGCACCACGGCAACGCCTGCCCCGAACAGGCCAAAAAACGGCAAAGCAAACATCATCTGTGCGGCCAGACCCGTTTGCAAAGTGACCACTGCCCCGAATGCGGCCGAAGAGGATACACCAATCAATCCAGGTTCGGCCAAGGGATTGCGCAGATAGCCCTGCAAGGCCGCCCCTGATAGCCCTAAACTTATCCCAACCATGATCGCAAGTAAGGCGCGCGGCAGGCGGATTTCTTGCATCACAAGGCTGACAGCATCGCCTGTGCCGCCGAAGAGCGCGGCAAGGCTGTCGGCAATAGAAAACCCAGCGGGGCCGATCAAGAGCGAGGCTAAAGTCAAAAGCCCCACCATCAGGCCAAGACCTGTGAAAAGCAGTTTTTGCGAAACCCCGCTCATCCCTCCATCCTCGCGCGAAGGGCGCGCAAATCTTGGATCGCGCGCAGGACGACAGGGGTGCCACAGACCCAATCCGCATTGGATTGCGTGCGCATCGCGCCAAGATTGGCGAGGGCGGGATGTGACATGACCTCTTCGGAACGGGAGTTGCCTGAATAAAGCTCGGCATGGATGAGCAGATCGGGCTGCGCCAATGTTAACAATTCCAGATCAAGCCGTCCTGATCGGCTGCGCCCCATTTCTTCGGCAATGTGACGAAACCCTGCAATCGTGATGATTTCATGGCTGAGCGTGCCTGTGCCAAGGCTATAGCTGTTGGGGTAGTAAAACGCTGCACGCGGGCCAGTCGGCGCCGCGCGCAATCGTGCCAAATCTGCCTCGAACGCATCTGCCAACTCGCCCGCGCGGGCGGTTTGATGAAGAATTTCCCCCATCTCGCGAATGCGGTCGCTGACCTGATCAAGATTGGAGACAATATCAATCTGCGCTGTGGCAATGCCAAGGCGGCGCAGCATATCCAAGACCACAGGATCGGAATATCGCCCCGCCACGACCAGATCAGGGCGCATGAGGAAGATTTCCTCTGCCTGCCCGTGGTTGATTGGATAGGCCCGCGCCGCCTCTGCCATAGGTGACATATTGGGATCGGTCGCAATATCGGACACCGAGATCAACTGCCCCTTATCAGCAAGCATCATGGCCAGTTGATCGGTGCAAAGGTTCATAGATACCACACGCAAAGGCGCGGTTTGGGCATCGGCGGCACTGTTAACCATCAGCGCCGCCATGCAAAGCGATATGAGCCTAAAACGTGCCACGAACTCCGATATAAAATGCGCGGTCGGAAGCACCGTAACCGCGGGTGGTTTGGTATTGCTCATCTGTTACGTTATCAATGCGCAGGAACAGATCAGCGCCATTGTCCAAGGTGTAGGTAAGGTTGGCGTTGAGAACAGTGTAGTCTTCAAGAGGTGTTGTCGTATCAAGACGATCAGAGACTGATTGCAGTGAAAGTACCGCGACGGTGTGTCGGCCCAACGGCGTGGACGCGCTCAACGATACATCATGGCGCGGCACGCGGGCGAGTCGTGCGCCATTGGCAGAACGGGCATCTGTGGATGTATAATTAAGATCAATTTCTGCTTCATTTGGGAACATATAAGAGAGACCCAACTGATACCCATCGGTGCGACTTGTTCCGGGCACTTGGTTGTAACCTGTGGTATATTGGATCAAATCCGTAATGCGGGTCTGGAATAGCCCCGCTTCAAAGGTCGCTCTGCCCACGACGTGTTCAAATCCGATTTCAGCGGATTGACTGGTTTCTGGCTGCAAGGCAGCGTTCGCGCCAAATGGCCCATATAGCTCGTTCAATGACGGCGCGCGGAACCCTGTGCCAAGGGATGCACGCAGAATGCTTGATGGGCCCGCTTGCCATGCAATCGCAACGCGACCAGTGGTTTTTGACCCATAGTCGGAATTGTCGGTCAACCGCGCAGAGATTGAGATATCAAGGTCTGTCAGGGGTGAGGTGAGCCACTCTGCAAAAACAGAATTGCTTTCGTAATCCGCGCGGATAGGACTTGCGTTATCGGTAGAAAAATACCGCTCCGTCATTGCCTCGGCGCCAAGGCTGATTGTGTCGCCATTGTCCAGTGTTTGCACCCCCAAATAGGTCAGCTTCTCGCGCTGCCCCTCAAACAAGTGTGCACCCCAACCTGCCGGAAGAGATGGATCCGTACGTATGGTTTGTGAGCTCTCAAGACCAATTTCATGGGTTTGGCTACCAAAATCTGCCAGGGCGAAGAGACGCCCTGCAATCAATTCATAATCGCTGAAACGTGCAGCATCCCCACCAACACCACCAGATGCGTCAAATTCAAAATTGGCATTCTGCGCCAAAATACTGGCGCCAAATGTCAGAATATCTGTCGCCCGATACTCACCACGCAAGCTAAAGTCGATCGAGTCAAACCCATCCGCCTCCGCGTTACCTACGTTCTCATCTGCGGCTGAATAGCCTTCTGTGTTTGTACTGCTCAGGCTCATGGCTAAGAAGCCACGCTCAAATCGGGTTCCATAAGTCAAACCTGTGCGCATCGTTTCGAAGCTGCCCATCTCAAGATTGTAACCAATCTCGCTACCAATTTCGTCAGGCGCATCGACTGTCGTGATGTTAACCGCGCCGCCAATAGCCCCAGAACCAAGAATTGCGGACTGTGATCCGTAAAGAACCTCAGCCGAGGCGATGCCAGAAGAGGTCAGCTTCCCAAAGTCAAATTGTGTTTGTAGTGAGGATGGATCCGTCACGTCAATTCCATTGATCCTGACAGGGATATACTTGCTGTCCAGACCACGAATGCGAAGGGTGGCACTAGTGCCGATGGGGCCATTTTGTGTTAGATTTATACCATTAAGCGTTTCAAGAAAATCAGAGAACTGTAGACGACCGTCATTAGCCAAATCGCGTGCGGTTATCTGGCTCACTCTAACCCCCGTCCGATCCCGCGCGACATTGGTAAGGCTTGCGGAAAAGACCAATTCATCAAGGGTGAATACATTTTGTGCGGCCAAGGGTGTGGCTACGAGGCCTGCACACAGCGCCGCGAGGCTCAGAGTGGAAGAGGGGCGCATTTTGGCTCTCCAATTACGAATGGGTGGCAAGGCACATGCCTTGCGCAAAAGTGAAAGGTCATTGGAGGGTTGGCCCTTCCGCAGACGGCGATTTGTGCCACCACTACGGAATTGTCCGTTGCCCGCTGCGCCCACCGCGCTTGGACAGGGTGATCACCTCGGCAGGTCTCCTGACTCGCGGGTCATTGTTTGATCGGGCCTTCCCGTGGCCCATGTGGGGCCGCAGTGGCATATGCCGATCGCACTCGCCGCTTACAGTTGCGGGGGCAGTCGCGGATTTACACCGCGTTCCCTTTTCACCCAATGTTGTCACCAACACTGAGACCGAAGCGAGATCGGTGTAACCTTTGGAGCCCTGCAACTCAAGGGTGAAAGCGACTGTCTGCCTCGGGAAAGCGGCGGCAAACTGTCTTAGGCTTAGGCGGTGGCTGGGCGCCGTTTTGGGCCGAACACGGCGGTAAGCGCCAAGATCAATCCCGAAACTGCTGCAATCATACCTGCGGCGCTGACGGAGTTCTCGAGGCCGATCCAAAGCGGGCCATATCCCGCCAAAACATATCCCAAACTTGCCGAGAGCGTGGCAAAACCCACGCTCCACCAAATTTGACTGCGCAAACGATCCGTCATCAAACGTGCGGCGGCGGCGGGGCATATGAACATCGCGATCACGATGATAGAGCCCACGGCATCAAAGGCCGTGACGGCGGCCAAAGCAGCGACCATCACAAGGCCAAGACTGATGGCGCGCACGGGTAAGCCAAGGCTTTCGGCATAGCCTTCATCAAAGGTTGATAGGGTCAAAGGCCGCCAAAAAAGGATCAAAAGCACAATAATCAGTGCCAAAGTCAGGGCCAGACGGGGCAGTTCTGGTGGCAGGCCCGCAAGCGCCACAGGATCAAGCAGCGAGGCCCATCCCCGCGCCTCAAGCCAGATCAGGCTTTCAAGGTTTCCCATCAGTGCGTGTTCGACATCCAAATGAACCGAAGACGCGCTGCTTTGCTCGAGAAGTAAAACACCAAGCGCAAATAAGGTGGTGAATACCACGCCCATGATTGCGCCCACCTCAATGCGCGAGACACGTTTGATCACATCAATCATCACGACCGCGAAGAGGGCCGCAGCACCTGCACCCAAAAGCATCGACCAAGCGTCTAGGGCTTGTGTCACCAAAAAGGCCAGCACGATCCCTGGCAGAACCACATGGCTGATGGCATCGCCAATCAAGGCCTGCTTGCGCAGCACCAAAAAATTTCCAGGCAGGGCGCAGGCGATTGCCGCCAAAATGCCGATGAGAATCGGCGGAAGCGAAAGGGGCACGAATTCAGCGCCGCTCATGACGCGTCCTCCAATCTTATGTCGATATGGGCCAACTCATCGCGGGTGAAGGCGCGGGATAGGTCGCTCAACCCGTCATGGCGCGACAGAAATTCGGCATAATCGGGTTTGCTGCGCAAATAGGCCAGACGCGCCTCATCGCGCTGTGCTGCTGTGGCTGCAGACTGGCCGCGTTCGGTCATCACCCCATCGGCACGCACACAGCCTTCGCGCTGTAAAAGCTTGCGGGTATAGGGCTCCAGAATGCGATAGCCTTGGGCCAAGGCAAGCAAGCCCTGTCTGCGATGCACGCGGCGTTGAAATTTGCGGTGCCGCATCGCGGAGGCCAAGACCCCGCGTGCGGGCGCAACCAAAAGCGAAATGAGAAAAAATCCGGCTGCCACCAAAACGATAATGGCGCCAGTGGGCAAATCGGGGGCAAGGCTTGAAAGGCCCGCGCCAATCAGGCCCGATGCCCCGCCAATTGCGCCCGCAATGGGCCAGATATAGGCGGCGCGGTTGCTCCAGAGACGCGCGGTGACAGGGGGGATGATCAGCAAGGCAACGATCAAGATCAGACCCACGATTTTCAACCCCGCAACGGTTACGGCTAAAACCAATGCCATGGCCGCCGCATCAATCAGGGGCACGTTCAATCCCAACGCGCGGGCAAAGTTTTCATCGAACGCCGTGAGGGTCATCGCCCGATGAAGAACAAGACCCACCATGAAAACCAACGCTGCCCCGATTGCAATCATTTCAGCATCTTCACGCAGCATTGCAGCGGTTGAGCCAAGTAAGAGTTGGTCTAAGCCTGCTTGGCGGCCCGCGCTCATGTTTTGGATCAGGGTCAACATGACGATCCCCAACCCAAAGAAGCTCGACAAGACCGCGCCAATTGCGGCGTCCTCGGATAATCTTGTTCGGGATTTCAGAAAATTAACCGCCAATAGGCCAAGTGCCGCGCTGATCGCAGAGCCAAGCAATAAGCCCTCTAATGCGCGCCCAGTGCCGCCCAAGGCGACCATCAGCATAAACCCCCCGCAGAGGCCAGGCAGGGTGGCGTGGCTGATCGCGTCCGATAGCAAGGCTCGTTTGCGCAGAAACATAAATGTTCCTGTCACCCCTGCGGCAACGCCCAAAACGCCTGCGCCAAACATAACCAAAGCGACATTATAGGTCAGTGTGAAGGCCATGATACCCATGTCTAATAGTGACCCGCTTCCCGCAATCGATCGATTTGCGCTGTCGCCAATCGCCCGCCATAGGCCTCTTGCAAATGGGCGGTGGTAAAGGCTTGGGCCACAGGCCCTTCTGCAATGAGGCGTGTGTTGATCATCGCGACATGGTCAAAATATGCGGTTACAGTTGAAAGATCATGATGCACCGCAACAACCGTTTTTCCCTCATCTTTCAGCTTTTTGAGAACCGAAATGATGGCCGCTTCGGTCGCAGCATCAACGCCTGCAAAAGGCTCATCCAAAAGGTAAAGATCAGCATTCTGGGCCAAGGAGCGGGCCAGAAAGACCCGCTGCTGTTGTCCACCTGACAATTGGCCGATTTGACGATGGGCAAAGTCCTGCATCCCGACCCGTGCCAAAGCATCTTCGGCTATGGCCTGATCGTCACGGCGGATACGGCGCAGAAGCCCTATTTTTCCATAAAGGCCCATCAAGACCACATCGCGCACATTCGCAGGAAAATCCCAATCGACACTGGCACGCTGTGGCACATAGGCAATGCGGTGGCGTTCAGAGGCCAGTGCGCGTCCGAAAATCGACACTTGCCCCGAGAGACGCGGAACGACCCCCAGCGCCGCTTTAAGTAAGGTCGATTTGCCCGCGCCATTTGGCCCGATGATGGCCGTCATCGAGCGGGGCGCCACCGTGAGGTCGACCGAGAAAAGCGCGGGCTTTTCCCCATAGCTGACGCTGAGGCCGCGTATGGCCAGCGGGCTTTGCGGGTCGAGGGGTTGGTCGTTCTGATGAAGCCGTAACATGGCCAATTCCTTGCCGCTAAGGGGTTAATGCGCCATTCATCCCACCTTCAGGGGCTGTGCCCCCAAGGGCGCGGGTGATGGTGGTGATGTTATGATCCAACATCCCGATATAGGTGCCTTCATAGCTGTCTTCTGGCCCCATCGCGTCTGAATAAAGCTCGCCCCCGATGGCGACCGCGTGACCCTGGGCAGCCGCACCTTCTTGGAGGGCGCGAATATTGCGGTCAGATACAGAGCTTTCAACAAAAATGGCCCCAATCTGGCGCGCCACCAGCGTGTCGACCAAGGTTGAGATTTGCAAAAGCCCTGCTTCTGATGCGGTCGAGATGCCTTGGATGCCCAAAACCTCGAAATCAAAAGCGCGGCCAAAATAGCCAAAGGCATCATGGGCTGTGACCAGAACCCGCGCTGCTTCGGGGACGCTTGAGAGGCTGCTTTGGGCATAGGCGGCTAGGCGATCAATTTCGGCCAAATGCTGTGCGGCATTCGCTTCGAAAATGGCAGCGCCTTCGGGATATGATGCGCTCAATGCATCGCGCACTGCTAAAACAACTGTGCGCCATAGGGTCGGATCCATCCAGACATGGGGGTCAAACCGATCCTCATACTCTGGATGACTGCGCAATCTGTCTTGTGGGATAGCCTCTGCCACCGCGACAACAGTGCGGGATTGCCCAAGATCAAGCAGGAGTGGCTCAAGTTGCGCCTCAAGATAAAGCCCATTCCATAGGATCAGATCCGCATTCATTAATGCCAGAATATCCGAACGGGTTTGCCGAAAAGAATGCGGATCAACGCCCGCACCCATGAGGGTCTTTAATTCGATCAAATCCCCCCCGATCTGACTGGCAGCATCTGCGATCATCCCTGTGGTAGCGACCACTTTGATGGGTGCAGATTGCGCAAGGGCGGGGGCGGCCAGAAAGGGCAGTAGCATCACTGTCAAAATGCGTAGGAAACGCATGAAGGCTTCTCCAATATCGAAAGACATAGGCCCTTGCGGGCCATCATTGCCGCCACAAAAGATGATATTGACAATCATTCGCAAAAAGTCAAGAAGTTGCGAATGGCTCGCAACTAGAGCGTGCCCTTGCCAATTTCTTATCCTGTGCAAAAGTGAGGCGAATTCACGCAGACGAGGCGGCCATGGTTAAGATTACAGATTTCGATGATGCCTATCAAAACGGGGCCTATATTCCCGATGCAGATGGGTTCATCACACGTTGGACAGACGCCGCAGCCAGTTTTCGCGCGGCCTATCCGCCCGTCACGCATCACTATGGGACAGGCCCGCGCCAGTATTTTGATCTATTCATTCCCGATGGCGCTCCCAAAGGCCTGACTATTTTTATTCACGGCGGCTATTGGCGGCGGTTCTCGCCGCGCGAATTTAGCCATTTGGCCCGCGCCCTACGAGATGCGGGGCAAGCGGTGGCCCTGCCGTCATACACGCTCGCACCCGAGGCGCGGATTGCTCAAATCACCGATGAAATGATGCGCGCTGTTTGCCATGCAGCGGGTTTGGTGGAGGGGCCAATCCGAATCACGGGCCATTCGGCAGGTGGGCATTTGGCCACCCGCGTGATGTGCAAAGGCGTTTTGCCCGACACAGTCGCCGCTCGCGTGGTTCAGGTGATGTCAATCTCGGGCGTGCATGATTTACGCCCTCTGCTGAACACAGAGATCAACCAAGACCTGCGTTTGACCCTAGAGGAAGCCATGCGGGAAAGCCCCGCATTGTTGCTGCCGCGAAAGACCGCCCGATTCGTTGCCGCCGTGGGGGGCGATGAGCGGCCCGAATTCATCCGTCAAAATGATCTTTTGGCGAATATTTGGCATGGCGCTGGTGTTGAAATTGAAGCGATGCATCTAGCGGGCTTGCATCATTTCGATGTGATCGAAGAATTGGAGCGGCCAGACGGGCGGCTGTTGCAGCAAATCTTGGCTGATTAGCCGCGCGCGTAAAGATCAGAGACGACTGTGCGCAATTGGGCGCGTTCGTCAGGGCCGAGGCGGTCTAGAAGATCTGTTTCGGCTTCTAGAGCGGCGGCTTGAAGGCGGCGGATTTCTTCATTCCCTTTTTCGGACAGGCGCACCACCAAACGGCGGCGATCCACTGTATCGGTCGAAACATTGATCATATCGAGATCTTCGAGGCGGCGCTGTGCGCGGCTGACGCGTGCGGCATCCATCGCGGTCAAAATGCATAGATCATGCGAGGAACAGGGTTGATTCTCAGGCAAAGCCATCATGATGCGCCATTCTGGAACCTGTAAATCTGCATCCCGCATCAGGTTCTGAAACAGGTCGCTTGCGATGACAGCCATTTGGAAAGGCACAAAATCTTTGAGGCTGAACTGGCGTGTTTGTGAGAAATCTTCCACTTTGCACCCAAGGCGTGAATAAGCATCTACCACTCATCTTTAGCGCGAAATACCCCGTTGGCGCAAGGAAAACCTGTAAATTAAATCTGACATGTGGTTGTCACAATTTAAAGACATTGGGTTACTTGTTTATTTTTGCGCTCTGCATCTCCGCTTTTGGCCGTTTGCGCCAGTCATCAACTGCGACTCTTTTGATTTATTTTCCGACTTGCACGCCGTGCAACATAGGTATAGCAGCGCCGGTGGGACACCCCTCCCCAACGAGGGGCATATATCTGTGAGGGTATCACATCATGGCTTTGACCACTCCGGCAACGCGGCCGGCTAATCCGCGTTTTTCGTCTGGCCCCTGCGCCAAACCCCCCGTCTGGACATTGGATAAACTGGCTGACGCCCCTTTGGGTCGGTCGCACCGTGCTGCGATTGGCAAGGCAAAGCTTGCCGCCGCGATTGACCAGACTCGTGAAATTCTGGGCGTGCCTGCTGACTATCGCATTGGCATCGTGCCCGCTTCTGACACAGGCGCGGTTGAGATGGCCATGTGGTCGCTCTTGGGTGCGCGCCCCTGCACAATGGTCGCTTGGGAAAGCTTCGGTGCAGGTTGGGTCAGTGATGTTGTCAAACAACTGAAACTCGATGCGACTGTTCTGAACGCCGATTATGGCCAGATCGTTGGCATGGGCGCGGTCGATTATGACACGGATGTTGTGTTCACATGGAACGGCACGACCTCGGGTGTAAAGATGCCCAATGGCGACATGATCCCTGCCAATCGCGCCGGCTTGACCATTTGCGATGCAACCTCGGCGGCCTTTGCGCAGGATTTGCCGTGGGACAAGCTCGATGTCACCACCTTCTCTTGGCAGAAGGTCATGGGCGGTGAAGCGGCCCATGGCATGTTGATCCTCAGCCCGCGCGCGGTTGAGCGGCTTGAAAGCTACACACCTGCATGGCCATTGCCCAAGATTTTCCGCATGACAAAGGGCGGCAAATTGATTGAGGGTATCTTTAAGGGGGAAACGATCAACACCCCGTCCATGCTCGCCGTTGAAGATTATTTGGTCGCGCTTGATTGGGCCAAATCCATCGGTGGGCTGCCCGCCTTGATGGCACGGGCCAACGCGAACGCGCAGGCGATTTTCGATTTCTGCGCGCCTCGCGATTGGATTGACAATCTGGCCGAAGATCCCGCGACACGCTCGAACACCAGCGTTTGCCTGAAATTCACGGATCCGCGCATCACGGATGGCGCAGCCTTCGCCAAGGCGGTTGCAAAACGTCTCGAAGGCGAAGGTATCGCGCTCGATATCGGGGCCTACCGAGACGCGCCTGCGGGTCTGCGTATTTGGTGCGGTGCCACGGTGGAAACCGCCGATATCGAAGCCATGCTGCCATGGCTTGATTGGGCGTTTGAAACCGAAATCGCGGCGCTTTCTGCTGCGGCTTAAACTCCTTTTTCTGGCCGCAATGCGGGTGTGATCCCTGCGGCCAGACCCTTTCCCATTTCGAACATATGAGGCCCTATCATGGCTCCTAAAGTATTGATTTCCGACAAACTCTCGGATGCAGCCGTTCAGATTTTCAAAGATCGCGGCATTGATGTGACCTTTGACCCAAGCATTGGCAAAGATAAAGACAAGCTGCTTGAGGTCATCGGCCAATATGACGGTTTGGCAATTCGTTCTGCGACCAAAGTTACCGAAAAGATCATCGCGGCTGCCGATAACCTAAAGGTCATTGGCCGCGCAGGGATCGGCGTAGATAATGTGGATATCCCCGAAGCCTCGAAAAAAGGCATCATCGTGATGAATACGCCGTTCGGCAACTCCATCACCACAGCAGAGCATGCGGTTGCGATGATGTTTGCCGTTGCGCGCCAAATCCCCGAGGCCAACGCCTCGACCCATGCGGGCAAATGGGAGAAATCCCGCTTTATGGGTGTTGAGCTGACAGGCAAAACCTTGGGCGTTATCGGTGCAGGCAATATTGGCGCGATTGTCTGCTCACGTGCACTTGGCCTCAAGATGAAGGTTGTGGCCTATGACCCGTTCCTCTCTGAAGAGCGCTCCACGCAAATCGGTGTAACCAAGGTAGAACTGGACGAGTTGTTGGCGCGCGCAGATTTCATCACGCTGCACGTGCCCTTCACCGAAAAGACGGCAAATATCCTATCGGCTGAAAATCTGGCCAAAACCAAGAAAGGTGTTCGCATCATCAACTGCGCCCGTGGTGGTTTGGTGGATGAGGCTGCTTTGGCTGAATTGATTAAATCAGGCCATGTGGCAGGCGCCGCCTTTGACGTTTTCAAAGAAGAACCTGCAACCGAGAACCCATTGTTCAATCTTGAAAACGTGGTCGTGACCCCGCATTTGGGCGCTGCCACGACCGAGGCACAGGAAAATGTGGCGCTGCAAGTGGCCGAACAAATGGCGGATTATCTGCTGACAGGTGCCGTGACCAACGCGCTGAACATGCCCTCTGTGACAGCGGAAGAAGCGCGTGTCATGGGGCCATGGTTGAAGCTGGCCGAGCATCTGGGCAGTTTTGTCGGTCAGTTGACCGAAGACGCGATTGAGACAATCGAGATCACCTATAATGGCGTTGTCAAAGATATGAACCTCAAGGCGCTGAATTGTGGCGCGATTGCAGGTGTCATGAAGGCGACCAACCCTGATGTGAATATGGTGTCCGCACCGATTATCGCCAAAGAGCGTGGGATCGAATTGTCGACAGTTACTCAGGACAAATCAGGTGTGTTTGATGGCTATATTCGCCTCAATGTGAAATCAGCCTCGAAAGAGCGGTCTATTGCAGGCACGGTGTTCTCGGATGGCAAACCACGTTTTATTCAGATCAAAGGCATCAACATTGATGCCGAGATCGGCGAACATATGCTCTATACTACCAATGAGGACGTTCCAGGCATCATCGGCACATTGGGCCGCACGATGGGTGAGATGAATGTCAACATAGCCAATTTCACCTTGGGTCGTGCCTCAAAAGGGCATCAGGCGATTGCGATGTTGTATCTGGACGACCACCCCCCCGCAGCTGCGGTTGATGCACTCAAGGCGACTGGGTTGTTCCAACAGGTGCGCCCGCTTCGCTTTAGCGCACCTTAATCTACATCAGATATCTGAAAATTACTGCCCCGCCTCCCATCAAGGGGGGCGGGTTTTTCACTGGTTTTTTTTGCGCAAATCTGCGCAACCCGACACAGATCTTTTTTCCTAAAAGTGTGTACAAAGGCTCAGGATAAACACCAATTTTTTAGGCTTGCGACAGGATGAATAAAACCTGTTTCGACATCACGGCGATTTGTGATTGGGCCATGGGTTAAGCGTTTTGCAACGGGGCTGGCTGCATCCAACACACCTGCCCCGATCAGCAATTGCGTGATCACGGCTTCTGAGGCGCGGGTGCCGCCATCTTCGATTTTCATGGCAATGCCGATTTTCTTTTCGGGAATGATTGCCACAAAAACGGCCTCGGCCCCTGTTTTCACCGCAACGCGGCCCCCCATCGCCTCCATCAGGTCGGTGCAGGCGCGCCCTTCACCCGCAACCAAAATGGGGTGAGTGGCCATAGCGCGATGCAGTTTTGCCATTGCCGCCTCGCGGGCCGCGCCATCAGGGTTTGCACCTGCATAACGCGCCATCGCCCGACCAAGCCCCAAAAGGGAGCAGGCAAAATTTGGGGCAGAGCAGCCATCAATCCCATAGCCTGCACTGGTTTCGCCTGTCACATCTTCAAAGGCTTCAAGAACCGCTTTTTGCACGGGATGATCAGCTTCAATATATTCGCTGCCGCCGCCCAAATGTTTGTTCAGCGTCAAGAATCCTGAATGTTTGCCCGAGCAATTATTATGCCCCTGATCTGGCGCACAGTCGCATTTGATCAAATTCTCTCGCGCAGCGCGATCATCGGGCATTTGTGGGCCACAGCGCAAATCTGCCTCTTGAAGGCCCAAATGATCCAACCATGCCGCGACCATATCTGTATGCACCTTTGCCCCATTATGGGAGGCACAAGACAAAGCCAGATGCGCTTGGCTCAGGCCAAAGTGATCCGCCGCACCGCTTTCAATGAGAGGTAAGGCTTGGATCATCTTGCTGCTTGAGCGGGGCAAAATAATTTTGGACGGATCGCCCCACGCCCCCAAAATTGTCCCGGCATGATCCACCACAACAGCATGGCCGCGATGTTGGCTTTCGGCAAAAGGGCCGCGATGCAATTCAACGAGAATTTCCGCCGTATCATCTGGCTGGGGCATGAGCGCTTCCTTTTGATCAAGATTTTGGAGTTTCACGCGCGAAGGGCTTTCGCGGGATCGTGATTTCAGGTTATTCTGCGTCTGAGTAATGGTAAAGGCGCAATAGAAGGGATGATGGCGACATACATCTCGCGCTTGAGGCAGTAACAAGCAGATCGGGAGGCGTATCGGCAATGGCTGGTCGTAGAATAGCAGTTTTGGTGGCAGCGGCATTGGCTTTCACGCCCGCAGCCATCGCACAAGAGACATCGGATAACCGTGTTAACGCGCAAACGGATTGGAGTGTCTTTGTCCAATCTGACCCTGCCGTGTGTTGGGTTGTGAGTGCGCCGCGCGAAACCGTCAATACGCGTGACGGAAACCCAGTTTCGGTGAACCGCGGCGAAATTTTGCTGTTTGTCAGTTTCTGGCCGAATCAAGATCGCCGGTTTGAGGTATCCTTTACCGGTGGCTATCCTTTTGCCGAAAATTCCACTGTTGAGATGGAAATTGGCGATGCGTCCTATTCGCTGTTTACCCAAGGTGAGATGGCATGGGCCGCGTCCCCGCAGGATGACCAATCCATTGTAACCGCGATGAAGCGCGGCGCAGAAGCGGTTTTGACAGCTCGTTCTAGCCGCGGCACGCAGACAGAGGACACATTTTCGCTCTTGGGCTTTACCGCTGCGGTTGAGGATGCGGAAACACGCTGCCAAGGCAATTAAGCCAAACATGTTCTTTGATTTGCTTTGAGGCGGATTTGCGGCTATGTGTGCCGCCGCCTCAAAGGACAATTAAGATGACCCAAGCCAGCGCCCCGATCACGCAGGATGTTTTGACCATTCCGCGCAAACTGCCCGAAACAGGCCTGACAAATATCGTTGGCCTCAGCCGTGATGCATTGCGCGCGGCCCTAATCGCAGCAGGCACGCCCGAGAAACAGGCCAAGATGCGGGTTAATCAAATCTGGCAATGGGTCTATGTCTGGGGGGCGCGGGATTTTGACGGGATGACCAATCTCGCCAAGTCTTATCGCGCTGAATTGGCAGAAAATTTTTATATTGGTCTGCCTGAAATGGTCAGCCGCCAAATCTCAAGCGATGGCACGCGGAAATATCTGGCGCGGATTGCGGGCGGCCATGAGGTTGAGGTCGTCTATATCCCCGAAGAAGATCGCGGCACATTGTGTATTTCAAGCCAAGTTGGCTGCACCCTCACATGTTCTTTCTGTCACACGGGCACGCAGAAACTGGTGCGCAATCTGACGGCGGCTGAGATTGTTGGGCAGATCATGATGGCGCGCGATGATTTGGATGATTGGCCGCGTCCAGGCGAGGCCTATGGCGAGCGGCCGCGTTTGATCTCAAATATCGTGCTGATGGGCATGGGTGAGCCGCTCTATAATTTCGATGCGGTGCGCGATGCGATGAAAATCGCAATGGACGGCGAGGGGATCAGCCTCAGCCGCCGCCGCATTACCCTTTCGACCAGTGGCGTTGTGCCAGAAATTGCACGCTGTGCCGAGGAAATCGGCTGTATGTTGGCCATCAGCTTCCATGCCACGACAGACGAGGTGCGCGATCGTCTTGTTCCGATTAACAAGAAATGGCCTATCGCGGAGCTGCTTGAGGCCTTGCGGCAATATCCAAAAGCCTCAAATTCTGAGCGGATTACGTTTGAATATGTGATGCTCAAGGATGTGAATGATAGTGACGAAGACGCGCATCGGTTGATCAAGCTGATCAAAGGCATCCCCGCGAAGATCAATTTGATCCCGTTCAACGAATGGCCTGGCGCACCTTATCAGCGGTCAGATTGGGCGCGGATCAAGCGGTTTGCAGATATTATTTACAAGGCGGGCTATGCCAGCCCCATTCGCACGCCCCGTGGTGAAGACATCATGGCGGCCTGTGGTCAGTTGAAATCTGCGACTGAACGCGCGCGCAAATCACGCGCTGAAATTGCCGCCGAGATTGGTGAAGCCTAAGGCATAAAAAAAGACGGCTCCCTGACCAGGAAGCCGTCCTTTGTTCTGCAGCCGAAGGCTAAATTAGTTTGCAGCTGCTGCTGCAAGCAAAATCAGAGCAAGACCTGGAACGAGAACGCCACCAGCAGAAGATGAAGTGTCATTCGCAATAGCTCGAGGGTCCATTGATGGAGCGGAAGTACTATTTGCAACAGCGCCACCTGCGACAAATGAGAGAAATGCTGCGAATGCGAGTTTTGTCATGCTGTATTCAAACTTACGCTTAGATGGGTGTTGAGACGCATCAGACCTATTGTTAATGCTAATGTCAGCACTATACGTACATGAATATACGTAATTATCAACGTAATTTAGGTAAAAAGCACCTATAGTGTAGCACGTCGTCAAATTAGCAACAGCATCTTCTTTAAAGTGTCAATTTGACCTGTGTTTCAAGTTTTCCTGGTTAGACCGTTTGAGTGTTAGGGGCGCGGAAGTATCAGAGATGACATTTTCGGTCTACAACGCCCCCGCACGCCACTAAACCAACACATAAATGGTTATTGCCTCAACGGAGGATATCAATTGGCGTGCGTAAGTTCACCATTGAGTAAATCTCGCGCATTTCAGCGTTTGAAACAGCGATACAGCCCGCTGTCCAATCATTGCGGAACATCACGCCCGCAGGTGTGCCGTGGATGAAAATATCGCCCCCCGGTGATCGGCCACGCGCACGCGCGAAGGCGCGGTCTTGGGCGTTCGGATAACTTAGCCCAATTGACAGGTAAAAGGCTGAATTGGGATTGCGGCGATCGATGTAATATCGCCCTTCTGGCGTGCGACCATCGCCTTCGAATTGCTTATGCCCTTCGGGTGCAAAGCCCAGTTCCACATCATAGCTGCGCAGCACTTGATCATTATGGAACAGCGTCAATTCGCGCTCGTTTTTGTCGAGGACAATGCGCGTTACTTCAGGGCCTGTATAAGTCGGAATTGATTTTGGCACGCACCCGCTCAGGGCAGTGGCAAAGACAAACACGATAAAACCGCGGCGTATACTCATGACGGGCCTGAAATATGGAAAGCTGCTCTTGTTGCTGCGCATACTTGAATTTGGGCGCTCGCAAAACTGAAATTTTGCACGCTAAAGATTACCCGCCTGCCGCAAGAATGGCCTTTAGTCCTGATTTATAGTCGGGATAGAGCCATGACAGGCCAAGATCAGCTTTCACATGGTCATTCTTGACTCGCTTATTTTCTGAATAAAAACTGGCTGCCATCGGCCCCAAATCGGCGTGTTCAAACGCGATTGCAGGTGGAATTGGCAGGCCCAGTAACTCGGCCCCATAGGCAATCACATCTTCGGGAGGGGCGGGCATGTCATCGCATATATTGTAAACAGCCCCGCGCTTTTTTGCCGTCATCGAGGCCTCTAGCACCATCGCGATATCCTCAACATGGATCCGTGAAAACACTTGTCCCTCTTTGATAATGCGCCGCGCTGTCCCGTTTCGCAGTTTTTCAAACGGGCCACGATGGGGGCCGTAAATTCCTGCAAGACGGAAAATATGTAACGGCGCCTTGGTTTGGCGGCAAACGGCGGCCCATTCGCTTTCCGCCGCAACGCGTCCGCGTCCGCGATCCGTGTTGGGGGTGAGCGGGCTGGTTTCATCCACCCACGCCCCCCCGTGATCGCCATAAACGCCCGTGGTCGACAGATACCCAATCCATGCTTTTTCATCCAAGCAAGGTGCAAGCGCCCCGCCCCATGCGCCCAAAACAGGATCTCGACCTCCCTCAGGGGCAATGGATGATAGAATATGAGTAGCACGCGCGATATCGCCAGAGAGATCATCGTGCCCCCAAACCCGAGCAGATAACCCCCGCGCGCGCAGTGCCTCTGCCTTTTTGAGGTCGCGTGTCGTGGCGATAATCTCCCAGCCTTGTGGCAGCAATCGCCGTTCAAGCGCGCTTGCGCTATAGCCGTGGCCAAAAGACAAGAGGATCATGATCGTTGCTCCAAAGCCCATTTGGCGGCATCCGATACGGCCGCGTCAGTATCATCCACCAAACTGCGCGCCATTTCAATCAAGCCTGCATCGCCGCTATTGCCAATTGCATAAAGCACATTGCGCACAAACCGATCCCGCCCAATGCGTTTAATCGGTGATCCTGAAAACCTATCGCGGAACCCTTGATCATCGAGCTGCACCAACTCCGCTAAATTGGGCGCGCGCAGATCATCGCGCGGGGCATAGCGCATCTCGGTCGCCGTTTGAGCAAATTTATTCCAAGGGCAAACGGCCAGACAATCATCGCAGCCATAAATACGATTTCCCAAAGCTGACCTCAGGTCAGGATTAATCGGGCCTTTATGTTCGATTGTGAGGTAAGAAATGCACCGCCGCGCATCCAATTGGTAGGGCGCGGGAAAGGCTTTTGTTGGGCAAATATCAAGGCAGGCTGTGCAAGTTCCGCAATGGCTGACGTCTGGGCTGTCTGGTTCGAGAGGGACCGTTGTGAAAATCGCACCCAAGAAAAAGAAATTGCCCAAATCCCGCGCCAAGAGATTGGTATGTTTGCCCTGCCACCCCAGCCCTGCGGCCTGCGCAAGGGGTTTCTCCATCACGGGGGCCGTATCGACAAATACCTTGATCTGATGGTCTTCGCCTGCTTTTTCCAGCAACCACCGCCCGAGGCGTTTGAGCCGTTTCTTGACGACATCATGATAGTCTTTGTTTTGCGCATAGACCGAAATCGCAGCGCGGGATTTCTCTTGCAAAATCGCAAGCGGGTCATGGTTTGGCGTGTAAAGATCAGCCAACATGATCACCGATTTCGCTTCGTGCCAAAGCGCGCTTGGATCAGAACGCCACGCAATGCGATCCGCCAACCATCCCATTTGGCCATGATGCCCTGCCGCCACAAACGCCTGCAACCGCGCCCCTGCTTCAGCGATATCTGTGGGTCGACAAACACCAATTTTGGCAAAACCTATGGCTTTGGCCTCGGTCGTGAGGGTCTGCTTCAGCGCGCTCAAAAGTCCAAATTCGCGTAATGGGGCGGCTGCGGGAAACCCGAAATTTGATCCGCCAAAATGGAACGAAATGCAGGACGCGATTTAACCTTTGCATACCAGTCTTTGACGATCTCAGATCGGTTCCAATCTACATCTGAGATGTAATCAAGACAGGATAGGTGCGCCGCTGCGGTGAAATCGGCCAAGGTCATGCGATCCCCCGCCAACCAACGGCGATGATCTAGCAGCCATGCCATGTAATCTAGATGGAATTTGATCTGGCTTGCGCCAGTTTTGACGGCCCGCCCATCAGGGTATCCCGCGCGCATCAGCTTTTTGTTCACGCGTTCATAGACGAGGTTCTTGGTCACATCATGGTGGAATTTATCATCAAACCAGAAACACAGGCGGCGCACTTCGGCGCGGGCTTTGATGTCTTCTGGGATCAGTTCTGGCTCAGGGTGTTTTTCCTCGAGATATTCGCAAATGGCTTGGCTTTCACTCAGGAAGACGCCGTCAATCTTGAGAACGGGCACCTTACCTGCAGGGTTGCGGCGCAGGTGATCTGGCGAGCCTTCCCAATAGCGTTCTTCCACCAACTCAACTTCGATTTTTTTCTCCGCCAGAACCAAACGCACTTTGCGGCAAAAGGGCGATAGGGCGAAGTGGTAGAGGCGCGGCGTGTTCATTTGGGTTTTGCTCTAACTCATTGGTTGCGAAGGTTTTGCCCTGTCTGGGTGGGGAATTCAATTCGCAAAGCAATCATCACGCCCATCATTGGCGATGGTCGCCGCGCCATCGGCGATGCTTGCAGCGCGCTCCAACAGCCATGGGGAGGGGTTTGCAGCAGATCGATCCTTTGGCGCTGGCAGCACCGCTGCGAGGCGCGCGGCTTGTGCCAATGTCAAATCAGCGGCACTCACCCCAAAATAATGCTGTGCGGCGGCCTCTGCCCCGAAAATGCCCGCATCAAATTCCGCGATATTGAGATAGACCTCTAACACCCGCGATTTTGGCCAGATCAGCTCGACCACGGGGGTCAGTGCCGCTTCAAGCGCCTTGCGCCCCCAATTTCGGCCATGCCACAAAAACGCATTTTTCACAGTTTGTTGGCTGAGCGTGGATGCGCCGCGCTGTGCGCCATCTGAAATTGCGTCACGAATTGCGCTCATGTCGAAGCCCCAATGAGCGCAAAAATTTGCATCCTCTGCGGCGACCACGGCCCGTTGTAAATTTGGGGAAATCTCTTCTAGCGGGCGCCATGTCTGGTCGATTGTGCCGATGCGCCGCGCCTCGCTGACCATATAGGCCGTGGTTGGCACAGGCAGAAAGCGATAGGCAATGATCCACAGCAGCAATAGGGCGATCGCCGAAAACCCCACACGCCACAAAACGCGACCCACGCGCCGCGTCAGGCCACGATCCTCGTGGGATTTTTTATCTTTGCGTTTGCGGGCCAACCTGCTTGCTCTGCCAATTTATCTGGTTTTTGACAAACTACGCGGATCAGCCCGCAAGGTAAAACAGTTTTACCTTGTCCCGTCTGGCGGAAAACGCCCTAGCAGGCCTTACAGGTCTTGATGCCCAAGATCGTATAAAGAGGGCAATTGCCCACCAAACCTGTCAAGAGAGGCACCAGACCCACCCAACCCCAAGCGGTTTGCGGGCCAACAAATACGATGGCAATAAGAGCCACGCCTAAGATCACGCGAAGCGCGCTGTCGATCATCCCAGCATTGCGAGTCATATCTAAACTCCTTTCTATAGCCGATGAGAGATCATCGCATACTGGCCCCTGATGGTCTGTGACCATGTCACATGCGCTGGTTTGCTTGACTTGTGCTGTGAAATCAGGCCATGCCGCAGCCATGAGCAAAGAGAATACACCAAAACCAAGCAAAGATGCCGCTGCCAAGCCTAAGCGCGCGCAGGATGTTTATACGCTTGTTGTTGAACTGGGTCGCCGCGAGGGGGATGGCCTGCCTGCCAGCGCAACGGGGGCGGGGCTGTTGTGCTATGCGTCAGGCGTGGACGAGGCCGAAGCGGTGCGCGAGACGGTTGCAGTGCTGAAAACGGCGGATATGAACCCGATTGAGGTCACGGGCTATGGCACCTTGACCGAACGTGAGGCGCAGGGGCTTGAGATTGATGAAGAAGAACGCGCTTTGATGATGCGCGCTTTGGAAGAAAACTCGGTCATAGTCGCGCAGATGACACCCTATTTTGCCGAGGATGATGAGACATGAGCGAGGAAGACCTTAACGCGCGCCACAAGGCAAAGATGCAGAAGATTAAGGCTGCGCGCGATCGTATGATGGCGGAAAAAAAGCGCGAGAAGAAAGGTCTGGTGATTGTTCATACAGGCAATGGCAAGGGCAAAAGCTCGTCTGCCTTTGGGATGATTATGCGCTGCATCGCCCATGGGATGCCTTGCGGTGTCGTGCAATTCATCAAAGGCACATGGGTGACAGGCGAAAAGGAATTTCTGCGTAAACATTTCGCGAATGAATGCAGGTTTGTTGTGTCGGGCGAAGGATTTACGTGGGACACCCAAGACCGCGAGCGCGATATTGCAGCGGCGCGTGCGGGTTGGGAAGAAGCCAAAGCGATGATCAAAGACCCCAATATGTCATTGGTTGTTCTAGACGAGATCAATATCGCTCTGCGCTATGACTATCTTCCGATCCTAGAGGTGGTAGAGTTTTTGGTCACAGAGAAGCCAGAAATGACCCATGTTGTTTTGACGGGTCGCAATGCCAAGCCCGAATTGATTGAGATTGCCGATCTTGTGACCGAGATGACCGAGGTCAAGCATCCATTCCGTGAGCAAGGTATTGTTGCGCAAAAAGGCGTGGAGTTCTAAGGCCTTATGCCCGCTGTCATGATCCAAGGCACAGGGTCGAATGTGGGCAAATCATTGCTTGTTGCGGGGCTGTGCCGTGCTGCGCGCAAGCGTGGGATCAATGTTGCGCCGTTTAAGCCACAAAATATGTCGAACAATGCGGCTGTCTGCCCCGAAGGGGGCGAGATTGGTCGCGCACAGGCCGTGCAGGCTGAGGCCGCAGGTCTTGCGCCTCATGTTGATATGAACCCTGTTCTGATCAAACCCGAAAGCAGCACAGGCGCGCAGATTGTGGTGCAAGGCGCGTGTCTGACCCGCGCCGAAGCGCAGGATTACCAAGGGTTGAAGCCGCGCCTCTTGGTGGCCGTGCAAGACAGTTTTGCGCGGCTGTCTGCGCAGCATGATCTTGTGATTGTCGAAGGGGCAGGCAGCGCAGCCGAGGTTAATTTGCGCAAGGGTGATATTGCCAATATGGGCTTTGCTTGTGCTGAAAATATCCCCGTGATCCTTGCAGGCGATATCGATCGTGGTGGGGTGATTGCACAGATTGTTGGGACGAAAGCCGTATTAGATGACCAAGATCGCGCTCAAATTGCGGGGTTCTTGATCAACCGCTTTCGGGGTGACCCGCGCCTCTTTGATGAGGGCTATCGCTATATTGCCGAGCAAACAGGATGGCGTGGGTTTGGAGTGGTGCCTTGGTTTGGGGATGCTTGGAAATTGCCCGCCGAGGATGGCGTAGATCTGGGCAAAACCCCGACCCATGATGGCGCGTTTCATGTTGCGGCCCTTGCATTTCCACGGATTTCAAATTTCGATGATCTTGATCCGATTGCCCAAGACCCCAAGCTGCGCCTCACTTGGGTTGAAGCGGGGCGTGTGATTCCAGCGGATGCTGATTTGGTCATCCTGCCTGGATCAAAAAGCACGCGGGCCGATTTGGAATTTTTGCGCGCGCAGGGTTGGGATGTTGATCTGGCCGCACATCGGCGGCGCGGCGGCGCGATCTTGGGCCTATGTGGCGGCTATCAAATGCTTGGCCGCAGGATCAGCGATCCCGAGGGGCTTGATGGCGCGGTTGGGGTGACCGAGGGCTTGGGTCTGTTAGAGATTGAAACCCTGATGCGACCCCAAAAGCGTCTGGCGCTCAGCGCGGCGCACCATGTTCCAACGGGGGCCGCCGTTTCGGGCTACGAAATTCATATGGGCGAGACCTCAGGCCCTGATTGCACCCGTCCCTTTGCTGCTTTGGTCGGCCACAAGGATGGCGCGATAAGTGCCGATGGGCGGGTAATGGGCAGTTACTTGCACGGGCTTTTCCAAGAGGACGGGTTTCGCACCGCGTTCTTCGCGGGTTTTGGTGCCGAGATTAGCACGGGCGGCTATCGGGCGCAGATCGGTGCAGTCTTGGATGATTTGGCACAGCATCTGGAGACGCATTTGGATGTTGATGCCATTTTTGATCTGGCCCGCTAGGCCATCATCGCCCGCGCCTCATAGCTGCGCAGTGGCATCCGCACCAATTCGCCATAACCCGCGCCACAGCTGTCTTGAAGGGCGGGAAAGAGGTCGAACAATTCGGCGCGGATCGCATCATCAAATTCGGGCAAGACCTGTTTTCCGGGGTAAAAGCTTTCTGTCAAAAGCCCCTCGGATGTGATGATCTGGTGGTGGTCAAACAGGATGTGAAAATATTCCACATCCCCGCCTTCGCGGCGATAGATCGTGACATCATTGATCAAATCTTTGGCCGCAACCAAGACCTCCTCCTCGCCGAACATCAATTGCGCACGAATATCGCGCACAAGCACACGGTGTTGGGGCGATAATACCAGCGTGCCGTGAAACCCAAGGCTGCCTTCCTCAATGACAATCGGGGCGTGATTGCCGATCGCGGGCACTTTGCGGCTGCCAATCCAACGGATTGGCTGCGGGCCATCATCATGGGTTTCGACCATCATACCGACCCTTAGCTTTTCAATCGCAATATCCCCTTCGGTCGTTCTGATTTTTGTGCCGCGGGCAAAGCAAGGCACAGTGGTGATTGTGACAAAGGCGGTGTCGGTGATGCCGTCTGAATTGGTCGCGGTATAGGTGAAATTGCGGATAACTGTGTCACCCTCAGGAAGAGCGGGTGCTGTGACCGACAATTTGCCATCGGGCAAGAGTGTGATCTGATGACCAGAGGCAAGGGTTATTGTTTCCCCCGCGCGAATGTCTTGGCCGTTGATTTGGGTGACAGCCATTGTTGCGCTGTCATTGGCCAAAAACCTCTAAAGTGCTGGTGGCGCGCTGTGCGATGCGCAGGCTGTCATCAGCACTCAGCGCCATGCCTTGAATACTGCCACCCGCAATGAGGATTGCTGAATCAAGGGTTGGATCACCAACATCGGTGATGCCAATTTTGAGCGTATTGATCGTACCGACCGAGACAGGAAAACTCACGCGAAGCGTGGCGGTGAACCCATCCATTTCGGTATTATAGGTGCCGCTGGCATTGTCGATGTAGAGCGTGCTGTTTGAGTTGTCAGAAACAGAATTTATTGAGGCCAAGGTAAAGACAGGGGACGTGACCTTGGTGCCATTGATCCAAATGCCGACCTGATCATTGAAGATCGAGCCTACAAATTCGGGATATTCTTCTGAGGCGAAGGTAAATTGCAGCGACATTTGCGCATTGTCGGGGATAAAATCCACCTCCAAGATGCTTGCGTCATATGTGCGCCGCGCGGCGATGGTTTCAAAATCAGTATCACGCCCGCCGCCCGTTATGCCTGTCGTATCAAGGGATTGGTTGGTGGCCCCTGAGCCATTGGTTAAATCGCTGACAAAGCCCGTAGACAGAACAACGCCCGTATCGGATGGGGTCAGGCGCGATGAGGTGCTGTCACCCCCCATCCAAATCGCTGATGAGGCATTATTGCCATAATAGCGGGCATCCACGATGGAAACGTCATCGTGGAAGATGGTATACGCCATCCTGAGCGCAGATGCGCCTGTATTGAGCGCCAGTTCCTGTGCGCTTTCCATACCCCTAGCCCATGCCCCGTGCCAAGGCATGGTAAATTCAGGCAAATCAGGCGCCCCTAAGCACCTTCATGTTCGTCTGATTTACAGCGGATTTTCCGCGCGGCCTGCCTCGGCTTATTGTTATTGGTATGATGCTATCACAAAATTATCTCTATTGTTAATATATTTATGCGATGCACCCTGTAATTCTTCTGCATATAGTGGTTTGACCAAGATATCGGTTTTCTGTTTGTCTCTTGGCCAAGGGGCGCGTAACCCTAGCGCCTGATGCCTTTGGAGAAATCGGATATGGCCGACACCCGCCTTGATCCCGTTCTATTGACCGCAGATTTGCTGCGTTGCCCCTCTGTCACTCCAAAGGAGGGCGGCGCATTGGTGCTGTTGCAAACTGTGTTAGAGGCGGCAGGGTTTGAGTGCCACCGCGTAGATCGAAATGGCACAGCAAATCTTTTTGCGCGCTTTGGGCCCAAAGGGTATGCGCGCAGTTTTGGCTTTAATGGACATACCGATGTTGTGCCAATTGGGGCCGAAGCGGATTGGAGCCACCCGCCCTTTGACGCCGTGCGCGAGGGGGATTGGCTTTATGGGCGTGGCGCGACCGATATGAAATCGGGCGTTGCGGCCTTTGTCGCAGCTGCGGTCGATATGGTGCAAACCGCCCCGCCTGATGGCGCGATTATTCTGGCCATTACGGGCGATGAGGAAGGCCCCGCCACGGATGGAACAGTGGCGCTTTTGGAGTGGATGGAGTCTCAAGGCGAAGCGATGTCGGTTTGCCTTGTGGGCGAGCCGACCTGCCCAGAAACCTTGGGCGATATGATCAAAATCGGGCGGCGCGGGTCAATCAATGCGCAGATTACAGTGGCGGGGAAGCAAGGCCATGTCGCCTATCCGCATAAGGCGCAAAATCCAATGCCTGCCATGGCCGCGCTTGCGGATCGTCTGTCGCGCCATGTTCTGGATGAGGGGACAGCGCATTTTGACCCGTCCAATCTACAAATTACGGCGATTGAGACAGGGAATCCCGCCAGCAATGTGATCCCTGCGCGCAGTGAAATGCGGCTTAACATTCGTTTTAATGATTTGCATTCAGGCGCATCTTTGGACGCATGGTTGCAACGTGAATGCGCCGAAGTTGCGGCTGTGCATGGCGTTCAGATTGCCTGCGAAACCCGTATTTCGGGCGAGGCGTTTTTGACCGAGCCTGGCGCGTTCTCTGACCTGATTGCGGCGGCAGTGGCGCAGCACACTGGACGACAGCCTATTTTGTCGACCACAGGCGGCACATCGGATGCCCGATTTGTGCAGCGCCATTGCCCTGTGGTGGAATTTGGTCTTGTCGGTCATCGGATGCATGAGGTTGATGAGCGGGTATCTTGTCAAGATATCCAAGGCCTGACCTTGATCTATTCCGACATCTTGCGCCGCTATTTCGAAGGCTAAGGCTGGCCTCAAAAATCCCTCTCGAAAAAAGAACAAAACGTGAATATCCTTGCGGTATGGGATTCGCAGAGCTTGCCGCATTGTCCAATTTTTCTTTTCTTCAGGGTGGATCGCATCCTGAAGAATATGCTGTGCGCGCGGCGGATTTGGGGCTTCATGCTTTGGCGATTGCTGATGTGAATTCGGTTTCGGGCGTCGTGCGGGCGCATAGCGAATTGCGCCGTATCGCGCGTGAGATTGCGGCGCGGCGCGCGGCGGATGCTGATTTGCACGGGCCACCGCGCCCCGCCCATATTCCCCCCGCCCCGCGCGCACCAATTTTCACCTGTCCACGGCTTTTGCCTGCCGCGCGATTGGTTTTCCCCGATGGGCTAGAGATTGTTGCCCTCGCCCGCACGCGGGAAGGTTGGGGAAATCTGTGCCGTATTCTGTCCAAGGGCCAATTGCGCGCAGAAAAAGGTCAGTGCTTGCTTGCTCTCGAGGATTTGCTATCACATGCAGCAGGGCTGGAATTGGTTGTGCTCAGTGATCGAAACGCCCATTTCCCACCGCATCATGCAGGGGCTTGGCATAATGCGCTGCCCCAATTGGCGGCGCGGTTCGCGGGGCATATTTGGCTTGCCCTTACCCCCTATTATGACGGGCAGGACGCATTACGTTTTGCCGCGATTGCACGGCGGGCAGAGGCGCTATCCCTGCCGCTTGTGGCCTCTGGCGCGCCGATGATGCATCACGCCCGCCGCCGCCGTTTGGTGGATGTCCTCAGCGCCATTCGCAAAGGCATTCGTTTGGTTGATCTCGGACGTCATGCGCAGGTCAATGCCGAACAGCGGTTGCGCAGCCTGTCGCAGATGCGCCGCTTGTTTCACGATTATCCCCGCGCTCTTGCGGCAACGCGCTTGATCGCGCGGCGCTGCCAGTTTCAACTGGATCAATTGCGCTATGAATACCCATCCGAAATTTCTGATGGCGAAACCCCACAGTCCCGCCTTGAACGATTGGCTTGGAAGGGGCTTGCATGGCGCTATCCAAGGGGCATCCCTGAGCGTGCGCAGACCCTCATGACCCATGAATTGGCGCTGATCGATAAGCTTGGTTATGCGCCCTATTTTTTGACAGTGCATGATATTGTCGCTTTCGCGCGCGGTCGTGGGATTTTGTGCCAAGGGCGCGGGTCTGCGGCCAATTCCATCACGTGTTATGCTTTGGGCGTGACCTCTGTCTCTCCTGAAATTGGCACGATGGTGTTTGAGCGATTTGTCTCAGAGGCTCGTGATGAGCCACCCGATATTGATGTTGATTTCGAGCATGAACGCCGCGAGGAGGTGATCCAATGGATTTACACCCGCTATGGTCGTCACCGTGCAGGGATTTGCGCCACAGTGATCCATTATCGCGGCAAGCGTGCCATTCGTGAAGTTGGCCGTGCGATGGGTTTGAGCGAAGATATCCTATCCGCACTTTCAAGCCAGATTTGGGGATCATGGGGGTCAGGTGAATTGCAGGATGCCCGACTGCGCGAAATCGGTCTTGATCCTGATAACCCGCATTTGCGCTTGGTGATGGATTTGGTGAGCCAGATTATCGGCTTCCCCCGCCATCTCAGCCAGCATGTGGGGGGATTCGTGATTACCGAAGGGCGGCTTGATGCGCTTGTGCCCATAGAAAATGCCACGATGGAGGATCGCACCATCATCGCATGGGATAAGGATGATATTGACGCCTTGGGCATTTTGAAGGTCGATGTTTTAGCCTTGGGAATGCTCAGTTGTTTGCGCAAATCCTTTGATCTTTTGCGGGGTCATTATGGGCGGGATTTTGATCTGGCCACCCTGCCCGCCGAGGATGGCCGCGTCTATGATATGCTGTGCAAAGCAGACAGTCTGGGTGTGTTTCAGGTGGAATCGCGCGCGCAGATGAATTTTTTGCCGCGTATGCGCCCACGTTCTTTCTATGATCTGGTGATCCAAGTGGCGATCATCCGACCTGGGCCTATTCAGGGCGATATGGTGCATCCCTTCATTCGCCGCCGCAATGGGGAGGAGGCGGTGGAGTTTCCCTCTGATGCGTTGGGCGCTGTGCTGCGCAAGACCTTGGGCGTGCCCTTGTTTCAAGAACAGGCAATGCAAATCGCAATTGTCGGGGCCAGTTTCACCCCGACCGAGGCCGATGCGCTGCGCCGTGCCTTGGCCACGTTCAAGAAAAAGGGTCATGTCTCGGAATTTCGGGCGCGGTTTTTGCGAGGCATGCAGAATAACGGCTATGACCCCGATTTCGCCGCGCGCTGCTTTGCGCAGATTGAAGGGTTCGGCGCCTATGGTTTCCCTGAAAGCCATGCCGCAAGTTTCGCGCTTTTGGTTTATGCCAGCGCATGGATCAAATGCCATTACCCTGCCGTTTTTGCCTGCGCTTTGCTGAACAGCCAACCGATGGGGTTCTATTCGCCTGCACAGATTGTGCGTGATGCACAGGCGCATGGGGTGGAGGTGCGACCTGTCTGTGTCAATCTCAGCGCATGGGATCACACGCTAGAACCAGATGGGACGGGCGCGCTTGCACTAAGATTGGGGCTGCGGCAGATCAGAAGCCTGTCCGAGGAGGACGCGCATTGGGTCATTGCCGCGCGTGGCAACGGCTATCTGAGCCCGCGTGATTTATGGCGTCGTGCGGGTCTGTCGCAAAAACCTTTGCGGGCCTTGGCCGAGGCAGATGCTTTTGCCGCGCTTGGGTTTGATCGCCGCGCGGCACTTTGGGAATTGCGCGGGCTTGGCCCTGCACAAGATTTGCCGCTTTTTGCCCGTGATCTTGAGGGCGAGGCGCATAACGAGGCCGCGCCAAATTTGCCACAGATGACCGAAGGTGAAGCCGTGATCGAAGATTACGCGAGCCTGCGGTTGACGTTGAAACGTCACCCCGTTGCGTTTTTGCGTGGAAAACTGAGCCCAAATTGGGTGGCGCGCTTATAGGCCGAATTTTGTGGCATGCTCGCCCACAGATTTCATCACCCGCACCAATTCTTGGCTGATACCAGGCTCAGATAGGGCATGGCCCGCAGCCTTGACCATCTGCAAACGACCCGAAGGCCAACGCGCGGAAAGGCTATAGGCGGATTGGGGTGGACAAATCATGTCATAACGCCCCTGCACGATCACGCCGTGAATATGGGCGATGCGATGCATATTCTTTAAAATCTGTCCGTCTTCTTCGAGAAAGCCGCGATTGACGAAATAATGGTTCTCAAGCCGCGCGAAGGCGCGGGCGTAATCGGCGGGGCAATCGCCCCCTTGGCCATCGCTTTCGATAGACGCCAATGCGTTTTCCCATGCGGCCCAAGCCCGCGCATAACGGGTTTCCACCATCATATCGCCTGAGAAAAGGCGGCGGTTATAGGCGGCAATTAAATCGCCACGCTCATCTTCGGGGATCAGCGAAACAAAGCGCTGCCATTGTTCTGGCCAGAATTGACCCGCGCCGCCGCCATAAAACCAATCCAACTCGCGTTGCATCGACAAAAATACACCGCGCAAGGCCAAATAGGCCACAGATTGCGGATGGGTTTGCGCATAGATCAAGGCAAGGGTCGCACCCCAAGAGCCGCCAAATACGGCCCATTTCTCGATGCCAAGCGTATTGCGGATGCGCTCAATATCTTCGACCAGATGCCATGTGCTGTTGCCCCGAATAGCCGCATGGGGCCGCGAGCGGCCACAGCCGCGCTGGTCAAACAGGATAATTCGCCAGACCGAAGGGTCAAAATAGCGCCGCATGGCAGGGCTACACCCGCCGCCTGGGCCGCCATGCAACACCACAACGGCAGGGCCGTTTGGGTTTCCGCATTGCTCCATATAAATCTGGTGACCTTCGCCAACATCCAACATTCGCTGATCGAACGGGTCGATCGGCGAAAAGAGATGCTGCACTGCGCGCTTTTGGCCCGTGAACTTATCCATAAGCTTCCTATATAGGACGTAAGACCCAACCTAACAGTCCCAAACCCCTTGGCAAGGCTTTGAGCATAGAATGACGGACAAGACTGGCACAATTGACCCTGCGGAAATCGCAAAATTCGAGGCGATGGCCGCCGAATGGTGGGATCCAAACGGGAAATTCCGACCGTTGCACATGATGAACCCTGTGCGGCTTGACTATATCACGCGCCAGATCGCGGCCGAATTCGGGCGGGATCTAACGGATGAGCGACCCTTTGAGGGGCTGCGTCTCTTGGATATTGGCTGTGGGGGTGGGCTTCTATCTGAACCCATGGCACGGCTTGGCGCCGATGTGGTGGGCGCAGATGCGGCTGAGCGCAACATTCCTGTGGCACGGGTTCATGCCGAGCAATCAGGCCTGACGATTGATTATCGCCACACAAGCGCTGAGGCCCTTGCCGCAGCAGGTGAGCAATTCGATGTCGTCCTCAATATGGAAGTGGTTGAACACGTGGCCGATCCGCAGGCCTATTTGACTGCTTGCCATGATTTGCTGAAATCAGGCGGGCTGATGCTGTGCTCAACCATCAACCGCAATCCCAAAAGCTTTGCCATGGCGATTGTGGGTGCGGAATATATCATGCGTTGGCTGCCAAAAGGCACGCATGAATGGTCAAAATTCATCACGCCCGATGAGTTATTCAAAATGATCGAGATTGCAGGGCTGAGGCCCGTGGATCGCAAGGGCTATGTGTTCAATCCGATTTCTTGGGGTTGGTCGATCTCGGATCGCGATTTGTCGGTGAATTACGTCACCGCATCCATTCGCCCTTAACTGCGTAGGTCGGCATCATCTTCAAGGCGCACCCGCATCTCGCGCAAAACAGGCAGGGCTGCGCGAACTTTGGCCGCACCGATGGCTTCGATCGTATCCGACAAAATAGGTGCAATCGCCTGTAGCGCGGCATCGCGCGCGGAACGTCCCGCGGGGCTGATGGTCACAAATTTACGGCGGGCATCGTCCCAATCGGGACGGATATGGATATGTCCCGCCCATTCCAAGCGGTTCAGTGTGTTGGTCATCGCACCACGGGTGACGTGAAACAGCCGCGCAAGCTGAGCAGGTGTGCGCTCCTCATTGGCACGGGCCAAGTGGTTCAGCACAGAAAAATGGCTCAGTTCCATACTTTTTGGCAGCGCTTTGGACAGGCGGTTTCGGGCCAATTGATCAGCCATGAACAATTCGCTGAACAGCGCGATAGAGAGGGGATCACTGGTGTCACTCATGGCGCGGACTAGACCCTATGCCAGCCTTTTGGTGCAAGGGAAATCGTTAAAAACACTAGAAATTTACGCAGAAAGCAATGGATCAAGCTTGCCCTGACGTTCAAGTGCCGCGAGATCATCGTAACCGCCTATATGTTGGTCATTGATAAAAATCTGCGGCACAGTGTGCCGACCATGGGCGCGTGCCATCATATCTTGGCGCAGTTTTGGGTCACGGCTGACATCAGTCTCGACAAAGCTGACATCCTTGCTTGCCAAAAGGCGTTTGGCAGCGTGGCAATAGCCGCAAAGTGGGCTTGTGTAGATTTCAATCTGTGCCATCTGCCTGTCTCCTATCTGCTACGCTGCTTTTGTCGCGCGGGCCATAACCAGCACATATATCGGCCCTGCGCCGCCCAAGCGCAAGGCGTGGGTTGCAGACCAAAGGGTCGCGCCTGAGGTCATCACATCATCAATCAAAATGACCGCCCGTCCCCGCAGCCTTTCACTATGGCGCGGGGTTAGGGCCAGCGCCTCGTCTAAATTGGCAAAACGGGCTTCCGCGTCCAGCCCATCTTGGGAGGCCGTTCTGCGCAGACGATATAACGCATCAGGCAGGCAGGTGATTGCGTGTTCACGGAACAGGGGCGTTCTACAGATATGATGCGCGAGGAGAGCGGATTGATTGAACCGCCGCTGCAGCAAACGCAACGGGTGTAGGGGGATGGGAACCAGAAGCGGGTTTTGACCAATCCAATCTTGCGCCTTCTCGGCCATCCAAGAGCTGGCCGCACGGCAAATATCGGCGCGGTCGCCATGTTTGAGCGCAAGCACAAGCGCGCGTCCTGTCCCCTCATATCGCAGCACGGCGCGGCCTGCATCCCATGGCGGTGGGCGCATGAGACATGCATCACAAAGATCACTCGGCGCAGCCTCCTCGCCAATCAATTCATCCCCGCAGGCGTGACAGCAGGATTTGCCAATAAATTGAGCATCCGCCCAACAGGGGCCACAAAGACCATAAGGGATTTCAACCCTGTCACCGCAGCGCAGGCAATCAGGTGGAAAGGCCCATGTTTTGGCCCGATCAAGGATTTGCAAACGGGACGCGAACACTTACATAACCCCTCTAAGTTTTCAAAAAGCCTGAGACCATAGTCGTGACTGAACCCCTTCCGCCAAAATTGACCGACCTGCAGGCCTTGGCCCGTGCCCGCGCGCGTGCGCGATTGGATCGGGCTGGGTTCTTGCATGACGAGGTCAAGCTTGAGCTTGAAGAAAGACTGGCAGACGTTAACAGGCGCTTTACCGCGCCCGTTTTGATCGCGCCTTTTGTGGAGTATTGGGCAGATTTTATGCCCGAAGCTCCCCGCGTTCTGCCCCAAGATGACTTGGGCTTGACCGAAGAGGCCCATGATCTGGTGATCCACGCGATGGCGTTGCATTGGGCTGATGATCCCGTGGGGCAACTTGTGCAAGCGGCCCGTGCGCTGAAACCTGATGGACTGTTTCTCGGGGTGTTTTTTGGCGGCGAAAGCCTGACCGAATTGCGAGATGTTCTGCGCCAAGCCGAAATTGCTGTAATGGGCGGCTTGTCGCCGCGCGTGGCCCCGATGGGGGATTTGCGTGATATGGGCGGGCTCTTGGGGCGTGCGGGGTTTGCCCTGCCTGTGGCCGATACATTGCGCAAAACCATCAGTTATCGAGATATTTTTCACCTGATTGGCGATTTGCGCGATATGGGGGAAACCAATGTGCTTGACGCGCGTCACCGCGCCGCCCCCCCGCGTGATTTATTCACGCGCGCCGATGAGATTTACAAAAAAACTTATCCGTTCGAAGAAAATCGCATCCGATCCACTGTTGAGATCGTATTCCTTTCAGGATGGAAACCAGATGCCAGTCAACAAAAGCCGCTTCGACCTGGATCGGCGCAGGCGAGATTGGCAGACGCGCTTGGCGTGACCGAATTTGATGAAACCGCCCGACCCGTGGAAAACGGGTCGTAAAAGGGTGGCCGTTTTTTGTTGTCTGGGTTAGTCAGGCTGAAGAAAGAAGTGCGATAAAAGATGAATATGATGCAAAACGCGACCGAAGCTGCTCTGCCCCATGCACCCGCTGATCACCCAAAGGTGAAGTTCGGCAAGATTGGTGTGCTTTTGGCAAATTTGGGCACGCCAGATCATTATGATTACTGGTCAATGCGCCGCTATTTGAACGAATTCCTCTCAGATCGCCGCGTGATTGATTACAGCCCGTGGATTTGGCAACCGCTTTTGCAATTGGTGATTTTGACCAAGCGCCCGTTTTCTTCGGGGGCGGCTTATAAATCTATTTGGAATGAAGAGCAGGGCGAAAGCCCGCTGATGACCATTACCAAAGATCAGACCGCAAAGATTAAGTCTGAAATGGCGGCGCTTTATGGCGATCAGGTCGAGGTGGATTTCTGCATGCGGTATGGCAACCCATCGACCAAGTCCAAAGTGGATGAACTGGTTGCAAAAGGTTGCACGAAAATCTTGTTTTTCCCCCTTTATCCTCAATATGCGGGCGCGACTTCGGCCACAGCATGCGACCAATTCTTTCGGGCACTCACGGATATCAAATGGCAACCGACCGTGCGCACAGTCGAGGCCTATTACGAGCATCCGCTCTATATTGAGGCTTTGGCGCAGTCGGTTGAGCGGGCCTATGCAAAGATTGAAGACCGCCCTGATGTCTTGGTGGCCTCCTATCACGGCGTTCCCAAGCGGTATTTGATGGAGGGCGATCCCTATCATTGCCAGTGCCAAAAAACCTCACGCCTGCTGAAAGAGCGTTTGGGTTGGTCTGACAGTGAGATTGTCACGACATTCCAAAGCCGTTTTGGCCCCGAAGAGTGGCTCAAGCCCTACACAGTCGAAGAAGTGGCGCGATTGGCCGAAGCGGGCAAGAAAAAGATTGCGGTGATTGCCCCTGCATTCTCGGCCGATTGCATCGAGACTTTGGAAGAGATCAACGAAGAAATCCACGAAAGCTTTGAAGAGGCGGGCGGCGAGCAGTTTACCTATATTCCCTGCCTCAACGATGATGATGCGCATATCAAGGCATTGGTTGCTGTCGCGCAGGATCACCTCAAAGGGTGGATTGGCGGCTAAAGCCAGTCGCGCAGGATCGGAATCAAAGGGATATCTGCAGGTGGCATCGGGTAGTCGCGCAAATCTTTTGCGCGGACCCATTTCAGCGCCTGCCCTTCGCGCGATTGCGGGATACCGCCCCATTTGCGGCAGGCAAAAAGCGGCATAAGCAGATGGAATTTCTCGTAGCTGTGGCTGGCAAAGCATAACGGCGCAAGGCAGCTTTGCCACGTTTCAATGCCCAATTCCTCGTGTAATTCTCGGATCAAGGCAGCCTCGGGGGTTTCGCCCTCTTCGACCTTACCGCCCGGAAACTCCCAAAGACCGGCCATGGATTTCCCCTCAGGCCGTTGCGCCAAAAGCACACGGCCCTCGCCATCAATCAACGCCGCTGCAGAGACAAGCACTGTTTTCATGAGCGATAATCCGCATTGATGCTGATATAGCCATGGGTCAGGTCACAGGTCCAAACTGTGGCCGCCCCCATGCCAAGGCCCATATCCACGGCGATCCGCAATTCCTGCTGTTTCATATACGCGGCCCCTTGCTCTTCGCGGTAATCAGGGCTGACCCAGCCATTTTCGGCCACCAAAATATCACCGAACTTGATGGTCAGGAGGTCACGATCCGCGACTGCGCCAGATTTCCCGACCGCCATGACAACACGGCCCCAATTTGGGTCCTCGCCCGCCGCCGCGGTTTTCACGAGTGGGCTGTTGGCAATCGCGCGGGCAACACGATCTGCATCCGCGTCATTTGCCGCGCCTGTGACCTGCACTTCAATCAGTTTGGTTGCGCCTTCCCCATCGCGCACCAATTGCAAGGCAAGGTCTTTGAGAACCGCCTCAAGGGCCGCATAAAACGCCTTTGCATCTGTGCTGTCCAAATCGGCAATCTGGGGATTACCTGCCTTGCCTGTCGCGGCCACCATCAAACTGTCCGAGGTTGAGGTGTCGCTGTCCACTGTCACCGCGTTAAAGCTGCGTTTGGTGGCTTGCGATAACATGGATTGCAGCGCGGCACGCGAAATCGCGGCATCGGTAAAGACATAGGCCAACATTGTGGCCATATCTGGCGCGATCATGCCCGAGCCTTTGGCAAAGCCCGCGATTTTCACCTCATGGCCCGAGAGGGTCAGGGTTTCTGTCGCGCCTTTGGGGAAAGTGTCGGTGGTCATAATCGCCCGCGCCGCACCATCCGCCCCGTCAGCATCCAGTTTGCCCGCCAATTCCGCCAAGATATGCGTAATTTTTTCGGGGGCGAAGGGCTCGCCAATCACCCCCGTTGACGCGCTGAACACATGAGCGGCAGGAATACCCAAAACACGGCCCGCCTCGGCGGTTACCGCCTCGACCGTTTGATCGCCTGCGCGGCCTGTAAAGGCGTTGGAATTTCCAGAATTTACTACAATTCCAAAGCCTTGATCGCTGCTTTCCCCCAAAGCGGCCAACTTGCGCTCACAATCAAGGACAGGTGCGGAGCGCGTGGAGGATCGGGTAAAGACACCTGCCACTGACGCCCCTGCACAAATCTCGACCAACATGACATCGGTGCGGTTTTGATACCGCACCCCCGCCGCGCCACTGGCAAAGCGCACCCCATCAATGCGGGGCAATGCAGGAAACCCACCTTTTGGGGCGAGGGGGGAGACAGGAAGCGGGGCTTTTGCCATGATCGGGCCTATGTGAGAGGGGTTACTGTGTCAAAAGATCAATGTTGCGGATGAGGCTCATGTCAATCTCAACCTCTGGCCGCGTGATCTCTGCCGCTTCGGTCAATTCCGCAAGATAGGCGTCAACGCGCTGACGGCGCAATTCTTCCTCAAGATCGGCGCGCACATCTTCTAGCGCGGGGGGCGCACTGATCCGCGACTCGTTCAATTTCACAACGTGCCAACCAAATTGGGTTTGGACAGGCGCGGAAATTTCCCCCGCCTCTAGGCCTGCTACGGCAGTTTCAAATTCTGGCACCATCATGCCCGTGCCGAACCACCCCAAAGCACCGCCATTTGGGCCAGAGGGGCCTGTTGAGAATTCTTGCGCCAAGGCAACAAAATCAGCGCCGTCATTCAATTGGTCAATCAGGCTTTGCGCCTCTTCTTCGGTTGCGACCAGAATATGGCTTGCATTCCATTCCAGATCACCGCCTGCATCCGCGAAATTTGCATCATAGAGGGCTTGGACATCCGCATCTGCGATTGTGTCAAAGGCAATCGCATCAATGGCGACACTGGCCAAAAACGCACGATCTTCGTTTTCCATAGTCAGTTTTGTGCGCGCGTCTTCCGAGCCGCGCAGCGAGTCTGCGACAACCTCCTGTTGGATCAGCTGATCCAACATTCCATTATAAAGAACCTCGTCTGGCAATTCTTGATATTGCGCGGGCAGCATCGCGCGCATTGCAATCAAATGACCCAAAGTGATGTCGGTGCCGTTGACCGTTGCCAAGACCGTGCTGGCGTCTTGCGCTGCGACCGGGGCTGCGAGGGAGAGGGAAATTGCGGCGGAGACAAGCAGGCGTTTCATAGAACAGTCCTTTTATTACGGGCGTAATCCTTCGCGCCCACGTTGACAGGCCAAAAGCGGGCGCTTATGTCCCATTGCGGTTGGGGACGTTGGCACAGCTTCCTTGATGGGTCTTCTAGACCGCCGCGCGGATGCAAACAACCCGAGCGGAGATCACATTCTATTGGGTCTGCCACAGCGTAGATCAATTCTGACATAAGGCGTTTTGCATGCTTGGGCTTGGATCTATCGCAAAGAAGATTTTTGGCAGTTCAAATGATCGATTGGTCAAGGCTCAAAGGCCGCTTATTGCAAAGATCAACGCACTTGAGCCTGAGTTTGTCGCCCTCGATGATGCAGGGCTGATAGCAAAGACCGAAGAACTTCGCCAGCGCCACGCCAATGGTGAGAGCCTTGATGCGCTATTGCCCGAGGCCTTTGCCAATTGCCGCGAAGCCGCCAAGCGCGCTTTGGGTTTGCGCGCCTTTGATGTGCAGTTGATGGGCGGCATTTTCCTTCACCAAGGGAATATTGCCGAGATGAAGACAGGCGAAGGGAAAACTTTGGTTGCGACCTTTCCCGCCTATCTCAACGCTCTGAGTGGCGAAGGTGTGCATGTTGTCACTGTGAACGATTATCTTGCACGGCGAGACGCGGAGTGGATGAGCAAGGTTTTCGCCGCGCTTGGCATGACAACGGGCGTGGTTTATCCGCGCCAGCCCGAAGCCGAAAAGCGCGAGGCTTATGCCGCCGACATCACCTATGCGACCAATAACGAGCTTGGGTTCGATTATTTGCGGGACAATATGCGCGGATCGCTGCCTGAGATGGCGCAACGCGGTCACAATTTCGCGATTGTGGACGAGGTCGACTCGATCCTCATCGATGAGGCGCGCACGCCATTGATCATTTCTGGCCCATCTCAAGATCGTTCCGATCTTTATGTGGCGATTGACAAAGTGATCCCTGAGCTGACCGAAGAGCACTATACGCTGGACGAGAAAACGCGAAACGCGACCTTGACCGAGGAAGGCAATGACTTTCTTGAGCAGCGCCTTGCCGAAGCGGGCCTCTTGCCTGAGGGGCAAAGCCTCTATGACCCTGAAAGCACATCGCTTGTGCATCACGCGACCTGCGCGTTGCGGGCGCATAAGGTGTATCTAAAAGATCGCGATTATCTCTTGCGCGGCGATGAGGTGGTCTTGGTCGATGAATTCACGGGCCGTATGATGCCAGGTCGGCGCCTGTCTGATGGTCTGCATCAGGCCATCGAAGCTAAGGAAGGCGTTGCGATCCAACCTGAGAATGTGACCTTGGCTTCGGTGACATTCCAAAATTACTTCCGCCTCTACAAAAAATTGGGTGGTATGACGGGCACAGCGGCGACTGAGGCCGAAGAATTTTTTGAAATTTACAAACTTGGCGTTGTTGAGGTTCCAACCAACCGCCCTGTGGCGCGGATTGATGACCATGATCAGGTCTATCGCACCGCCGCCGAGAAATATAATGCCATCGTAGAGTCGATCCGCGAAGCGCATGAAAAGGGTCAACCTGTTTTGGTTGGCACAACCTCGATTGAGAAATCCGAGATGCTGAGCGGCCTTTTGACCAAGGCAAAGTTGCCGCATAATGTTTTGAACGCGCGTCAGCATGAGCAGGAAGCGCAGATTGTGGCAGATGCGGGCAAATTGGGCGCGATCACTATTGCGACCAATATGGCGGGGCGCGGAACCGATATTAAACTGGGCGGCAATGTCGAGTTGAAGGTGATGGATGCCATCGCCGCAAATCCTGATGCTGACCCTGAAAAACTGCGCGCTGAAATTGAAGAAGCCCACAAAGCCGATGAAGAGGCCGTGAAGGCCGCAGGTGGTCTGTATGTTCTGGCAACCGAGCGTCATGAAAGCCGCCGTATCGACAACCAGTTGCGCGGTCGTTCGGGCCGTCAGGGCGATCCGGGTCGTTCAGCGTTTTACCTATCGCTCGAAGATGATCTGATGCGGATTTTTGGGTCAGAACGTCTTGAAAAGATGTTGACCACGCTCGGTCTGGCCGAGGGTGAGGCAATTGTGCATCCTTGGGTCAACAAATCCTTGGAGCGCGCGCAGGCCAAGGTTGAAGGGCGCAACTTCGACATCCGCAAGCAGTTGCTGAAATTCGATGATGTGATGAATGAACAGCGCAAAGTCATCTTTGGCCAGCGTATGGATATCATGGCCTCCGATGATATCGAGGATATCGTCAAGGATATGCGCTATGAGGTGATCACTGATATGGTCGACACCTATATGCCACCGCGATCCTATGCAGATCAGTGGGATGTTGAGGCGATGGCGCAGGCCTGCCGCGAGACATTGTCACTCGATCTTCCGATCCCCGCATGGGCCGAAGAAGACGGCGTAGATCAGGACGTGGTGATTGAACGGCTTGAGGAAGCCGCCGATAAATTCATGAACGACAAAGCCACTGCCTTTGGTGCCGAGCAGATGCGCAATATTGAAAAACAGGTATTGTTGCAGACAATCGACCAGAAATGGCGCGATCACCTATTGAAATTGGAACATTTGCGTTCAGTCGTGGCATTCCGTGGTTATGCGCAGCGTGATCCTTTGAACGAATATAAATCCGAGGCGTTTCAATTGTTCGAGGGCCTGTTGGATGGGCTTCGTCAGGAAGTGACGCAGAAACTTGGCCGCATCCAACCGCTCAGCCCCGAGCAGCAGGCAGAATTGATCCGTCAATTGCAGGCACAGGCCGCAGCGCAGCAGCAAGCCGCCTTGAAAGCCGCGGATGAGGCTGAAGCGAAAGCAAGCGGTGACGATACAGGCTTTGATGAGACGCGCCCAGAAACATGGGGCAATCTTGGCCGCAATGATGCCTGTCCCTGTGGATCGGGAAAGAAGTTCAAGCATTGTCACGGGCGTTTGGCCTGATTTTAAATCAGACCCTCCGCGCGAAAGCTGACCTCGCCGCTTGGCGTGATGATGATGTGGTCATGCAGGGTCAGACCCATCATTTTGCTTGCCTCGCCCAACTGTCGGGTCAGGGCAATATCGCCTGTGCTTGGGGTCGAGTCGCCTGACGGATGATTATGAACCACCACCAGTGCCGAGGCGCTCATCTCAAGCGCGCGCTTGATAACTTCGCGGGGATAGAAGGGCGCGTGATCCACGGTGCCGCGGCTGTGCTGCTCATCTGCGATCAGGTGGTTTTTGCGGTCAAGGTAGAAAACCCGCACCTCCTCAACATCACGGTGCGCCATGGTTGCGCGGCAATACTCCATCACCGTTTGCCATGAGCCCAAGATCGGGCGGTCATCAAGCTGTTTGCGGGTAATCGTTTCCGCCACAGCCTGCGTTAGGCGTAAATGGGCAATCGTATCTTCGGTCATATGGTTGA
>Ga0255756_1000285_pt1 | contig 61729 bp, 40 predicted proteins | sample 011ome_20_FD_179956 | JGI IMG/M metagenome (GOLD analysis project Ga0255756, IMG submission 179956) | Coastal salt marsh microbial communities from the Groves Creek Marsh, Skidaway Island, Georgia - 011509CT metaG (version 2) | ecosystem: Environmental > Aquatic > Marine > Intertidal zone > Salt... | reverse complement strand
GTTGTGCATTCCCAGAGATGCCCTTTCGTGCACCAAAAGTCTCTGAAACACAGAAAAGCGACGTTTTGTTCAGAAAAAATCTTTCCTGAGATTTTAAGGGGCCAGTGTCTCGCGTTCAAAATCCTTTTGACTCTCATCCTCACAAAAGAGCGCTTCAACAGATACACAGACAGACAGACAGATCTCTTCTCGAAACTTCAGATCGGAAAGACCCTTTTCTTTCTGCAAAACGAGTGAACTGTAACAGATCGACCTCTTAACAACGACGTAAACATCTTCATAAACGGAAGAGAGAGATTCCAAATCCGTTTGAGAGATACAAAAAAATTTCTCCCCTCTTTCCCCGGAGTGTCTAAAAGCGCCGCAAAAGGAAAAGATATTATTGGAAAGTAACTATGGGTGCAGGCGGCCAACTGAACGCGCTGGGGGTATCGTCGAACCAACAAAAAGGCGAACGAAATAATTCCTTCGAACGAATCAACGAATCGCACGCGGACGATACCGTGTTCATCGTCGGTGGGTACACGCGGTGCGAGTTATTAGCGCACACGCCGAAAGACGAGAGCAAAATTGGAGATGATGATGACGAGGAAAATGCGAGTTTTAGTGTTGAGGAACGAAAGGCTTCGAAGAAGGAGGAAAACGAGGAGATGAAGTCAAAAGCGGGCGTGCACGTGCTCTCCTTGGACGGCAGGACGGGACAATTGGAAATGGTGACCACGAATGATATCGGTCCGAACGTGGCGTTCGTGACGAGACACCCGACGAAACCGGACGTGATTTACGCGAGCACGGAACGCATCGACGTGGAAGGCGAAGTCGTGACGATGCGATTGACGAGAGATTTGAGGTTGAAAGAAATCGCGAGGTGCTCCGCGGGGGGGAAGTCGACGTGTTATTTGAACTTTAATAAGAGCAACAGGTACATGATGTCGGTGAATTATTGGGACGCGAAGTTGGCGTTGATCCATTTGGATGATTTAGGGAGACCGGAGACGCCGAATACGGTGTTTATGCAACCGGGCGCGAAATACGTAGACGACAAGAAACCGACGAGAGAGGAACATTGGGAGTTTAGACAACGATGGCCGCATTCGCACTGCATCGTGACTGAACCGTACCATAATATGTTGCATTTTGTCGTTGATTTAGGTTTGGACAGGATTTTCGTGTACAGAGTCGGAGAGCCGAGCACGATGGTCACGGCGCCGGAGTTTGTGTGCAAAGCGAGCGTGAAATTGCAACCGGGGAAAGGACCGAGACACTTGGTGTTTCATCAAACGTTAAAGACGGCGTACTTAGTGAACGAATTGGACTCGACGGTTTCTGTATTCAACGTGAACGTTAACGACGAGTGGATGGAACAACTGCCGTTGGCGAACGAACAACCGACGATGAAAACATTCGACGACGAGAAAGATACGAAAGAAGAAAGCGACGAAACAGCCGCGCTGAACGTCTTCCAGTGCATTTCGACGTTACCGGAAGGTTCGAGAGAACAAAAAGTATTCACGGATAGAGGCGTGTGGAAAGCGGCGAGTCACGCGAGTGAGATCAGAGTCCATCCGTCTGGGAAGTTTTTGTACGTCGGTAATCGAGGTCACGATTCTATCGCGTGCTTTAAAATCGACGCCGAGGACGGGTCGTTGGAGTTTATCGCCGCGGTCCCGTCCGGCGGGAAATGTCCGAGAAACTTCCACTTTAGTGCGAACGGAGGATTTGTTTGCGTCGGGAACCAGAACTCGAGTAACGTGGCGTCTTTTGCCGTCTGTCCGGAGAGTGGTATGTTGGAGTTGGTGCACGTGAGACATTCGGTGTGTTTGCCGAATTACGTTTACCCGATTCCCAAAAGTACTTTAGATCTGGTCACGAGCTCGGACGACGACGAAGATGTCGTTCTTTAAATATATGATGAAATAGTACATATTATTATTATTATTATTATTATTATTAACGACGATCATAGTATGACAGTGAAACGGCGACTGGAAAGGGAAAGAGAGTGGTAAAGAGTGAGAGAGAGAGAGAGTGTGTGAGTGAATATTCTTCGTGGTCTGTACAAGTGTAAATATTTTTAATGCCACAAAGTATAACGCCTAATAAATCCAACGCACATCTATTGTATTACTTCTTTATTTATTTCCTCGTCCTCCTTTCTTCCCGCTATTGTTAAACTTATTATTGCCCCCGCCTTTTCCGCCGCCTCGGCCTTGTCCGCCTTGTCCCCCGCGACCGCCTTTCTTTTGCGAGCCCGGAGTGCGCTGTTGATGCTGCTGTTGCTGCTTCTTCTTCTCCGAGGCTGGAGCTGGTAATTCGAGCTCTCCTTCCTCCGCTTCGCCTTCTTCTTTCTCTTCTGTATTCTTCTTCGGTGGAACGTCGACTAAGAAGGAAGCCGCGACTTCGCCCGATCCTTTCTTCTCCAACTTTACATCGCCAGTATTTTTCTCGGTCGGTTTAGGCACAGTAGACGTGGGAGTAAACGGAGGTGCGTCTGGTTTCAACTTCTTCGATGCTGTCTCCGGAGTAGCAGCGACACCAGTGGCAGAAGAAGGTGTCGACACTGCGGATGGTTCTTCCATCGTCTTGCGTTTCGCCATCGCCACGCGTTGCTTGGCCTCGTTAGCCGCTTTCTGCTTTTCGAGCAACTCTGCTTTCGTCTTCGCCATGATAGCTTCCAACTCTTTCTTACGTTTTTGCGCGTCCGTTACGTTTTGCGGTGTGGCGGTATTTGCAGCAGCATTTGGCTTAGTAGTAGGAGTAGTAGTAGTAGTAGTAGTGGTATTTTTTGCCTCAGGAGTCGACGCGAGCGGCGTCTTTGCGGTTGCCGGTGTGCCAGTAGGAGCAGCAGCGGCGGCGGCGGCAGCGGAGCCAAAGGGAGTCGATGGCGTGCCAAACGGTGCGGACGGCTTTCCAAACGGCGCCGCGGCGGATTTACTGCCACTTCCAAACGCGGGCGTTGAAGTTGCTCCTGCGCCGAATCCAGTGGATGGTTTTGCACCAAATATACCGCCCGTGGTTGGCGTTGAAGCCGCAGTCGGTGACGTTCCCGACGGTTTAGTCGCAAACGAACTCAAGACAGAACCAAAAGCTGGTTTCGCCGCAAAAGGCGCTGCAGAAGAACCGAACGGTGACAGTTTCGAAGCCGTCGACGCGCTTCCAAATGGAGACGCTATGGTGGTGGTAGGCGCAGCAGAAGCAGCAGCAAGAGCAGCAGCAGGTTTCTTCTCTTCCTCTTTCTTCGCCGTTTGCTCTTTGATTGGAGAAGGCGCGATGGTCACCGTCTTTGGTTTTTCCATCGTCTCCTTCGGTTTCTCAGCGGTCGTCTTCACCGTTTGATCACTTATAGTGGGCTGCTTTAACGCAGATTTAATCGGTTGAGCAGTAGTTGCTGATGTTTTCATGGCAGGAGCACTCACCGCAGCTGCCTTAACCGGAGTTGCCACCGGAGCCGCCGATTTCTTCTCTTCGACAATCGATTTCGCACTAGCGGCAGTAGCTTTGGTCGGGCTTTTCTTTTCAATAACCGCTGGCGCAGTGGCTGCAGGCTTGGACGGTGCTGGTGTCGTCGTCGTCGTCGCCGCCGCCGCCGCCGCCGTTGTCGTCGTCGTCGTTGCCATATCAGAAACTTTGCGCTTCTTGGATTGATCCGCTACTTCTTTCTTGTCTTCGTCCATGGCAGTAGCAGCAGAGGGAGTACTTGTCGGAGCGGCGACCGGGGTAAAAACAGTTGTGGGGGGTGTGGCCGCAGCCGCAATCGCTGGTTTCTTCGTCGCTTCTTCTTCTAACGCTTTCACTTTTGCCGCCAACTCCACTTTTGATTTTTCCAAACTCTCCTTTGCAGACTCGAGCTCGACCAATTTGTCCTCTGCCTCTTCCGCCGCCTGCTCTGCTTCAACCTTTTCTTTTTCCAACTTTTTCACGCGATCCAATTCTTCGCCACGTTTCTTCTTCCACTCTTCTAATTGCAATTTGTCCGGATTCATAGCTTTCAAATTTTTCAACGCCAAATCAAGTTGCTTCTTCAATTTGATCAAGCGATCGCCTTGTTCGTCGCTTTCCTTCTTGAGCTTCTCAAATTCGCTCTTTTCGACGAGATTCGAGGAGTCCGTCAACTTTGACGCGCGTTCTTCCCACCGTTTCGCCTCTACTTTGGCGGCCGTTAACTCGGCCATTTTCGATTGCTGAGAAGCAGAGGAGGAGTTTGCTTTCTCTCGCGCTTCTTTCAACTCTTTCGTCAACTTTTCCACCTTGGCGTTGGCCTCCTTCTTCACTTGCTCCACGGAAACTTTGAGACTAGCGTTTTCGGCATCGACTTGACTCATCTTCTCGAGCTTGGCGAGTAATGCCTTGTGTTCGGATTCGGAAGATGCGGTTGATTTCACTTTTGAAAGCGCATCGTTCGCTTCTTTGAGATCTTTCCACGCCTTCTCGCACTCTCGCGTCCATTTATCTTTTTCCGACGCGAGCGTCTCGCATTTGGCTTCTGCGGATTCTTTCTCGCGACGCAAATAGGCCATAGCTTCGTTCCCATTATCGGTGTCCATGTCATCGCCCGGGGCTTTGTTCACCTGATCTAACAAACTGGCGTTTTGCTTCTCAAATTCCGCCGCTTTCGCTTCCGCCACACGTTTTGCGACTTCGAGCACACCTTTCTCGTTTTCGATAACTTTCCTCGTCGCCTCGAAATCTTCAGTTTTCTTCTTGAGTTCAGCTTTGACGGATTCGAGCTGAGCGGTTGAAATAGCGGGAGCCGTCGAAGCCGAAGTGGCGAGTTCTTTCTTCAACTTATCGCATTCGACTTGCGCGTCTGAAAATTTTTTCTGTGCTTCTTTCAATTCCCCCAAAATTTTCGTCTTTTCCGCAGTCGCCTTGGCACTGTCTTCGTTCAGTTTCGACAAACTTTGCTTTGCTTGCTTCAACTCGTTCTCTTTCATCGCAGCGACACTGTTCATGCTATCGATTTGTTTTTGCATTTCCGCGACGGCGGATTTGGACGCGTCGTCTGTACCCTCCTGTTTCTGTGTCTCCGAAACCTTCTTCGTCATCTCAGCCAACGCTTTGGAGACTTCCTTGTGAGTCGCCTCCAGCGCCTCGTACATTTGTTTGAACTCGTTCATTCTCGCTTCGGCTTTGTCGAACATTTGCTTGTGACTGGCAGCTTCTCTGACGGCTTCAATCTTTTCTCTTTTCGCTCTTTCCGCGAGCTCGGTTGCTTTTTCGGCGGCATCCTTGAGCATTTTTTCGCGTTTCTTCACCGCTTCGTCGTCCGTCGGTGTCATCCCATCCACGGACTGAGATAACATTTTCTGCGTCGTTGTCAGGCTGGAACCGCCAGTTGTAGCTATCGCTCCTACTCCGCCACGATTGATCGCCTGCGCGTTGAGCAGCCGTAACCGGTCCTCCGTTTTCTTCAACGTTTTCTCAAGCATCTCCGCTTTGGATTCTGCAACCTTCGCTCTTGTCTCCGCCTCGGAAACCTTCGCGACTGCCTCGCTACGCTTTTGCGCATCCTCCGCCGCTTCTCGAGCCGCATCGGACGCTTTCATCAAGTGCACGTTCAATTGTTCTCGACAACGCTCTCGCTCTTCGTGCAATTCTACTTCCATTCGCCCGTGCGCCTCCCGAATACGTTTCGCGTCTTCAGCTAAACGATCGCGTTCGCGTTCTAAAGCAGACAATTTCGCCGAAGAAACCGATACGGACGCATCCATGGACGCCTCTATTCTCGCCGCGCGCGACTCGACAATGGCAAGTTGTTCGGAAAGTCTCGCTTCACTGGTTTCGATGGATACTTTTTCGGCTTCGAGCTTCGCCACGCGCATGGCGCCGCTTTCTTTTACCGCTTCCGCCGCTTCAAGCGCGATTTCCGCGTTTCTCAACGCCTGTTCTTTGTCGATTATTGTTTTCTCCACCGCTTGTTTCTCTCGCGAAATATCATCCAAAGCTTTTCGAGATTCTTCGCATTCGCGCATCCAGCGATCGGCGTTGTGCTTTTCGCGTTCCACCGTCTCCTTGGCTTCGATTGCCGTCGCGCGATCGTTCGCGGCGCGTTCGCGAAACTCTTCGAGTTTCGCCAGCATAGTGTCGATTTCTTTTCGCGCGTTGCGCTTGATTCGTTCAACTTCATCGGCGACAACATCCAATTGATTTTGTAGATTTTGGTTTTCGTTCGAGAGAGCGACGATTTGCATGTTATTCTCCTCTTGATTGCCGCCTCCGTGTAGGACGAGAGCTCCACTCTTCACATTCGGAGAAGCACCTGCCGACGCGAGGACCATTTGGCCTCCTCCTGACGGACTTATTCCAACATCCATCGCATCGTTGACGTTTTCTCCAGTCGCTCTCGCGTACAAACTCTTGTACAAATCTCTCTGCCTGGCGATGGATTTCACCACGCTCTCTTGTTCGTCCCGTCTGGTCTTCAATTCCAACAACTGTTTTTCCGTCTCCTCGCGCAACTCCGCTAATTTCACTTCGTACTCCTTTTTCGCATCGACTTGCTCGTGTTCGTTCTTTTCGCTCAACTCGCGAATGACAAATAACATCTCTTGATTTTTTTGTTGTAACTCGGCGATGTCTCGGAAATCAACCAGTCTCGAGGTGATTATATCCGAAACAGATTGTTGAGAACTCGCTGGACTTGGTTCTGGCACGGCAATAGCAGGCGAGCCTTTCAACTCGTGCACTTCGTTGAGCGTCAACGCGAGTTGTCGAGATAGATCTGCCGCTTGGGAACGCAACGCGTGACTCTCGCGTTCTCTCGAGCGGTGTTCTTCTCGCATCTCGTTCACCTCGCGACGTAAACTTTCCGTCGCCATCAAGGATTCGGCCAGTTTAATCTCCAATCGTTCGTTTTCTTCCAACGCCAAATCGTGCATATTTTCCATCTCTCTTAACTCGGGCGCTTTGGCAGTCAACTCAGCGACGATGTCGTTCAATTTCGACTCTGCGTCGAGGCGTTTCGCTCGTTCCACTTGCGTCGCGTTTTCTTGTTCGCGAAACAACTCGTACGTTTTGACGAGCGTCAACCCATCTTTGGTTAACTTTTGCTCGATGGCCGTTTTGGATAACCCGCTCAACATTTCGTCGTCAGTGAATCTCCACTCGTTCGTCTTTCTGTACTCCGCGACTTCCTTCTTCAACTGTTTTTCTCTCTCCATGCACTCGTCCAGATCCACCTTTAATTGCTCAATCTTCTTTTGCGAAACCGCTTTCTCGCTCATCCGCGCTCTCGACGCCTCCTCTCCCGCCTCGGTCGTTTCTTTTAAAACTTTCTCCAACTTTTCAATCTTCTCCAACCTTTCGGTCTCTTTCGATTCCAATAACTCTGCTACCCTTTTCGCCGCTCTCGACTCGGCTTCGTACGAATCTCTCTCCCTCGCCGAGGCCGTCTTCAAGCTCACGACGTCGTTCGACATCTTCTCAAATTTCGCCGAGACTGTTTCTAACGCCTCGGATTTCGTCGCCAGCGTCTTCACCAATCTCACCTTCTCGGAAACTAAATCTTCAATCTTCTTCCTCGATCCGGCGACGTTTTCCGCGTCCTCTCGTCGCGCCCGAAACAATTCCTCGCTCTTCTTCTCCAGCTCCGATTGTAACCAACTGTTGTGCTCTTCGGTCAAGCTCTTCTCTTTCTCCGCTCGAAGTCTCGCACTTTCCGCCGTTTTCACTTTTTGCCCTAAATCTCGCTCCGATTGTTCCGTCTCTGACTTCTCTCTCGCGTACGCCTCGATCTTTCGCAAATACGTTTCCACGAGTTCACTCTTCTCTCGAATTTCCGAGTTTTTCTGTTCCAACCGGTCGAGAAGTTCGCGCTGCGTCACGTGCGTCTGCGCTAACTCCGCTTTCATCTTCCGTTCCTCTCTTTTCCACGTTTCGTTTTCTTCCACTTCCCGTTTCCTTTCCGTTCGTAAACGTTTCATTTCGCGTTCCATCTGCGTTTCGTTTTCCGTCAGGAGTGCGATTTCTTCCTCTCGTTCTTTCAAGAGTTTGGATTTTGATGCAATCTCTCGTTTGAGATTTTGTTGTTGTTCTTCCATTTCGTGCTCTCTCTTTGCTCTGAAAGTCTCTCTTTCTCTCTCAGTCTTCTTCTTCTCGTGTTTCTGCGCGCTTCGTCTCCGTTAAAACGCTGTCGTTGTTTACGAAACGCGCTCGCAAAGAAGGAGGAGAGCAGTCACAAACAAATCCGTTGTTTAAAATGTGAAAATCCAATCCTTCGTGAAAGAGAAAAAAAAAATTGTTTAGGGTTTGTACCATTGCTAGGGTTTAGCGAGGACTCTCACTTCTCTCTTTTTCTTCTTCTCCTCTCTTTCTTTCGTTTGTTGTTGGTGTCTGACACTGCTACATCTGCTTTTGTGTGTGACGCTGCGCGAAGCTTCGTTGGTGGTGTTTGCGTTTGTGTGTGTTGTTGGTGTTGTTATTACACCCGCGCGATATAATAAAAAGAAAGAGAGAAAAGACTACTCCAGAGACACAAAATGGTGCTCTTGGACAACGACCAATTCTTGACGGAGATGACGAAACTCTACCAACGCAATCGACTCAAAGGCTCGGTCTGGACGACCATGAAATCCTCGCTCTGCTTAAACAGACCGAAGAGGAACGCACCTCTTTTATCCAAGGAAGAGGAGAAGGAAAAAAGGTGCTGTTTAGTGAGATGTTCGGACGGGAAGAGGAAAATCAGCACCCGAGTGTTCTCGCAGAAAGCGGAGAAGTTCGCGAGAGAGTTCACGTTGGTGCAAAAAGCGAGCATGGACGGTTTGAAGGAAACGGAGAAGAAGAAAAAGAAGAAAACGAATGAAGACGAGAAGAAGAAGAAGAAGAAACATACGGACGCAAAAGGAAATGATGATGATGACGCGGAGAAGAAGAAGAAGACTAAAAAGAAGAGAAAGAAGAAGAGCGGCGGCGGCGGAACGACGGCGTGACAGTCTCCGGATTCGCGTCGGAGTTTAGTATTCTTAGCGCAAAGTTGTCGTTCGCGGCGGCCTTCGCCTCATCCCAAACGAACTGTAGCACTCATACACGTGAACGCGTCAAACTCAAACGGAGAAGAACAACATTCCTCCGTGTATTCGGAAAAATGAAACCGTCTCTTCGCTCGATATTCGCTTTGGCCGCAAATATTCCTCTTGCTTGTTCTTCTTGATCTCGAAAGCAGAAACGAGAGGAAAAAACGCTCGTGCATTCGCCACTAAATTCGGAACAAAAATCACATCACACTCTACTAATGTTTGGCATGAAAAAATCTCTCACTTTCGTCGGCTTACTCGCCATTACCGGCGCGAACGCCGGCGCGGTGGATCTCACCGAGGGTGATTTCGACGCGCAAGTTTTTGAAAGCGGGAAGGTACGATTCTCGAATATCGATTTGATGATGAGAAGACGCGCGTTTTTTTTAATCGAGAACATTTTTCGAGTCAAATTTCCCCCCGATGATGATCGAAATTACGTGCATAAAAACTGACCTTTTATTCTCTCTGCTACTCGTGCGACGCGCTTTGCTCGTCGGTATTGTTGAACACAGGGCGCGTTCGTGAAATTCTACGCCCCGTGGTGCGCGGTTTCTTCTCTCTCGCTTCTCGCTCGTGTGCGATTGATTTTGGATTTGGATTAGAGATCCTTTTTTCTTTTTTTGCTCGCCCAGGCGGCACAAACCAAATAGGGGTGTCACACTTCAAGCGTCGCGTCGTCGCGAAAATTGGAGCATTCGATCGAGTCTTTCCAAGAAGAAGAACAGTCGTCGAGGCGAACAAAGACAACGCGCGTGTTTTTGCCACTTTCTCGTCCGTCGATCTTTTCGTATCATTTCTTACCGTTATTATTTGTTTATTATTATTATTATTATTATCGTTACGAACAGGTGCGGCCACTGCAAAGCGCTGAAACCAGCCTGGGATAAACTCGGCGACGAGTACGACGGTTCGTCCACGGTTTTGATCGGCGACGTGGACTGCACGGTGCACCAAAACTTGTGCCAAAAATACGGCGTGCAAGGCTACCCGACGTTGAAATATTTCACGGCGAACCCGATGGGCGACGCGTACAACGGCGGCAGAGATTACGAGGAGTTGTCTAAGTTTGCGAAGGAGTCTTTGGGTCCGTCCTGTGGGGTGGAACACATGGACTTGTGCGACGCCGAGCAAAAGAAGTCTTTGGAGACGAAGATGGCGTTGTCGGACAGTGAGTTGGACAAGTTGATCGAAGACTCGGACGCGAAGTTGAAGCAAGCCGACGAGGATTTGGAGGCGTTGTTGAAAGGGTTGCAACAGCAATACGAAGACGGGAAGAAGGCGAAGGAGGACGCGCAAGCGGCGCTTTCTCCGGAGTTGGCGCAGTTGAGATCGGTGAAGAGGTCGAGAGAAAATGGGGCGAAGCAAGAGTTGTAAATTGATACAAACGGCGACGACGACGACGACGATGGTGATGATTCTCTCGCGCTGGATGCATTGATGTTACCCACAGAGTGAGTGAGAGAGAAAGAGGAGGTTAAGAAGAAAAAGAAGAAGAGAGACCATATTAGAATCAAAAACGACTTACACACTATAAAATACATATCTAAGAGGCTACAGCTATATAAAGCAACTTTCACATCAAGTTTATAATTACTATTGTATCTATCTACGCGCGACTACTCTGTGTGTTCAACTCGTTGTCCTTCTCGTTTACATCGTCCGCGACCGGCTTCAAGAAATGTTCCCACGACACCCACTCTTCGCGTTGGCGATAAAATCGCATCGGGTCTCTCGGCATGTTCCAAGGCATGCGTTTCCCTGTCTCTTCCTTCACAAAATGCACGAATTCGACGCGTTTCCCGTCACGAAAATACTTCCTCTGTAAACTTTCTTCGTGCAAAAACGCTCTCGCTTCGGCGAGGGACATTTTTTCCGTTCGATTCTGCAACTTTGCGTATTTTGCCACCGTTGCGCTTCCGATTTCTTTCACGCGGTACCGAAGATCGTGACGACCGGCGTTGATGAGCTCTTCGTCCGTTGGCATGTACAAAACATCTTTCTGACTTTTTCTTTGCTCTTTGGCAAACGTTCGAACGTCTTCTGCGAGCGTTTTCAAGTATATTTTGAACGAATTGACGTCGTTTTCGCGTCGAGCGCGAATCCAGGCGCCTTTGCCCGGTTTCATGCGCATGCGTTTGGCCACCGTGACTGGACCGCCGTGTTCGACCATGTGTCTGGCGAGATCGTCGCGTCCAACGTTACGTAATTCCAAAGCGCTAGGAAGTCGCGTGCTTGCGCCAATCTTTTTGTTTTTCATTCTCTCGTCGCTGACTTCATCGTCCTCGTCCTCGTCCTGGTCGAATATCTCGTTCTCCATGCAATCCAACAATTCTTTAGAAAAGATGTCAAAGTTCAACAAGTGACGATCTTCCGCCCACCTCGCTCTTGGCCACTTCAACGTCTTCGCCACTGCACCGTATCCACCGTGTAACACCACCGCGTGATGCAAATCCCACCTTCTCGCGTCGATTAAGTCTCTTCTCGTTGGCATGACCATGTGCCGATCGTGGTCGTCTTCGTCTGGTTTCGCGAACGAAATCGCTCCGGAGATGTCGTTGTACCAAAACGTGCGTTGATCGTCGTCGTCTTCGCCGCTACCAGAAGCTGACATGTCGTCTTGTTCAAACCACATCGCGTGCACTAACGCTCTCAACTCGTCCGCTAAATTCTCAATGTTATCCCAGTAATAAAAAGGTTTCCGGAATGGCTCGAAATCTAACAAAACCGCCATCGTCAACCAATCGTACCCGAACAACTTTTCCACTCGTTTGATTAAATCTTTCCTATTTTCTTTCTCCAGCGATCTTTTCGAGGGCATGCCGTAGTGATTATCGCCTAACGTTCTCGCGTACGGCATCAAATCAAACTTCAACTGATCCAACGCCTCTTTCAACTCGGAGTCGTCTAAACTATCCCCTTCGGCGTCGAACGCGTCTCTCCCTCCTCGTCCTCTCAACAGTCCAACCGGCGGATCGATGAACAAAATTTTCTTCATCGGTATCATTTTCGGGAACAACGCAGGTGCAAACGGAATGTATTGCCAGTTGCTATCGTCGTCTGCGTCGTCGTCGTCGTCGTCGTCCACGTCGCTTTCTTTATGCACGAGCAACGTATACGCCGCGATATCCTCCGCGACGGAACCGCTCTCGTCTGCTTCTTCTCCCGCATCCTCCTTTTCATTTGCCTCCACCGCACTCGGATTACTCATCACCCCGAAGGACAACGCCTCTAAAAACTCTAACGCGTCCTCTGAACTCGTCTCGCCTTCCACTTCCACCTCGATCTCGCCTCCGCTCGTGGCTAATATTTGAACCACTTTCCCAACCACCATTCTCGTGTTCCAATCGAGAACGGTCCACCCGAGCCACCGCGCGGCATCTGCGAGCTTTATTCTTTTCGAGTTTTCGTTTAAAGAGAAGATTACTGGCTCGATGGCATTTTCGGGATGCTCTTTGTCTTCTTTGTCTTCATCTTCATCTTCTTTCAAAGCGCGCACAACGTGACTTCCCCTAATTGGACGACGACGACGACGTCGAGGATGATTGCGAAGAAAAAATGACGAGGAACACCTTTTTTGGGTGGTGCTTCGTTCAAAAGATACCGCGAGGTTGCGCATTCTCTCTCTCTCTTTCTCTCTCTTTTATTCGTATTCTCGACGCGTCGTTTACGTTGACGTCGTGGTCGTCCTTGTCTTCGATATCATCTTAAAGGGGAAAATTTTAGGGGAATTCCTTCATTTCCCGAACATATAAACATATAAGAAAAGATGTCAACGCGCGCGCAAAGAGGCGATCGAGGCAAAACGCGAGGCGCAGGAGGCATAGGAGTAGGAGCATCGGGAGTCTTCTCTGCCAAGAAAGCGGGAGGAGGAGGAATAGGAGGATTACAGCAGCAACAGAAGAAGAATACATCGCGGTGGGAGTTACAAAACATCCATTGGGGCGGGGAAAGTCTCCCGAATTCGACGGCGTCGGGAGTGGCGGCAGGGGGCGGGAAACCGGTCGTTCCTCAGGAAAAAACCGCTTTAGTCACGAAATGGGTGAAAAGAATCGAGAATATAAACAACGGTGAGAACATGGAGACGAAGGAGAAAGAGGACGTGTTCGTATTGGGAGGAGGAGGAAAAGGAAAGAAACGGAGGAAGTTGGAGGTGGTGAAGCGCGTCGGATACGAGGTCAAAGTAAAAAGGAACCAACAACGAGCAGCAGAAGAGCAGTAGAGCGTTTGTGAGGAGGAGGTGAAGGAAAGAAACGGAAGAAGTTGGAGGTGGTGAAGCGCGTCGCGTACGACGTCAAAGTAAAAGGAACCAACGACGAGCGGCGGAAGAGCGGTAGAGAGAGTTTTGTAAATTTGAAGTGTACGATAATTAGACTCAATCAAAGTGTCTTCCCAGGTGTCTCTCTCTCTCTCTCTCTCCGCAAAGCGCTTTTGCACGCCGCGTTTCGCGATTTTAAACGTTTTTATCTCAACTCCCTCTTCTCTTCTTACCGCCGGCGGCGGCGGGCGTCGCCACGTCTTGTTTCTTCACTTCCAAGTTCTCCTCTTTTTTCATCAACAACTTCGTGCCGGTGCTTAATATCGCGATCGAAGCCGCGGTTCCGCAAAGGATCTGAAACCACGATTTTTCGACGAGAGGAGTTTGGCTGCTACTGTCCGACGCCTTCGTGGTTGAATCCGCGGAGACGTTCAGCGCGTCCTTCTTCTTCGATTGGACCACTCCAGGGGACTCGGGAATGGGCGAAACCACCGCTTTTGCTTCTATCGTCTGCGCGGAATCGTGCGTCCCAGCATCAGCCGAAGAGACGACCGAGGACACAGTATCCGCCCCTCCCGTCGTCGCGGTTGTTCCTTTCTTTTCTTTTTTCTTTAACTTCTTCTCCTGTTTGCGCTCTTTCCGAGCAGAACTTCCGAGCATGATGTGAAACGAATGTGATTTGTTCCCTAACTTCTTAATTCTTCTTTCTCTCCAAACTCTTTCTCTCGCAAAGATTTGAAGAGGACGAGTTGTTGTTCAAGTTTTTCGTGGATGTTTCTTCTTCCTCCTCTTCTTCAGTTCTTCTTCTTCTCGCGGTGAAACGAAGACGACTTAAACACAAGGACGACGGTTTATATCTCTTTCTTAATAACGAGTTTGACCGGTTATTTTTGGTCAATGCAAAAAATACGAGTAGATTTATAGATCAGGAATATTTTTGTTATATCTCTACGAACTTTTTGTTTATGTAGTACACCTGCTGTGCGCTGCGAGAGATGATGACGACGCGCGCGCACGTTGAATTGAATTACTCTACTCCTTCCGCCCCTTCCCTTCTTCCGTAGCGCGGCTGCTCTTCCTCTTTGCTTTTTCCACGACTCGTTTTTTCTCCTTTCTCGTTTTCTTGACATCCAGTTCCAAAGGTGGGGGCAAACTCCTCGCGATGAGCGCGCCCAGGCCGGTCAGGAACAGGATTTCGACGCACGTCGCGATGGCGCGCTCCGCCATGGTCGTCGCTAAATTTCTTTCCTCTTTCCTTTCGAGTGCGGTGAAGGCGTTTTTACTTCGCTCTTCTTGGTGAGTTTTTTCTTCTTTTTCTTCCCGGAAAGTATCTCTTTTGTTTTTTGCTTCTTCGTTGGGATGCTTTTGTCGCGCGCGGAGAGGAGCTTCTTGGCGGACTTCTTCCCTTCGCTGTTTAAGTTCGCGCTCGAGTGTTGGTGCTTCGGGTAGTTGCTGTCGTTCGCGCTGGTTTGTTTCTTCGGCGGCGCGTATTTCATCTTCTTTCTCAACGCGTTTTAGAAAAAGTGAAGAAGAAAGGAGAGTGACTTGAAGAAGAAGTTTGTGTTTCACATGATGTTTCTCATTAGAAAGCTCGTATCGAATTTACAACAAACAAACAATATTTCTCTCATATAACGGTAGTTGTAATCGTGGTAGTACTCGTATCGGTGAGTAAATGTATCGGAGAGTAAGTAGAACGTATATCAGTCAGGCGTAAAAGAGAACGCTCGGGAACCCTTTGTACGCGAACGATAAGCGCCTTTGAATTGGACCGAAAGGCGCGTTGACGCCGACGGTGCGAACGCGCTTGACCGTGGCGAAGAAGACTCGTGAGCTGCTCGTGACAGATTGAACGAACGCTTTGTCGTTGTCGATATACACAGCGCCGAGATAATAGGAGAAGTTGTCGATTTTCTCGGAAAATTCCATGACGGCGGTGATGACGTGTTCGGTCGATCGACTGGAGACCGCGACGAGTTCGGGCGGTTTCCTCGGCGGCGGAGGAGGAGGAAGAGGAGAAGAATAGAGAGGAGGAGCGATGTTCGGATTGGTAATGAACCGATAGTGCGATGAAAATCCAGACGTCCATCCAGGGTTGTTGTTGACGCCGGGCGTTTGACCTACGGTCTTCTTCGGGTTCGATGGATCTTTGACCTCTCCGACGTAACAACTCGTTCTCGCCGAGTCGTGCGCAAACGCTTCGCAAGTTTTTTTAGCAGGGTAATCTTGGCCGTCGGGTGCGCTGTCGTGGCACAACCGGCAACACTCTTCGGGATTGTCTACGTCGTTGTATCTCATGAACGGCGCGATATCATACCGCGCGTTCGTTTCAATCTCATCGCACTCTTCCTTTTTCTTTACAAACGGAGGAACGAAGGAAGGCGGCATTTCTGGTATGAACGGCGGAATGAACGGCGGAGGAACGAAAACATTCGACATCGTTGCAGATTTCAGTATCGCTTCGATTTTATCGTGATAAACCTTCACGATGTTCAATATTGGTTCGTGTTCTTTGTCTTCCACGAACACGCAATACCCGTCTTCGTCGTATTGTTTCTTCAAAAGAGAGCCGAGATGCCAAAACAAGATTCCGCCGGCGCTTGGAGAGAGAGAAGTTCTTTGCTCAAACACTCCTCCTTCTCTCTGTATCATTGCGACTGTCGCCTCCGTCGCCAACTCGTACACTCTCTCATAGTAGGATGCCCGAACGCTGATCGGTTTCTTCTTGCCAAACTCTTCGAAAAGAATAGGCAGGCCTAACGCTTCCGCGTCTCGAATGTGCTGCCGTACCCACTGATCAGTAAAGCGTAACTTCTCCTCTTCGCTCGCGTCGCTCAACCAATCGTCCACCCATAAGTGCACGGTCAAAAAATCAAATCCGACAGAGTGTTTGATAAAATCGACGCCCCAGTTTCCGGCATCCGAAAACGGATTGACGTTCGCCGAGTTGGTGAAAGAAGAAGAAGAAGAATAAAACCCCTCCGAACCGAGCGATAACATGTGATTCATGTTCACCTCTCTGAACGCCTGAATCATCTCTTGACACCACTCGCTCATGATTGCATCTCTCACCATTCCATTCTCTCCTCCCCCTGATTCCATTCTCGGCTCGTTGATCAGCTGAAACGCAAACACGCTCTCGTCGTCCTTGTACCTCTCCGCGACGTATCGCACGTACCTCTTATACGCCTCCTTAATCCTCACATCACGGAAGAACTCACTTTTCTCTTTCACCCCGAACCAGTCGCAGTATTGCTTTACCCCTCCGTAATCCTCCCAAAAGTTTGTCAGCGTCAGCAACAACCGAATCCCTCTCTTTTCGCATTTCCGTAACAACCGATCCAACCCTTGAAAATTCTCCTCCTCGAACACTCCGACGTCTTTTTGCAACGCTCTGCCATCGAAATCTTTCCGATCGCCGTCTAAAAACGCCCAAACTCTCAACACGTTCGCCCCGGACGTTTTCGCGCCGTCCAACACCCTATCGACCATTTGCTGCCCTTCTTCGCGTCCGTTCTCTTCGTAGAGCAACGCGAACGCGTTCGCGCCGAGCGCGAGAAACCGCTCTTTTCTCTCCAAACCACCACCAGAAGAAGAGAAAAAAGAAAACGACGCGCCGTCGCGGCGGATGAACCTTTTGTTAAAGCTTTGCTGCGCCGAGGACGCGCGAAAACAAACGAACAAAACGAGAACGAACAGAACGCGCGCGAAAGCGCCGTGAGATTGCCCTCGCGAGGATGAGTTTACAGTCATAATATAATACGCGTAAAAATACTGCCGTTTTTGAGCAAAAACACACACAAGAGCGGCTTCAGAATTTAACAAACTTTCGACTCGCAAGAACAACACACAACACGTAACGCGCGAAGAACAGAATGGCGAAAGACCAACACGTACCCCGCCGTTCATTTTCGCTGAAAAACACGCTCGAAACGTTCTACAGAGGCGGGCCCATCTGCATCGACAACGAGCTTCTGGCGTGCGCGAATGGCGACGAGGTGACGGTCGTGGACGCGAAGACTGGCGGCGTGAAATCCCGAACGGAGGGAGATACGGAACCGATCACCGCGATGTGTTTCAGCGCGAACGGGAAGAAAGTGTTCGTGGCGTCGAGGTCGTTAGCGATGCGAGAGCTGGACGTGGAGAGCGGGAGATTTATTGGGAGGAAATGGAAACCGCACAAGATGCCGGTGTTGGCGGTGTCGGTGGACCCGAGTGGGCAGTTTTTGGCGACGGCGAGCGCCGATCGGACGATTCGGGTTTGGGACATCGAGAGAGGGTACGCGACGCACTCGTTCAAAGGTCATACGGCTATGGTGACTGCGGTGCAATTTCACGAGACGAGAGGGGTTTTGAAGCTGTATTCTGGTTCGGATTGCGGAGAGGTTGGATTTTGGGATTTGCGAGGGAACAAAGCGGACGCGCCGATGGCGAAAGATGCGCACGTGAGTGCGGTGACCGCGATTGGGATTTCGACGTGCGGGAAGAAGATTTTGAGCGCGGGGAGAGACGGTGTCGTTCGCGTTTTTGGTTTGAACGGGAAGGTGATATCGACGACGAACGTTGGAGAGGCGGTGGAAGCCGCGAGAGTGTTACCGAGGAAGAGCGCGTTGTACGGCAAGTCCGGAGAAGATCGCGAGGAAGACGGGAAGGTGAGGTTTGCGACGGTAGGGAGCGGAGGCAAGGTAAAGCTATGGAAGGAAGGCGCCGGGAAGGCGTTTTTGGAATCGAAAACGTTAACCGGTGGGGTGGAGAATAACGCGAAATCGAATACGGATTTCCAAGCGGCGAGCGGAACGTTCGTGGAGTGCCGATTAGCCGAGGATGGGGAGATGTTGTTGGCGGTAACTGGAGATGCTCGAGCACTCTTTTTTGAAACAACTGGTGGTAGTAGTAGTAGTAGTAGTAGTAAAGGAAAGGATAAGAACAATAGTAAAAAGGGTAGTAAAAGTGGATTGACGATTGCGCGAGAATTGATTGGCGACTGCGACGAAATCGTAGGTTTGGCATTTGCGAGAAGTTCGTTGGAGAAAACCGTGTACGAAAATGAAATCGCACTTATCAGAGATTACAACGATCCCGAAGATGAGAAAGCAAACAGCGACGACGATGTAGACGGCGACGATGACGCGAGAAAACGGAAATCGTTGAACGATGCCAACGCAGATAGGGAAACGTTGCCTCCACCTGAATTGTTGTGTGCGGCGACGTCGTCGTCGCCTTTACTTCGTATTTTCCAAGCGCATAAGGATAGGAACGCTGGTTTCACGTGCATTGCTGCTTTAGCTGGACACTCAGAGGCCATTTTATCCGTAGATTGCGCGCCGAGTAAAATAGTGAATGATAGAGAAGAAGTAGCGGTGAGTTTAGCGGCGACTGGATCCAAAGACCATATGGTTCGCTTATGGAACGTCGAAAAAAGGGAATGCATAGCGTTCGGTAAAGGTCACGTGAGTGCAGTAACTTCCGTTGCTTTCGCACCGAGAAAGAATGCACCGTTTGTAGTTTCTGGAGGGCAAGACCGCGCCTTGCGAGTATGGGACGTGAACGCAGCTTTAGAATTGCACGCCAAAGCTAACGACATCAACAACAAGGAGGACGATGAAAACGATGAAGAAAATGTAGTCATACGTATGCCAGCGATTGCAGCGACTGTGGCGCACGATAAAGCCATAAACGGCGTGGCAGTGTCGCCAAACCATTTGCTAGTCGCGTCAGCTTCCGCAGATCGCACGGCAAAGCTTTGGAAGATGCCGGATTTGCTCTGCGCGGGCGTCTGTCGCGGGCATAAAAGAGGCGTGTGGGCGATTGCATTTTCTGATGCGGATAAATCCGTTGCAACTGCCGGTGGCGATAAAATTATTCGCTTGTGGGATTGTTCCAACACGACTGGTGGCGATTTGCCGTGTTTGAAATCGTTCGAATCGCATTCAGGCGCCGTGTTAGCGGTGAAATTTTTATCGTCCGGACAACAGCTCGCCTCCGTCGGCGGCGATGGGAAGCTCCTCGTTTGGAACAATAAAAACGGGTTAGCCGTGAAAGAGTTCGAAGCGCACGAAGACAAAGCGTGGGCGATGGCCCGAGGTGGCGACGGCGCGTACATCGCCACCGGTGGTGCCGATGGATCTTTGAAACTTTGGGAAGACGACACGTTGCTTGCTTCGAAACATCGCGAAGATAAAATGCAACTCGGCATTGAGAAAGATCAACAGTTGCAAGACGCGGAGGCGATTGGAAACGGGAGCGAAGCTTTAAAATTGGCGTTGAAACTCGATCGGCCGCGCGCGTTTTTACGCGTAGCTTCGCGTATGACCATGGAACGTGGCGAAAAAGGGATGCAAATTGCCAAAGGAGTTTTCAAAGAACTCGATACGGAAGAAACCGTGCGATTGCTCAAATACATTCGCGATTGGAACACAAACTCGAAGACGAGCGGCGTTGCAAATAAAATTTTAAAGTGTGTGTTGACGGCAAAGCCTTTGGATGCGATGTCAAGTCTGCCGGGAATCATTGATTTGTGCGCCGGATTGAAAGCGTACGCGATTCGACACCAAAACCGCGCGCAGAGGATGTATCAGAGTACATTCTTGATCGATACGGCTCTGACGAGAATGGGCGGCCTGAGAGAAGAAAGCGAGTTAATGCTTTATATGGATGAAGAAGAAGATGAAGAGGAGGAGGAAGAGGAGGAGGAGGAGGAGGAGGAGGAGCGCATCGCAACGCCTCCCAAACCAAAAAAATCATCGACTGCGGCTACAAAGACGAGGAAGAAATCGCGAGTATGGGAGACGGAAACGGTAATAGCGCCTTTGGAGAAGGAGAAGAAAGGAGGCGACGCGATAGAAGCTTCCGAAAAAGAGAAAGAGAAGCCAACCACGAAACCACCTCCTCGAAAGAAGAGCAAAAGCCCGTCGCCGGCGCCTCCGATTGAGAAGCGACCGACTCGCCGAAGCACGCGATCACAAACGCCAGAAGTAGAAGAAAAAGTAACCGCCGCGAAAGAAAATGAGAAAGAGAAAGAGAAAGAGAAAGCCGAAGAACAACAACAACCGTCGAAGAAAAAACGCGGTCGTCCTCCGTCCAAATCAAAATCTCCGCCCTCGCGCGAAGAAGAGGAACGCGCTGCGGAGGAGCCGCCCCCTGCGAAAAAGAAGCGAGGTCGGCCGCCCAAAGTACCACCCGCATCAGCGACGAAAAAGAACGCGACGACGAAGAGTAAACCACCACCACCACCGAAAGTAGCGCTTCGTCGATCGCTGCGTTCTCGTTCTCGCTCGCCCACGCCAATTTAGGGTAGTAATAGGACCAAGTAGCATTTGAAAGTTGAATTCGAAACGCCACACACGCTGCTCACCTCTCGAGAGTACACACCCCATGCGACATCATCAAATTCCTTTCGGCCGGCGCTGGTGCTCCTCCCCTTCTTCTTCGTTGTCCACCTCCTCCTCGTCGTCTTTACCGTCGAGCAACAAAAGAAGACTCAATGCATTGGGGAGGAGTATCTTCCCCAATGGAAGAAAAACGATCAAAGTCCAGGACGAGGTTGAGAACAACAACAGCGACGCGGCGATGATGACAACGACGATGAACACGAAGAAGAGAACGAAGATCACTTCGACGACGTCGACAAAAGTGGCGTTTTTTGCACTCGGCGACAAAAATAGACGGAAGAAGTGTTTCGTCGTCTCCAGAGGATCCTCGAGGAGAGGCATGATTGTTACCAAAGCCTCCTCTTCGTTTTCGGGGCGAACGACGAGCGGATCTGGCGGCGAAAAGAACGAGAACAAAACGGGGTTGTTTCAGAACGTTCCAGAGCCGTACAAGTCTATAGTTGCCATCGCGTTGGCGACCGTATTCGCGTCGTTAATTGCGAACAGCGACTTGTCGATCGCGTTTCCGTACTTGGCGCCGGTGCAGAGAGGGTGCGAAATTGTGAGCGTAAACGCGATTAAAACTTTACTGTTGGTCACGGACGGCGCGTTGGATACGGCGGAGTGCGCGTGGATTTTATTGAATAAGATGCGTGCGCCGTCGCAAGAAGTGGTGTCTGGGATGATTGGGATGCTTTCTGGAGTTGCGGCTTTAATTGTTGGCGCGGTTGGTACCGGGGCGTCTGCGGTTGGCGCGGCGTTTGCGTTTGTGACGTCCCGAATTGCCATGTATCTCGCGACGCTTGTCGTGTGGGCAGGTACAGGGAGTCCGGCGTTTGTTTCTGCGGTCGTTGCGAGTATGCAAGGGTTGTCGACGCCGGTGGTGGTTGCCATCACGGTTGGCGCGACTATCTTGATACAGAACGCGTGGAAGATGTGGAGAGGCGACGGAATTGAAAGTAGCAGTAGTAATACAGTTGCGGAGGCGGCGGTACCGCAGCCCCCGCTCAAGGCGGAACGGGTCATTCGATCTGCCGCGGCGATTGAAACGCCGCCGCCGAGACCCTCGCCGCCGCCGCCACCACCACCACCACCACCCGTTGTGTCTGAACCAGTGGTGGCACAATCGGTTGTATCTGAAGTCGTCTCGACGCCGGCTGTTGCATCCAGCCCGCCACCGTCGACGCCGCGAGTGGTTGACAACGAAACCGAGGAAGTCAGAAGAGTCTTCGAACGTCTCAAAGCAGAGGCGGAAGCGAACGCGAACATCGCCAATTTGAATAACAAAGAGAAAAGGGATGGGACGAATAGAGTTGGCTCCAAGCAGCGATTCCAAGCATTTACTTATCTGGTGAAGGAAACTTTGGACTCGATCAAAGGTGTTACGAACAAAGACGCAGACGAAGTTCTCTTCGACGCGAAATTTCAAGCGAAAGAAGTTGCCAGCATCACCTCAAAGAAGTTAAACGAAACGTTCTCCGATAAAGAGCAGTTTGAAGAAAGGTTGAAGAGAACGTTCAAGAAAACCACCAGCATCGCCAACGAAGCCGTCCTCGCCGCGACGCCGGTGTTCAAAGAACTCTCTCCAGTGCTCTCGAAATCAGCGAAGAGAGCTGCTCGACAGTTACGAAAGGTTGACGTGAGTCAAATGTCGACTTCTTCCGTCGAAACCACTAAGTTTGACCTTCCGAAAGTAGAGATGCCCAAGATGCCCAAGATGGAAAAGCCGAAAGTTGACACACCAACGAAAGAAAAAAAAGAAACAAAGAAAGTAGAAGAAAAGAAAGAGGAATCGCCAAAACCGTCAGCATCATCATCTGTGATTGAAGAGAAGGACACTAAAGCCATCGAAGCCGCGAAGAAAGAAGCGGCCGAGAAGGTTTTGAAGGAGATGGCGGCGTTGGAAGAGCAAATGTCTCGAGACGTTGAATCCGCGCGCGACAAGGTCACGGAAGCGGAAAGGGAAGCCGGCGAAGCCTCTACTTCTGCATCTTCCAGCGACGACGTAGAAATCTTAAAAACTGCAGACGGTATGTTGCGCTTTTCCGTCGACGATGACGAAGAAGGCACCGTCGCGCCGAAAGTATCAGGAGCCGCCTCCTCCAAAAAGCTCAACGTCCCTGACGTCGAGCTTCCAGCAGGCACGAAAGTCATTCGAGATTCCGAAGACGACGGCGATACGAAGTAGTCTCTCTGAATGGTGTTGCGTATACAGTAGTCTTTTCTAGCAAGCGTGTCTTCGTTTACAAATTGTAAATATTCTTTTGTAGTTAACGAATTCCTAATAATAATACTAAAAAGAGCACATCCTCTTTCAAAAACCCAACACTCGAAGCACTTCATTAAAATCAAACGCAGGAAAAACGCGAACAAATATACACCATGACGACGACGACGAAACGCGCGGCAGGGGTTGTCGCGCGTGTGGTGCAACGAGCGATGGTGACGTGCACCACCTCGCCTCGTCCTTCTTCTTCTTCTTCTTCTTCTTCTTCGTTGTGGTATTCGTCGACGACTTTCGTCCCCACTCGGGAGAATTTAAACGTCAGGACGGAATTCCAATCGTCGTCACCATCGAGAAGCGCAACAACGCCAAAAGGAAATAGGAAGATAAAAGGAGAGCATTTGGATTGCGCGGTGGTCGACGCGATGAGCGCGCGAGAGATGGTGTTTTTTCGTCCTCGGTGCTCGGAGCAAGATGCAACGACAAGTTATTCGAACAGCAACACTAGAGAGCAACAAAAGGGAAGGATAGCGATGCCCTTCGTCGTCGCCGGGGCGGCGATTCCATCTGTGCACGACGAGAATATTAGCCGTGAGATAGTGAACAACGTTAATGTTGATGTAGTCGAAGACGCGCTGAGGAGGCTGGAAATAGCGTTTCCTCCGGCTTCGACGAGTACAGAGGAGAACTTTGGGGACGAAGAGAACAACAACGGGATGTGGTGCAAAACGCACCTGACGTATCAGCCGTCGAATCTAGTGAGGAAACGAAGGCACGGGTTTTTAGCGAGGAAGAGGACGGTTGGTGGCAGACGAGTGCTCGTGCGTAGAAAAGCAAAGAAGAGACGAAAGATGTCGGCGTAAGATTAAAGAATAATAATTTGTAATAAATACCGGGTCGTTCACAATAAAAAATGTTCCGTATTATGCGCATAATAAATAAAAGCCTCACGTATGAATATATTTAAGCCGAATAGATGACGTCGTTATCTAAGAAGACACGTTTACTCGCTCTATTTCCATCGTGTGCGTGCGTGGACCACGCTAAAGGATCGATCAATTCTTCTCCCACTGCTGCGGCACCGTAAAATCCCAACACCAATACCGCGCTCGGTACCGGCGAGAGCCATCCAAAAGTACTGGCAAACGAGAATGGTGCCGAGAATGCGTAGAAGAATAGCGCGGTGAGCGCGATGTGTCGGTATAACGTAGGAACTGGCGTGTCCACGACTCGGAGTATAGTCGTCTGAGACTGAAGAAAGTTCTCGCAGTGATTGTAACAATCGAAAGCGGCTTCGTCACTTACCAGAGCATTTTTACGCGCGAATTCCACCGTACGTTGCAGCTCGGCGACGCACGCTGAAGCTCGACTTTGGTGCGACGTTGCTAGAATGGCATCTTTAAGTTTTGCGTCATGTCCCATGTGAGTGAAAACATCTGCAATAGATGGTACTCCGACGCTCGAGTCGGCAATATCATACGGATCGAGAGGCTTCAGAGTGAACGTCGAATCAAAATTGGCTGCAGGATCACCCGCTTTCCTCGTATTTTCGATATCACTGCCGGCAGTTTGCGAATACATTGGAACACCGAGCCGGTGGTCGCGCACAGTTCTTCGAGCAAAGACGAGTGCAAGGTCGAGTAGACGCCGAACGCGTTCTCGCAAGACGTTAGGATTGACTCCCCCTTTATTCACGCTGTCCACGCTGAAGAAGAAACTCAACGCTTCTTGCTTGGACAGTTCTTCCTCGGTTGCAGATTTACGAGCAGTAAAGAGCCCACGCTGTTTTGCTGAACTCTTTTTTGCGGATGTGTTGCCGTTGTTATGTCCGAAGCAGGTTGCTGCCATGACGTTTATTGACCGGGCGGAATCGTACATGTCATCCAAAGCGACGAGCACTTCGTACCATTTACGATAAGCAACGTGGGCAATGTGCGATAAAGCAAAACCAACCACTACTCCAGTGAGTCGATGCGCTGTTGAATCGAATGATACAAAACAATCTCCTGTGTTCATGGCATCCGAAAGCTTCCCGCAGGATACTTCTTTTAGAATCGTGGCAAAATAAGCGACAAACACCGCGGCAAGAAGTTGGGGAACGCAGTTTGCGTATATCGTGCCTCGCATTACGAAGAGCTGAGAGATGAAGTAAAATCTGCCCCTTTCCACTCTTACCGCCGCGCTGTCCGATTTCAAAGTCGTGACAGACTCGCAAAGCTCCGCGAGAACGGGAGATTTCTTCTCTGTAGCTTTTTTGGACAAGCCAGCCTCCTCCGTCTTTGAACGCGTCAACTTTGGCGATACAGATTGTTTCACTCGCATAATCGCCTGATAATCCGGGCATTGCTCGCCAGAATTGTCGATGACGTCGTGCAACGCTTCGCAGTCGTGCCAGAGATTCTGTCCGAACACGGATAAATCGTGGTTTGGTTTTATCCAGCCGAACGGTTTTTCCAACCTTTCCCCAACTTCCAGAACTCCATAGAAACAAAGCGAGACCAAAGTAGCCGGCCAAAACGCGGCGTACTTAAAGCTCGCGGTAAAAAGGAGAGGACTCGAGAAAACGAAGAAGAAGACAATCACATTTATCGCGTGAACCAAAACTCGCGGCGTTTGCGTGTGCGCTGCACGATGACAGCTGACGACTGCCGATAACGCTTGCCGGGTCTCTCTGTGGAGGTCCGCGGCGCCACGGTCGCACACAAATCTCTTAACTCGAAGATTTTCAACGAACGCGTGCAACCTCGTCGCAACGAAATTCAATCGTCCGACTGGATCGTCAATTTTAAGCAAAGCATCGTGGAGTTTATCATCCTCTTTCTCGGACTCAAATATATTTTTATCCAATAATCGACCGAGGTTGGGGCCTGAACCGGAATAACGGTCGGCGAGGAGGACGTTCGTATCGTCATAATGAATGAGCTCGCCATTCGGGCCAACACCTAAAGTAGATTCGCGAAGATATATACGCGCCATGGCGAAAAATAATGTTGTTAACCTCAGAACATGTGCCCTTGGAGATACGCGAATTGTTGTACTTTGTGCGGTTGCGTCTGACAGCGATGTCATCTTCCCACCGTCACTGATGAACAACAGTTGCGGATTCACGAAAGCACTCGTTCCCATATTCAAGTTTCTCAAAGAACGTCTGAGTTTTTCAAGCGATACTTTAGCTTCATAGTATCTCTCATAAGCGTATCGAAATCTGTACACAATGACGAATGCCAATATGGAAGCTACGGCTGTATGCGCATCTTTCGAAAACGTTACCTGACACTCGCTCGGATTTCTGACGTCTGCGCCGCATTTCCATACCTTTGCTGCTTGGGCGAGACATGCCAGTAACCCAGCGATGAGACACTGCGGAATGAGTTTCGACAATACGGTGTTACGAAACTTAAAGACGTCTCGGAATACGCGAGCGTGGGAACGACTCTCCGCATCAGTTTTTCCACCCGTGATCGGCACATTCGAGAGATCAGAACTGGTCTCGGGCATTTTGGGGGGAACATGACCTGATTCAATATCACCACTATTTGCATCCGTCGTGGTGGGAGAAGTAGGACATAGGTTCGAAGGTTTACCAACCCCAACGTCAACCAGCGCATCGGTTGCCGAATGGGGAGGGATTTTCTGCGAATGTTTACCTGAACTCAAAATATCTGATACCGCAGAAGGTAAAGCCAAATCGAACGTAACTTCACGAAATGTTCTCGACTCTTTGAAATGTGCAAAACCAGCGGCCTCAATGTCGTGACCATCGGTATCGTAATCGAATGGATTCTCCATATTGCGCGCTACTTCCGCAGTGCCGTAAAAAGCAATCGCAATCAGCATAGCCGGCGCCGGTGACAACCATCCAAAACCAGCAGTGAAAATAAACGGCGCAGAATAAACGAACGCAAATAGAGCAAAATTCAACAGATGTAAGTATATCCACGGCATTTTGGTCTCGCTGATTCGTTCGAGATTATTGCACGCAACCAAGCAATCGTTGAGATCGTCATACAAATCAAAAGCGCCGCGTTCGGAGATATCGTTTCTTTTGCGCGCCTCTTCGACGAGTTTCTGGCACTTGGCCACGACAAGCGCTGGCCGAGACGATGGAAGCTTTCCACACATGAAATCTTTTTCGCTTTCCGTGAGAATCACGGCAAGCGAAGGATTTCCTCGCGGATCTTCTCGAATTAATTGACTGAAATCAATATTCGTACTCTGAACTTCACCGACTTTTCGGACGCCGTATCGCGTTTCGCGCGCGATATGTCGAATGAAACCAAACATACAGTTCGATAATCTTCTGAGTTCATCGCGAAGTTCCACAGAGCTGATGAACGCTGTCGAAGCCTTATAGGCGTCTCCGTCATACTGGAGTTCACCGGGCAAATCCGGTCTGAGGAAGGCTAAGGAGCCACATGCGAAGTTTCGCGCACCTTCGCACAAAGCACCCATGAATTTCTTCGCCTCGTAGTATCGATAGTACGATATGCTGGCGCGAAAACACAGAGTGAAGCCGATAACGCCACCGCAGACGGAGTGCGCCGTGTCGCTGAAGGCGAATGCGCAGTCTTGATGCGACGTCACATTCTTACCGCACTGTTTCACTTTCGTATAGTTTGCGAGCCCAGCGAGGAGACCTGCAAATATCGTTGGCCACAGAATACCCGGCAAGACAGTGTTATTCCACGCGAAGAGATCAGTGAAGAATGACATGGACGTCAAACGACGTCGTTGTACCGAGGTTGAGATATCGTGTATCTCCGTGGACGCTATACCGGCGAATGATTCTTTCTGTGCAATGTCGTTGAAGAGCTTCTCGGACACGCGACGCAAACCTTCCTTACGGTCGACGGACTGCTTCGAAGCGATTCCGCCACCGCTACTGATAGTTTGCGCGACTTTGGCTTTATCGAGCACCGGCGCTTCCTCTGATGCCGAGACTTTGGAAGCCTTATCACGGCCCCCGGCGTTTCCCAGAGATGCTTCTCGAATATTTCCAAGGAAAATACGCTTGAAGTCGTGGATCTGCGCAGATTCTCGCGCCAACCGTCTACCAAGATCGCCCAAGTCATGGGAGGGACTCGTCCAGTTGAATGGATCAGCCATGGCCGTGCCCATCTCGTTGATGCCGTAGCAAGAGATGACGACGATACCTGATGGGATAAACGCAATCCATTTGAACGTGACGACGAACACAAACGGCGCCGTAAAGACGAAAGAAAAGAGAATCAGTTGCAACAAATGCGTAAATGCACGTGGAACGGGTGTTGTTGCCACTCTGTTTGCAGCTCGCGTAGCTGCAAGCGTCTCCTCCAGCGTTTGATACACTTCAAACGCCGCGCGTTCACAGACGTTCCCGAGTCTGCGCTGATGTTCAACAATCGTTTGGATTTGAAGACATGCGTACGCACACCTTGAAGGTATGGGAATATCTTTATACGAATTATTAAACACGCTTGCATCCACAATGGACGGGTCATTCGTTGTACTCACATCCTTATCAATAACGAGCAACTCTTGTATTTTCGGACATCCGTAGGGGTCTTCCGTCAACATAGATTCAGCAGTCATCTTCCTTCCAAACTCGTCGCCGACTCGAGACTCGCGAACCTGAATACGTACAGACGCATACGCGATGTTCGTTAAACGAAGTATCTCCATCCTAGCTTCTTCGCAAGCTTTTAAATCCTTCTCGAATTTGTCCTTACTTCGCCTCGTCGATTTGCCTTGAACGACGTACTCGTAATCCCCTTCCGATGGCTTTTCCCCACATTCATAATCAATCGGGCGTATAAAAGACGACGTTAATACATTTACATTCCGCAAAGCAACGTGTAAGCGACCCAGGCACTCTTTTGCTTCGTAGTATCGATCGTACGCCCAATCCGCTCGAAAGACGAGCAAAAAACCAAGAGCGATGGCGGCAATACCGTGCGCGGTGGGATCCATAGCGATCAAACATTCGGAAGCATCCTTGACTTGGGAACCGCAGGAGAGGTACTTTGCACCTTGTGCAAAGAATGCAAGTCCTATTGCGAGTACAACTTGTGGAATAACATCAGGTAAGATTGTATCGCGCCACTGGAAAATATCGAGGATAAAGTCAATCTTGAAAGATGACGACGACTTCAACCCGACGAAGCCGTCGCCTCGACGAACGCGATCGACTGGAGGTAAATCTCGATCACGAACTTCTCGATTTACCACCAACTTTGCAGCTTTCATAGATACACACGCATCTCCAGGCGGGAACAGCGGTTGCGTTCGATTGGTATCTTCGGAAGATTCGCTCATACTCGAATTACTGCTCACGTACGCGTAGTGTTTGCCTAGCGCGGAAAAGTATCTCTGCAAACCGGCTCTTTGAGAGGAGTGCGCATCTTCAGCTTTCTCTTTGCTCTCCACTTCATCGTCACGTTTTTGCACGAGTATCTTTCTACTCTCGTGAATTCGAGCGACGTCTTCGAACAGTTCCGCGCCTAACTGCGACAGATCGTGAGATGGCGCTTCCCACCCGAAGGGGTTTTCCATCTTTTTGGCAACTTCAGCGACACCATAAAACGCCATCGCAAGCAAAGCCGAGGGCATTGGTGTGAGCCAATCGAACGTTGCCGTGAAGCAAAACGGTGCCGAGTAAACAAAAAAGAACAGCAAAGTCGTCAACATGTGTGCGTACTTATTCGGTGTCGGCGTCGTTGTGATGCGCTCGCACGTCTTCACGCCGGCGAGAATACCCGAGCAATCGCGATAGATGTCCAAAGCACCTCGCTCACACACTTGACCAAGTCGTCTGCGTTTTTCAACAATATCGAGAATCTTTTGCACTACGGCATTTGCGCGATTAAACGGCTCGAGATGTACGAACGCTTCAATCTCTACCGGATCTTGAAGCAGATCGAGCAGCGACGGTTTCCCGGCGCGATCGTATCGCACAACTTCATCCGCCGATATCGTTCCGCTTCCAATCGAATTGTCCGCGTTCTGAACGTCATCCGAGTATCCAATCCGCGATTCGCGTAGCGCGATTCGAAAAAACGCAAAGAGAAGTTGACTCAATCGCGCGAGCTCTTTGCGATCGTCCTCGTTTACGTCTTTTTGCGGCGTTCCTTCTTCTTTTTGTTGTTCCCTCGTCGTCCCCGAAACGAAAAAACCTTCCTCCTCTTCTTTTTTGGTATCAGTATTCGCTCCAACGGTATCGCCATCTTTATCGCCAATTGAAGCAAAAGAAGCAGAAGACGCGGTGCAAACGAACGAGCAAAACGCGACGTTCAAATTCCTCACTCCGTCTCTCACTCTTTCGATCGCCTCTCTCGCCTCGTCCCATTTCTCGTACGCCAAATTCACTCGAAACACCAACAAAAACGACAACACGACTGCCACCGACGTGTGTCCTTCCACGCTAAACGCCACGTCGCACTCCTTATCCTCCATCACGTTCTCCCCGCATCTCTGTATCTTCAGCGCGTTCGCGAAGATCCCAATCAAAAATGCCAACACCATCTGCGGTAAAACCGATGGAATCACCGTCCCTCGAAAACGGAAACACTCTCTGATCCATCGAAACGCCGTGATTTGCGGTTGGTTCATGTCCAAATTTCGTTTCTTATTCGTAAACGTCACCACTCGATCTGAGGGTTGCTGTGTCCTCGTCGTCCTCGTCTTCATCGTCTCTTCTTCTTCTTCTTCTTCTTCTTCTTCTTCAACAACAAAAGCAATACAAGGTACGCGTCGTCTCTCGTCTCTCGAGCTCTTTATATTATGCGCGCATGCGAGTTGCTTTTAAATGAAGCTTTTTTTTAACAACAAAAAATTAAGCGTTTTTATGAAAAAAGAAAAGATCTCCTCTTTTTCTCAAAATCACGGGCATCAGCAATACTCGGTCAAATAAAAGTGGAAAGCTTCGTCACAAAGACAAAGAGTATATATACAAAGTCGTGTATTGAAAATTCCCACTCTCTGCCTGGTGTTCCTATTCGAAAAGTCTTCTTCTGTGCTCGCGTCATGGACCAGTTCTTCTTCTCTCGCATTTTGTGTCGTCCATAAAATATTGTTTCGTTTGCGACGATTTCATCAACAAAACGGATTGCGCAAAAATGAACGTTGGACAACCACCCGGAGATGATGATGATGTAAAATCATCATCGCGTCAAAATCATCGGACGTCTCTCAAGAAAGCGTATTCGTCTCGCGTGTCGAAAGAAAAACAGCGACGAGATGCGCTCGCGAGACAACACAATGCGAGGCGAGATTTCGCGGATCATGCGAGACGTATCGTCGTCCAAGCGTCGAAGGAGGAAGAGTCGGAATCAAAAACAAAGAGAGGAAGAGGAGAGGAATATGTGGACGACGACGAAGGAGAAGAAGGCAAGGAGGAGAAGAAACGGATGAAAAGAACAACAACAAAAACTGGTGATGGTGGTGATGACGATGATGTCGATGTAAAAAAAACCGAAAGAGGTGAATTGCAACTGCCGGAATACATGACGGATGTGCCCACGGATTTAGGGGAAAATTGGCTCTGCCAACCGAAACCGAGAGGAAAACGGTGCGCGGTGATCGCCGCGAGAGGGAGGACGAGTGCATTCGATGCGCGCGGGAAGAGAATAACGCTGGAAAATAAGAAGAAGTACTTTCAAAGTGCAATACCAGGAGGGAGTTTTCAGACGAGAGGTAATTCGGAGACGTTTTGTATATTGGATTGCGTGTACGGCGGCGGCGAAAGGAGAAGAGTAGGGGACGCGGCGGTTGCCGGAGATGACGACGCGATGGAGGAAGATGGGGGAAACGCAAACGACGACAACGGAGGAGGATATTTTGTGGTGCTAGATGTGATGGCGTGGAATGGCGCGGAGACGTACGGATGTGACGTGGAGTTTCGGAGCTTTTGGTTGCAAAGTAAGTTTGCGAGCGAAATCGACTCGTGCGCGGTTAGCCGCGACGGGCACGAGTATCCCATGTTTCCAGCGCCGATTTTTTCGTGCGCGACGGTGAATGAATTAAGGATGTGTTACGAAGGCGCGAGAATGAAGAGTTTTGGAGGGTACGTGTTTGCGTGCGACGGACTCATCTTTCGCGATAAGAGAGCGTCGTATACCCCTGGCGAGAGCACGCCTTTGGCGTTGCTCTATAAAGACGAAGCGCTTTGCGAGAGCTGCGGAGAAGGAACGTTTCGCCGAGAAGTTTTAGAGAGAGGATGCTTTTTGAAAGTAAAAAGAGATGGAAGTGGTGGAGACTTGTGCGCGATAGATGATAATACAGTTTTAGTATCAGCGGGAGGAGGGAATCAATTGAATCCTAACGTTGCCGTGCGCTGCGAATGGGAAGGCGACAAATTAGTTCCGCGGGGAAACTGCGAAAGGAAAGGAACGCGTCCGGATGCGTTCTCGAAGATACAATTTTACATCGCGTGCAAAACCAACAACCCACTGACGATGGACGAAATAGCGTCGTCCGTGTGTAAATAGCGCGTAGAACGAGAGGAGCTTAAATTATAGAGAGTTAGTTAGTCATCGCGTTTCTCAAACCTTTCATTCGCTATTTTCGTTAGCTATTTGTCCTTCTTTGTTTCTTTCTCATCTTCGTCTTCTTCTTTTTCCTTACCTTCGTCGTCGTCCTTGTTATCGTCATCATACGCGCGACCGAATTCGTTCACGCGACTTTTATCGACGCCATAAATCCATCTCTGCCATAGGTACCCGAAGAAAATGACGTCGTCTCGGAGACAGGCGATGCGATGTTGCCACGGCATCGCCACCGCAAACGAAAACACGTCGTCGATAAACGTGTTGAAGGTTTTATACATGAACGCGCGCCACGGCAAGTGTGCGACGGATTTCAACTTGTAGTTTATATACAACTGAGGTGTCATGGCGACAAAGCCGAATATGTACACCCCGTTCGCGGCGTTTCGAAGGAACCACGCTTTCCACGAGCGGTGTTCATGATATAAAAGAGACCGAATCGACAACCCGACGACGCACGGGAACACCGCAAACACGAGCCACTTCATAGCTTTCGCGTCGGCTTCGTCGGTATCTTTTTGCATTTCTGAAGCTTCTTCGTTATTTTTCTTCCTCGCTCTCTTTGCTGCGACAAACTTCCAACACTTCCATAATTCGAGCAACGCGGCGATGCCGGTTTCGACAACGATAACACTCGACGCCGTCCCTCGCGACTCCCAAATGTTCAAAAAGATGATCGTCGAGCAAATAAAATTGGACCATTGCGATCGGACCGACAACCCTTCCACGTTTGTTCTCCCTTTCCAAAACCCGACGTCGTTTTTAAACGCTAAGAATGAAAACCACGAGTGCATGATGCTCACGATAAACGTGGCGACTAACCATCGCCAATCTTGACCGACAACCATTTCTCGAACTTCATCTAAATCGTCGTCGGTGAAACCCATGGTCGATTGGAGTTGGTCTAGCGTCGTTTCTACGTTACGTAACATACGATACACACCGAGTGGGAGCGGTTGTATGAGCAAGGAGATGACTGGGTCGTCCGGATACGCATCTTCATCTTCGTCTTCCTCCGAGGAATCCGTTCTCGCATCAATCATCTTCAACTGTCGCCACTCTCTTTTGGAAATGGAAATATCGTCCATCATCGCCAACGGCCTGTACGATCTTGTTTCGTAATTCAGCATTCTTAAGCCAATATCCATCGGCGCTCCGTGCGCGAAAAACGGAAACGGCGATTTTACTTTCAACACTCGCAAGTGAGGTCGCAAATGCGGCAAAATCGTCGTACTCGCGCTATTATTCTTAGCCACGCTGTTTTTACCATTACCAGACGCACCCGTCGACGTCGTCGTGCTATTCTCACCACCACTGCTATTATTACCGCTACTCTTAATACTATCCTCTCCTCCTATCAACTTTTGAGTCTTCCTCCTCTCGCCGACCCGAGCGTATTTGAGCACGTTCACGCTCTCCCACCAAATCACGTCCCGCTCATTTCTCAACGGCGCTTCATCCTCGTAACCGTTACTCTCATCTTCATCTCCAATCTTCGTCATAAACACGTGCGCGAACAGCATCGTCCCGTTTCGTTCTCGGACGTTAAACTCTCGCAAAGGAATCGTAATATTCTCGACCACATGTTTCGCGCCCCATCGCGCGTTCGCGCTCGCGACTCTTCGCGCCTCCCTTTTCTTTTCTCCACCGTTAAATTCAGCCATAAACGCTCTTCTGTCTTCTTCCGCTTCGTCTGAATCCTCGTTCTCCCGCTCTTCTTCTTCTCTCCTCCTCCTATTCCTCCTCGATATGATTTCCTCCATCACTTTCCTCTCGTTTTTCGTCTCCGACACGTACGCGTGGACGCGGAAATCCGCGTCCAAGGTTAAACTCGGAAACACACACGCACGTTTCTTCCTTTCCCCAACGTTCCCGTCCTCGCATTGTCCCGGAAAGAACAGTTGGAACAGATTTAAACTCACGACAGTCACGTAGAAAAAGAAGAGAAACTGCGGGATTTTTGACACCGAGAAAGGCATCTCTTCTCTTAAAGACGCCGAAAGGGACGCACGCGACAAATGTTCTTTCGTCAAAGTCTCGCTGTTGTTGTTCAATCTCTCTTTCACGCCCCGCAGAGGCCACAGGGGGCCGCGCGAGACGGCGTTCAAAGGGGCGTCTTTTAATGAAGAAAATCGGTTTTTTTCCCCTCACTTTTCCCTTCGGGAAACCTCTTCAACGAAGGAAAAGAGAGAGAGAGAGAGAGAAAGAGGTGGCATCATGCGGGGGTCGTTTTTCACAACCAACGGGAGCGCGCACACAAACGCGCGCTTTGCGAGTGGGACCACCGGCGTGCACAAACGCAAAAAAATGATACTTTTGGTCCTCGTCTTCGTCGTCGTCTGTCTCGTCTGCGGAACGTGGACGTTTCGAGGGAGCAGCGCGGAAGGGAAAAACGACGCCCCTTTTACTTCTTCTTCGTATTCCAAGAGAAGCCAAGGCAAAGGGAAACAAACGCTCTTGGATTCGTTCGAGAAAGAAATGCACGAACACGTCTTTGAACCGATCGCGCGCGGATTATTCGGCGGTGGTTCCGATGATGATACTGTTTCGGATGAAGATGATGATGATGATGATTCCGAGAGAGGAGGAGAAAAAGAGGAGGAGGAGGACGAAACAATCGCCGCGGACGCGAACGCGGATTTGAAGTACCGAGAAGAGAACGAAAAAGCGGAAATGCACGACGAGGAGGAAAATCAAGAAGCGGACGGGTACGAAGTCGCGACGATGGAGAAGAACGCTGCGATTGAACGAGAGGTGAGGCTGGAGGAAACGGCGAGGAAGGCGAGCAACATGCCCAAGGCGTTTGCGATACATCGAGGGAACGCGAAGTGCGCGAACGCGCCGAAAGAGATGTTGCCGAGGTTCTCGAAACAGATTGGGTTGAGGAAGAAAGAGAGTAAGGTTTTGCCGGCAAAAGCGGGGTATGTTGGGGTGTCCAGGATTGACGGGGCGACGAAAGGGACGGTAAGAGTGCGAACGGAAAACGGGCCGAGGACGAAGAAAGTTGAATCGAGCGCGAATCCAACCGTGAAGAATAGAGACGAAGAAGCGTTGATTGCGTGCTTGGAAGATTTGTCCAAGTGTCAGTTAGACTCGGAAAATGACTCGATTCGAAAAGCGGCGTGGAAATTAGGCGGGACCATGGACGCGAAATTAGGGAAAAGTTTAGCCGGCATCGAGAGAAAGAAAACGTGCGCCATCGTAGGCAACGGCGGCGCTTTAATGGCCAAAGAGTACGGTCAATACATCGACAAACACGACGTCGTCGTTCGAATTAATGTTTTAGACAACAACAACGCCAAGTTCAACGCCAGTTTAGGTCAAAAAGCAACCCATCGGGTGTTGAGTTACAAAATGAGCAAAGACGTGTGTTGTTTACAACCCGCCTCGAAACACCCTCCCGATAACGACGAGCTCATTTATTTAGCCTGGTTTCCGGCCATGCGCAAACAACTCATCTCGCGCCTCGCCAAACGACAAAAACGGAAAGTCATTGAAATGCACGACGCGCATTTAAAATCAATCATCCAGTCGTTCAAAAAAATGCGCGAAGAACTCGTCCGACTCGGATTCGGCCCTTTCGAAGACTGGGAATACATGACTTCCGGCATGCACGCCGTGTTAACCTTCGCGCGATCGTGCGAAACCGTCGACGTGTACGGCTTCACCACCGATTCCGGTGGGAAAGAACCGTACTGGTTCACCGGGAGGAAAGTCGCCCCGAGATCCGGTCGAACGCAACACGCCTGGGACCACGAGCGAATGATTTTGAGGCTCCTCGCCGCGAGCGGCGTCGTCAACGTTTGCACTTAGTTTACGTAGTAGAAAATAATAAAGAGAGAAGAAAAAGAGAAAGAGCGTTGTTGTTGTTATTATTATTATTATTAGGCGCACTCTAATGCGCATCCATCTCAGATGATGATCATCGCACCGCCGCCCGTCGTATCGTTTTTTGCTCTTCTTTTTCCCTCCTTTGCACATGCTCTGATTCGTCATAAAAAAATGGGCGACACGACGAAGCGCAAGTCCGGTCGTTCGGACGACCCCTTCGACGGCGAGGGTGGTAAGAGCGCGAAGAAATCGAAGAAAGAAAAGAAGGAGAAGAAGACTCGGGAGAAGAGAAGCGACGATGAAAGCGAGGACAGAAGTAATCACAAGTCTTTTCCGGCGGCGTCGTCGGGGAAAACTGAAACGCCGCCGACGACGACGAAGAAACGAGCTTTCCGTTTACGCTTAAAAGGGATCGCTCCGAACACGGACAAAGCGCAAGTCGCGCAATTTTTATCGGTGAGCGAATCGTGCGTGCGAAACGTCTTTCACGGCGAAGCGATCGTGATGGTTGATACCGAGGAAGCGTTTCAACGATGCGTGGAGAAGGACGACGAGAAATTAAATGGCCGGTTTGTGAAGGTGACGGACGAAACGAACGGGGCGCGGAGCAATCTAGGCAGGAACTTCCTCACGCCAGGGAACAACGGCGAGAACAATGCAGAGGTGAAGAGGAAAACGACGACGAACGAACGAGAAGGACGGGATTGGACGTGCGAGAAGTGCGGCGGGGAAAATTTCGCGAGACGGGAGACGTGTTATAAGTGCGCGGCGGGGAAGTACGGGGAACAGCGAGAGACGCCGCCGGTGATGAAAACGAGCGCGAGCATCAATACTGCCGTCATTAAAAAACAAAACAACGCCGGAGATAGAATGGTCGCGCAAGGGTCCGAACAAGAAGGCTACGAGGTGTTCGTGAAGTATTTACCGAAAAACGTGGACGAGAGCGACATCGCGGATTTCTTCAAGCGCTGCGGCGAGTTGAAGGAAGAGGTGAACTTGTTGAGAGACCAAACGACTGGAAGTAGTAAAGGAGCTGGGTTTTTGACGTTTAGAAACGCGGAATCTCGAGAAAAGGCGTTAGCGATGGATGGGAAACGGTTTTTAGATCGGACCGTCTCGGTGACAGTTGCGAAAAAGTCACCGTTTGGGACGAGAGGAACGACGCAGGCGTTGGGGACGCATACGCCGGCGATGTTGAGGGAAACGATCGATAGTTTAGGCATAGCAAATGATCCAAACGGGATATATATAGATGGTACGTTCGGGAGAGGAGGCCACACGCGCGGGATACTAAACGCGCTTGGGAAGAATGGGCAACTCCACGCGTTTGATTTAGATCCGGAAGCGATTACAGTCGGGAGAGCGTTGGAGAAGGAAGATTCGAGGTTTCACATGCACCACTCGCCGTTCGGAAGCATGTTCAAAGTTATGCGAGAGAAAGATTCAAAAGTAAAGGTTTCGGGCGTCTTTCTCGATTTAGGCATTTCTTCGCCGCAGTTTGACGATAAGTCTCGCGGGTTTCGACCGGAACAGGACGGGCCTCTGGATTTACGATTCGACGTGACGAGCGGCGTGAGCGCGTACGATTTTCTCCTGAAAGTTTCCCGAAACGATTTACGAGATATTATATTCAAATATGGGGAAACAAACGACAAACTGTCCGCGCAACGCATCGCGGATGCCATCGTCTTAGCTCGAGATACCAACGCGCTTCCGAAGACGACCAAAGCGTTCGCGACGCTCGTGGCGAACGCGAAAGGCGCGGAGTACCAAGCTATGCATCCTGCGAAAATGACCTTTCAGGCGCTGCGCATTCATTTGAACGAAGAATTCGACGAGTTTCGCAGAGGTATGGAAGGTGCGATGAAGTTATTGAAAGAGAATGGCAAATTGGGCGTTTTGACGTGGAAACATTCCGAGTGCGCGATATTGATTGAATATTTCCGAAAAGTCGAGAAAGTGCGCACCAACGCGCCTATTTTCGAGTGGTTGAAAACAAATCACGAGAAGTCGGTGACCAAGCTATTAGAGAAGGACGACGACGACGACGACGCTTGGGCGGCGGAAATGGACGATTGTAAACGCCCTGCGGATATAGAAATGCGCACAAACTCTCGATCGCGATCGGCTATTTTGCACGTCTTGAGGAAAAAAAGCAGCGCGGCGCGAATGGTGGAAGCCGAGAAAGCGGCGTATAAGAAATTGAAATGGGAGAATAAAAAATAGCATTAGCGTAGAATTTTTCACGTAAACACCGTGTCTCTCTCCATCTCCAATACTATCTTTGCCATATCATCCGGCGATACGGACACGTACTCGTTCATTTGGCAAATGGCGGAGAGACCCAAAGGCCCGCCTTTGGACCAACTGCTACTACTACTTCCGCTCAAATTCTCCGCCAAAACGTCCGCGTCCACGTCTGGAATCTCTCTTCTTTTTTGCAACTTCTTCACCCAACCGTAGCTCGGTTTCTCGTAAAAGTACCTATATTTTCCGCTCGATTCGTCTTTCGTCGCCCTCAACACTCGCAACACCGGATTCTCCCCGACGCCGTCCGCGCCAATCTCTTTCAACTTCTTGTGCACCGCTTGCGACGAAAGATACCCGTCCTCCGTCCTCGATTCAACAATCGCCAATCTCGCATCCTTCTCGCTCCGTCGCACTCTCGCGTTCCCTCTCTCAAACACCTTCTCCGCCTCCAACACTTGGTCGTACCCTTCCTTCCACAATTCCTCGCCGACGTCCTCGTTCAGCCGCTCCACCACGCCTTTCACTTTCTCGAACGCCAACGAATACGCCAACTCGTCGTCGTCCGTCACGCACAGCGAACTCAACGGATCGCAAATCGAAGACAACGCGATGTCCAACTTCACTCCGTTTTCCGAACTAAACTCCCCGAAATCCCCGCTCTCGGCCGCTTCGATGAATATCTGTTTATGTTTCAAAGCAAACTCTGGTTCCAGTAACGCGAAGCAGCTCAAAACGCCGTCGGTATCGTAGTGGTTGTTCAAAACGATCGCGTCTGCGTACTCGTCCGAATCGTCCTCGTTATTGTGCTCGATAAAATTCATCGCAATTTCCGTGCTCGTGTCCGCGTAATACTTCTCCTCGGTCTCGTTTCCTGTCCAGTGCGTGAGTTGCACGGTTGCCCCGGAAACGTTTCCATCGCACGCGATGGTTTTCATCATCGAATAATTCGCGGGCAAGGTGTCGCCGTATTGGACGAATTGGAAACGTCGTCGGTTGTTAGATGATGATGGTGAGGATGACGATTTTGCGCGGACAGAACGACGCGATGAGAGCGCCGAGAACGCATCGCATGTACCCGCGCTGTGTTTAGGTAAAATGTTTTCCATTTTGTGCCGCCAAATTGCTTCAAAAACCGTTAAGCAAGCGCCGAGAGTATGACGATTAGGATGATGGTGAAACATCATCCCAATCGTCCTAATTATCGTCATCGATACCACCACCAACAAAATCGTCCTCCTCGCTGTTTTTTTCTCAATACTACGATCGGAAGCAGTCGTGCAACACCATTAACACCAACACCAACGCAAAGACAACGAAAGGTGTTGAAACACATTTTTTCCCCTAATGCGAGGACTGCTTTTGCGTGCGCTGCGTCGGCGAGTGCTGCGAGTGGTGGTGGTGAAAAGAAGGTGTGTCCGGTGTGTCAAAACACCGGGTTAAAGCCGTGCGGGCAATGCGAAGGGACCGGGGTAAACCAAGAGGATAAATACGGAGGGAAAGATGGGTATAAAAAAGGACAACCGTGTTGGCTGTGCCAAGGGAAGCGGAAGACGATGTGCGGGAACTGCATAGATTTAACCGATTCGTTTTGATGATTCTACTCACTCACTAGTGTTGCTACGCGTTGCTCTGTATCTATTTCTATTATTTCCACCAGCTCGCGTTGTCGGTTCCGCTCGCCGCTCCGTTCCTCTCTCGTCTGTTTTCCGCCGCTCTCAACTCTCTCTCGATGAGCCTATTTTCAGCCGTGAACGCACTAATCATGTATTCGAGCCGAAGCGCCGTGTCGTCTATCAACTCGATCCCGTCTATAGCTTTTTGTAATTCTTCCTCACACGCTTGCGTTTGCTTCTCGTCCAACCAGTGCACGCATCGTCTCGGACACTGTTCCACCGCGAGATGCACCGCGTAGATTTCCGCTTCCGTCGCCGCATTTAGAGGATTGCTCTTTTCACTTCTCTCGAACCTCGCCGCTTTTGTTTTTGGATTGACGCGAAAATACTCTCTCGCCGTGACTGTGCAATTCGAATACGACGGACAATTCGACGCTCCGACGCATAAAATCTCGTTCACGAATACGCTTCCGTATACGTTGTTGGTGTTCTTATTGGTGTCCTCTCTCTCAAACTCCTCTTCCCTATTCAGTAACCACGCGTACGCTCTGACGCACTTCTCGGTCGCTTCTGCGCTCCTCTCGTCCTCGCACACGTCCGGGTGGATCAGTTTCACTCTGTTTGAGAATGCCTTTCTCGCGTTTACTCTTCTTTTCGCTTCATCTTCTTCCTCTTCCTCTTCTTCTTGTATCCCCAAAGTTCTCTCCGGGGTGGATGCGTTCAAGATTTCTTCGATTATGATGATTCGATTCGTTCTCTCGTCGTCGCTCTTTTCACGAGCGGATGCAGCATTAGCAACAACTCGTCGTGTTCTCCTCCTCTGTCTCCTCCATCTCTTCGAAATCGTCGTCGCTGAAGAGAAAGTGGAACAATAAGAACAGTGAACGAGCATTTTTATCCCGAAACCGTTGAAAAACTTCGCGGAAAATTCTTCATATTAAAACAATAATGATCATCAACGTCTCCTTCAAAAACCAACTCCACGCGATTCGCCTTCCAAAACGCGAAAAAGAGAATGAATCTACTGTAACTGTTCTCGATTTGAGCGAAGCCGTGCTCGAGCAGTTGTTCAAACAAGAACTGCTCTTGGATAGAAAGACGATGAAATTCGTCGGCCTTCACCCGAAAGGGATGCCTTTGCAACCGTTCGTGAACCCGGAAACGGACGGGAACATCGTTCTGGATGATACGTTTCCGTCGATAAAAAAGGGGAAAAAAGTTTTACTCCTGGCATCGGAAGTCGCAGATGTGGAGAAGATGAAACGAGACGAAAAAGTGGACGTGCGCGTGCGAGGATTCGAGGACGAGATGAAACGAGAGAAAAGGAGAGACGTGAGATATTTGAGCAGGACGAACAAAGACGCCTACGCGCGAGCGCACGATACGTCTTCGAATACGTATACGTTTCAAAGCTTGAGAGTTTTAGCGGTACCCGAGGGTATGGTTGAACCGTCGCGGGAGAAAACGATGCACCTTTTGGAGCGACTGAAACGAGATCCCGGGGTTGTTCGCGTGATGGAGACGAAACGATTCCAAGTCGGTCTGCTTTGCGAGATGCCCCCCGAAGGTTTGGTTGGCATTTCGGAGACGTGCGTGTTAGGGTTCAATAGGAATAATGGGATGGAAATTCATTTGAGGTTACGAACGGATGATTGGAGTGGGCTGAGACGATACGAATCGATCAGGAGAGTGTTGATGCACGAGTTGGCGCATAACGTCATTTCCGAGCACAACGCGGAATTCAAGGCGCTGAACAGCGAGTTGGTGCAATTATGCGAGAGAGATTGGAATCGAGGACGGCGAGTCGGAGGGAGTGGAGAGACGCACGGAAACGATAACGACGGGTACGACTCTTTGAGTGAAGACGAGTGCATGAAAGAAACGAGAAAATTGAGCGGGATGAAGTTAGGAGGTGTTGGAGCGAATGTTGGAAACGATCCTCGAGAAATGGCCGCGAGGAAAGCGTTAGAACGATTCGAGCAGCAACAACAGCGGCATCTAAATATTAATAGCGACGATAGAGAAATGTCTAAGATGTGTTCATGCGGCGCGTGTGACGACGACGGCGAAGTCAAGTGTCAACCGTGTTAGATAGAAGTAGCAAATATAGAAATAGTACTCGTATCGAAATAGTCACACACAAACAAAAATGGTAAGCATATATATAACGTCTGCTATTTTCACGTCATCAATCTTCGTTCGTTTACAAACCAGCGTTGACCAAACCGTGCAAAGTCAATAACCCGACTAACTTTTTCTCCTCGTCGATGACTGGTAAGAAACTTACCGGTCTCCCGCCAGCTTCCATCTCTCTCATGGCATCCACCGCCTTCCCCTCAGCTAAAGTCGTTCTCGGCGTCGAGCTCATCAGATCCTTGATCGGCGCTTGCAAAACCTCTCCACCTTTCTCGTGTAACGACCGTCTTAAATCGCCATCCGTGAAAACGCCCAACAACGTGTTCGCGTCGTCCACGACTAACAAACACCCTTGCCCTTTACTCGACAACTCCACCAACGCGTCCACCAACTTCTCGTCCGGTTTCGCCAACGGCAACCCACTCAACGGTTTCATCACATCTTTCACGCTCAAAATCAATCTCTTACCAATTCTCCCAGCCGGGTGGTTCATCGCGTATTGGTCCATCGTCAACGATTTCGCTTGCATAATCGCCACCGCGCACGTGTCGCCAAACAACATCTGAATCGCCGTACTCGTCACCGGCGCCAAATCAAACGGGCACAACTCTCTCTCCAACGGCAACATCACGTGCATGTCCGTCTCCGTCGCCAACTTACTCTTCGCGTTCGAGGAAACCCCAACCAAAGTCGCGCCTTTCGCTCGCGCGTACGGAATCAGCGTCAACAACTCCGTCGTCGATCCAGATTTCGAAAACATAACCATGATGTCCTCTTTCGACACGATGCCGATATCTCCGTGTAACGCGTCCGTCGGGTTCAAAAATACCGATTTCGTCCCGGTCGATACTAAAGTCATCGATATCTTTTGCGCGATAAACCCGGACTTGCCGACGCCGGTGAAAAAGACCGTCCCTTTGCAATCCAACACGAGCTGGCAGAATTTTTGTAAAGGTTCGTAATCGAGTTCGTCGAAGAAGTACTTCATGTACCTGTTGTTTAGAGATGAGAACGATAATACGTGTAATACGTTCATGATAACAATGGTAAAAGTGGTCAGCGACTGTTACTAATACTCCTCGCAACATTGAAGACGTTAAAGAAGAAGAAGAGAAAAGCGTATCTTCTCTCTAATCTTTCTCTCTCTCGAGCGCTTTTGAAGATGATGAAAATGATGATGATGATGGTTCAGAAGAGCGCTACCGCGCGAAACGAAAAGAAAAAGAAGAAAAAAAAGCGCGGCTCCTAACACTACCGCTGAAAAACGTACCCTTGTTGCGTGTCGAACAGCGCTTTCAAGTCTTCCGGGGACGCTTTCGCCATGATGTGTGTATTCTTTTGATGCTCTTTTTTGTCCTGTTTTTTTGTTACTTTTGTGTGGTGGTGGTCCTTTTTTTTGCGTTTGAAGGAGTAAGGAGTTACGCACTTATAAGTGCTCATCTCTTACTCAAATTTGGCTTCGTAAGTGCTTCTTTCTTACTCGTCGGTCTGTATTTTGCTTACTCTGGTACGTCTGAATGGTTGCTGTTGAGCTAAATTTTGTTGCACGAATTTACGAACGTAACACACACACAAAAAGAACACGAAGAGAGCGAGAATGACGACGAATACTTTGCGAAGTCTCTTGTTCTTCTGCGCGTACAGAGGACAAAACAGAAGAGCGAGGAGAAGAAACTTTGCGAGCACGACGTGCTTCTTTTGTCCTCCTTCTTCTTCTTCTTCTTCTTCTTCTTCTTCTTCTTCTTCTTTTGTTTCCAATTCGAGAAGGAGGAGATGTTTTTCGACGGCGACGACTACTACGAACGACGACGACACCATCGCGATGCTCTCGAGCGCGGAAAACGCAACCGCGAAACGCATCGCGAAACTGAGAACGTCCAAAACGTTTCGAGAGAAGGAAAAATCCGTCGTCATCGTCGGGTCGACGGTGTTGAGGGAGATTTTACAGGCGGGAGCTCTTGGAGCGTCGGAAGAGAAGAAGAAGAAGACGATACGAGTGAAGTCCTTGTTGTTTGCGATGGAGAAGAAGAAGACTTCCCGGGACGGAGAGAGTTACGATGATGATTCGCAAACGACGACGACGACGAGAGACGCGCTGCGGCGAGATATCGCCGATATCGCGGGAGGCGAGGAGGCGAAGAATAGGACGGAATATTACGCGACGGCGAAAGTGATGAAGAAGCTCGCCGGCGTGGAGAACGCCGACGGGATTGATCTGGTCGCAGAGTTGGAGATGCCAGAGATTCGCGAGGTAACGGAGTTTATGATGCAAGAAAAAAGAATAGAAAAAGTGTTGTGTCTGGACGGCGTTCAGGATCCTGGAAACGTCGGAACGCTTTTAAGAACCGCCGAGGCGTTTGGATTCGACGCGGTTGGATTAGGCCCGAAAACGTGCGACCCATTCAACGATAAGTGTGTGCGGTCGAGCAAAGGAACCGCGTTTCGGATGCAAATGTTTACTTGGAAAACGAACGAGGAGTTTTTCGAAGGCTTGGTGAATGGCGGCACGTTTGAATTGAAACGGAACGTCTTGGCGGCAATGCTCGCGGGCGAAAACTGCGCAGAAGTTGCCAGAGAGCTGGACGATGGTAATAATAGTAATAATAAAGTGTGTTTAGTTTTAGGTAGCGAAGGGCAAGGCGTGAGCGAGGAAATCGCGAGTTCGATTCGTGCGATTACGATTCCAACGCCAGGAGTCACGGAGAGTCTAAACGTCGCCGTTGCCGGCGGAATATTAATGTCAAGCCTCACCGTCAGGTGAGGCGCTTTGTAAAACACCCATCACGCTATAAAAACAAACTAATTTATCATATCAATCCTCCGCGGCGCCTATCCACCCGCTCTTCGTCCTAATCCTCAACGGGAACACTTTGGCAAACTTCTGGTACGCAAACACAGCGAAATCGAACGAGTGCACGCTCACCACGCCTTGCACTTGATCGAAGTAATGATACGGCGCCGTCGCTTTCGCTTTACTCGTGTACGGCTCAAAACCATACAAATCTAAACTCTCGCACCGTTGCATCATAAAGTTCACCGCGTACCACCCGCTCATCGGTTTATCGTGAAACTGTTTGTTCTTTTCCTTCTCGATGATTTCTTTCAGAGCGTTCCACAAATCGTGCGCTCGATTGACAAACCCGGGGTGCAAAAATTGCACCTTCAAACTCTTCCCGTACTTCTTCACCAGCGGTTCAAATATCCGTTTCCTGTTCGTCGGCGAGCTCCCTTCAAAAAATAACGCCACCGAGTCCGGTCTCGAATTCTCCCACCCTTTCTCGACCAACCGTCGAGCGTTCTCTCGATTGCTAAAATCGTACGTCGTCTTCACTCCCACGTCCCTCTTAAAATTCTTCACCGGCGCGAAATTCACCCGCATGACTGCTTCGTGCCCATCGATTTCCTCCCCGAACGAAGACTTCAACAACGTCCCGCTATTCCCGACCAGCGCGCACGACCCGTGCGTCCTCGTCGCCCGGCGCTCTTCCTCCGGCAATATCTCCCCTAACACATCTCCCATCTGAAAATGCGTCTTCTTCCCGTTCACGTCCGTAAACTTCACGTCGTACTTCTCCCCGTACGCGTTGTCTTTCGCTACGATTACCGAGGAATAATCCTTATCCGATTCGTTCGCGTACGCGTATTCGCTTCCTCGGCCGAATTTGTCTAAATCTCGCTCTCGGAGCATGCTCGAAACCAATCCATCTCCTTTTCCTCTCATCGTCTTTATCGTCGTCATCGCGTCGTCGTCTGAATCGTCCTCGTTTCTGTCCTCGTCTTTATCGTCGTCCTCCTCTTCCATCGGCACCATCAAAACATCGCTTTTGCCGCTGTCCTCGCGTCGTTTCCGTCTTTGAATCATCGTCTCCGCCTCCTCTTCCTCGCGCACGTTGAAGCGCTGGAAAAGGCTCACGAACAGGCACAACAAGAGGAACCACTTGAAAAGGATACATTTCTTTCGAAACGACGATCGTCGTCCCCCGAGTATTCCTAAACCCGGTCCTCCTTGGCCCCGGGGTGGTGGTCGTTGGAGGAGCGCCATGAGTATTTCGTTTAAGTTCTTTACTCAAATGTTTATTGTTGAGGGGAGGAAAAGTGAAGATTAGTAAACGCGACCGACGGTCGACGAGGATGAAGCGTTGGTGGTGTTTTAAAGTATACAATCTTTAAAAAGAAGCAGCTAACGATTTCTTGCTCTCTCGTTTCTTTTACGCGCCGAGAATCATCGGGACGACTCTTCCTAACAAGGCGTACCATCCGCCGGCGACGAGCAAAAATCCGCTCGCCGGCGTGACCCAGGCCGTTTTCTCGCGCACTCCCATGACACTTTTAATGTTTCCAGCCGCGCTCGCGGCGAGTAATAACGGCGCTGAATATCCTAAGGTATACGAAAAGAGCAGAAATCCACCGGAGAGGACGTTGTTGGAACTCGCGGCGACGTAGGCGAGGAGCGTGGAGAGTACCGGCGTGGCGCACGGGCTCGCCGCTAACGCGAACGTCGCGCCGGCGACGAAGGAGGTTAAAAACGGCGGCAAATTCAACGATCTCGGGTCAAAGTTGCTTCCAAACGAAGGAAATCTCAGTTGGACTTCGCCGAGTAAGTTCAATCCCATGACGATGGCTAAGACGGCGACGGAAATCGGCGCGACGACGCCAATTTGCCCAAACGCTTTCCCCGCCGTCGCCGCAAAGACGCCAAATAAAGCGAACGCGGAGGCTAATCCAACCGCAAACGCTATCGCATTCACGCGCATCGCCGATTTCTTCGCGTCTTCGTTTTCTTCCTCGTTTTCTTTCAGCGATGATGACGCGTACCCTCCGATGTACCCCAACGTCAACGGCAACACGGACAGCGTACACGGCGACAAACTCGTCACTAATCCAGCGACAAATACCAACACAAACGTCGTCGGAGAAGCGTGCGCTGATGCTGATGATGTCACATTGCTAAACACACTACCACTATTATTCGCTATTATTTCCCCCCCTCCTCCTCCTAACGCCCCGCTCACGAATGCATCCAATCCAGACGTCACGTCGAACAGCGATTTCGACAACACCGCATCTGCCACGTTCGCGATTTCATTAGTATTATCAACCATAAACGCTTTCGTCGGGGTACTGAGACGACCAAAGGCGCGACGACGACGACGTAAACGATGAAAACTCCCAACACAATCAAATCCCCATTTTGTGCGCAAACGTGACGATGATGACGACGACGATGCTTTTGCTGCTCTTAATGATGACGATGGACTCCTTGTTCCCAAAAACAGCATCGTTTTTCCACCAAATGGAGGAGGATAACAGCGACGACAACAGTTTCGCGACGACGACGACTTCAAAAGCGGCGGAGAAAGAGGTGCAGAGAGAGGTTTCGTTGAGAGCAAATGAGAGGTCATATTTGTGAGGGAAGAGAGAGAGAGAAAATGGCAGATATCGCGCGATGTGCGACGATATCAACATTTAGAAGGCGCTTTTGTTGATTGAGATGTTTTAAGCGGAGCATTCGATGTATAAACGCATTATTTCGTAAGTTTTATTGAATGGTTAATTAATAATGCATTACGTTCTGACGACTATCCGACCGTTCCTGGTGTGATATCTCACGCCTTGCGTCGGTTTGTACTTTTCGTTTCGGACTTGTACGGACTCGACTTTCACGCCGCTGACACCGACGCCAGCGACGGAGAACTGCGCGGTCACGTTGCAGGTTTCTTGCAACTTGATTTTTCGTCGCTCGGATTGGAGTTTAGATGATGATTTGTCCGTTCGTCCTCCCATCATTGCCAACGCGTTTTCGTTTTCGTTTTCGTTGCTGTTGTTTGTATTATCGCTATTGTTGTTGTTACTTTCTTGCTCGGAACCCATGGCTAAGACGACCGTTAAGCACGGAGTTTTATCCGCCGGGAATTTGTCGATGGTCCAGTTTACCGTTTTACTGGCGTCGTCGAAGGTGGCGCCGCCGTGCGTCGCGGACGGGTCGGCGCTTAAAACGCGCGAAGGTAACGCGACTTGTAAGCTCACCGCTTCGACTGGTTTCTCAAACGCCGGTTTGGTCCCGCACACGATGGAAATTCTACCTTGCGTCGGTCCAAACGACGATTGCGGGCGAATGTATAATGGCAAAGGCGCGGAAATAGACCCTTCCGGTCCGCCTCCTGGACCGCCGCCGCCCATCGTTTGCGATTGCATCCACGGATTTTGTTTGATATACTTCGGTTGCCACTGATTTTTATCCTCTTTTGATTCCGGTCGAATCTTGTAATTCATCAACGTAAACTTCCCATCGGCTGGGACGAACGAGACCACCCGATCGCTCGCGAACCTCGCCAATCTCACCGAAGGATGAAACGAATAATCTTCGATCAAATGCGAGTTCGACAACGACAACGATATGTCCGGCATACCGCTCAATCGACAATTCACTTCAATCTTCCCGTAAATAGCGCTGGTTAACAACTTCCCTTCCGGATCTAACGTCGCGTCCACGTGCTCGATGACGTCCAAATACACCTCGTTGGACGTGTACTTAATATTCGACGCTCTCCACGGTAACGGCAACAATTTCGTCGGATCTTGGTCGCTGACCAAAACCCCCGACGCGGTGCCTAAAACCGCGTTGTGTAATCTGTTCGCCAAATTCGGCGGCGGCACCAACACGTGTAACCCGCCCGGATGCGTATTCACCGGTATCCCCGAATCCAACATCTCGTCCAGTAGCTGATACAGCGTCAGATGGTGTTCTTGTAATATCGCCTCCGTAATCACGTTCCCGAAATAGGATTTCAAAACCTCGTGCAGTTGCGTTAAGAACTCAACCACCATGAGTGGTTGCGTCTCCGAGTTGCACGTGGCGATGTACGTGATTTCGCCTCTCGATTGGAAAAACGCGTAGTCTTTCCCGTCGATCGCGAGAACGTCCCCTTGGCTGTTCGCTTTGATCGCTTCGTTATGCTTCTCGAAGACTTTTTCGCACACCGAAGAGTCCGTTTCCGGTCCCCAGTGTTTCACCGCGGTTAACGTTTCCGTCTTGTTGTTGGTGATGAATAACGAATCGATGCCCATTATTACGTCTTTCTTTTTTTCTTCTCTCTCTCTCTCTCTCTCTCTCTCTCTCTCTCTCTCTCTCTCTCTCTCTCTCTCTCTCTCTCTCTTTCAGGCGTGTCTTTACCGCGTGTCTCTCAAACGAACGCAACGACGACGTAAACGACTCAGAGACGATTCCAATTGGAATTCTCCGATTCAATTCTCTTTCGATCTCTTCCGAGAGAGCAAAAAGAAAGCGCGCGCGTGTGTGTATATATATATATATGCGTGCGTTTATATCACAGAACAACAAAGCGAGAACGTCACTATTATACGTGTGCTGCTGCTGCTGTTCGTATGTGTGCGATACTACTCTTCTTTAATAAGAGGTGATGTTTTTTGTGTTGAATTTTGGTCCGCGGACGAACGAGTCTTTTTCTCTCTCTCTCTCTCTCTTTTTCTCCCTCTTAGCGGTGCGTTTGGTATTCACCGCTTCTCTCTCTGTTTTTTTCTCTCCCTCTCTCTCTTTTACTCTCTCTCTCTCTCTTTCCATTTCCCTCTTCTCAGTCGCTGCTGGTGTTGCTCTGTCGCTCTTCTTCTCTCTCGTAGAACGCGACGCGTTCTCGCTCGTCCTCGACGAACTCGGCGTATTCTTCCTCCGTCGGTTCCGGGCATCCTTTTTCTCGCAAGTAGTTCACGCACTCGGTTCGCTCGTAGTACCGAGCGAAAGAGAGGTGTTCTCGGCCGTCGTCGTCGTCGTTTAGAGGCGCTTTTGCGTCTTCGATTAAGTATTTGAGGCAATCGAGGCGGCCGTTCATCGCGGCGGTTGACACGCAGCGGATCTTTACCGCGTCGCCCGCTATCTTTCGTTCTTCGACGAGATATTTCATGATGTCCATGTGACCACTGATTGCTGCATTTATTACCATTTCTTCTTCCATCTTTCGCGAAGGTTCCACTTTGTCGAAAAGAAATCGAAGACAGTCGAGGCGTCCTCTGATAGTAGCACAAAAGCACGAAGTTTCTTCATCGTACGGGCACTCCTCGGAGAAGCAGTACTTGAGCGTCTCGAGATTACCTTCACATGCTACCGCATTAATCGTCTCTTCATCCCATTCGCAATGTTTCACTTCTCTCGCCCACTTGAGCAACTCGAGTTTGTTCGTTAGAGCAACTTCCCTGCAAAACCAGGCTTGATCCATCACATCTTCATCTCTATCTTTCTCTCCCCAGGGAGAGTGATTCCACATCCATTCCAGCGTCGAAATAGATGTACATTCGTAAAGAACCCAACGTAATTCCGATACGTCTACCCCGGCGTATTCAAGCACACCCCAACTCTCACCATTCGCCCTCGAAAAGAAAAACCGATCCGTCCCATTCAATTTCGACAAGACGTGCGATACAAAAATATCTTTATGATGCAACACCAACCCGGTCCAAATCGCTGAAGAAGAAGAAGAAGAACAACAAAGCGAGAGATTCTCCAGTAACGCGCTCCTCGTAATTTCCGCCTCTTTTTCACCCTCGTCGTCGTCGTCGTCCTCTTCCGAAGAAGAAGAAGACGAAGACGAAGAAGAAGAGTGCTTCAGTTTATCCCACTTGGAGTTTTCAATGATGCGAGACATGCGAGATTTGTGTTTTTTTTTTTGTGGGGTGAAATTCGAGCGTTTCGACTGTTCAAAATTTGTTCCATTGGCGCACACAAATCTCCATAAAAACATACATCACGTTTCAAACGCACATAGCTCTATATACATAATACACATACACAATGGGATCATCACCGGACGACGACGTGTGCGACGACTTTAGCGCGCGTCGCTTTGTCGAGCACGTTTCCGAGCGAGTCCTCGTGGGCGCTTTACTCGCGCTTTTTATCCACCAGAAGGAAAGCTTAATCATTTTAGCGCTGATGACCCTTTTGGAACCTGTGTTCCAGAAAGCTGTGGAAGCAGTCGGCGATATCCTGGGATGGCTGAGACGATTACATCATCTGAGAAAACTGAACTGCGCGCCCGGGTATAACGCGTTCATCGGGCACACCGTTCCTCTGTTCAAAGCGGTCGGAAAGTACCCGTGCACGTGGGATTTGTTCGCGTTTTGGTCGTCGGCGAAAGCGCCGAAACCGGTGAGAGTGCAAATATTTACGAGGCACTGCGTGGTCATCGCGGACCCGGAACCGATTAAAAGAGTGTTTAATTCAAACATTAAGAATTACGGGAAAGACACGGAGTTCGCGTATAACCCGTTCTTGGATATTTTAGGCACCGGTTTGGTGACGAGCGAAGGAGAGAGTTGGAAACGGCAACGAGGACGGATATCGCAAGCGCTGAGGATGGAAATTTTGGACGACGTGGTGGATATCGCCACCAGAGCGGTGGACAGGTTGTGCGTGAAGTTGGAGAAAATCAGAGGGACGGGGGAAGAGATTGAGTTAGCGGAGGAGTTTAGGTTGCTGACGTTACAGGTGATTGGTGAGGCGATTTTGAGTTTATCGCCGGAGGAGTCGGACGAGGTGATGCCGAATTTGTATTTGCCGATTATGGAGGAGTGTAATCGACGAAGTTTGGAACCGTGGAGAGCGTATTTACCGAATAAAGAGTATTTCGACCACAAGGATAGGGTAAAGAAGTTGAACGCGTACGTGATCAAGTTGATCAGGCAAAGATGGAAGTTGAAACATTCCGTGACGGCGACGCCAAACGCGGACGATTCCATCGATAATCCGCACGCGGATATTTTGGATCGCGTGTTGGCAGACGTGCCGAAAAGCGAATACGGGCCGGAAGTGGAGAGGCAAATGTGCGATGAGATCAAGACGTTCTTATTGGCTGGCCACGAAACTTCCGCGGCGATGTTGATTTGGACGACGTGGGAGTTGGCGAAGGCGCCGGAGAAGATGAAAATAGCAACCGAAGAGGCGAAAAAAGTGTACAAGAATAGCGAGAAAAAGAATAAGAAAACGCCTTCGAGAGATGATTTGAACGGGTTAGAATACATCGTCGGCGCGTTGAAAGAGTCTTTGCGTTTGTACTCCGTAGTGCCGGTGGTTACTCGTAAATGTTTAGGTGACGATTATTTAGGCGGCGAGTTCATTCCGAAAGGCACGACGGTTATTATTTCCGTCCAAGGCGTCCACCACAGAGAAGACTTGTGGGAAAACGCGCAAGCGTTTGAACCGAGAAGGTTCGTCGGAAACGAAACCGACGAGACCGGGAATTATTCATACCTACCGTTTATCCAAGGTCCTCGAAACTGCTTGGGTCAATATTTAGCGCTTTTGGAAGCTCGAGTGGTCATGGCGAACTTGTTGAGAAAGTTCAAGTTCACCTCGAGCCGAGAGACGAACGGGGCTAAACACACGAAGATGATTCCAATCGCCCCCGCCGATGGCATTTGGTTCACCGTAGATTAATAACGAAGAACAAGTCAAGAAGAAGTCAAGACATTAAAGAGAACTATTTATGAAGCGATGATAAAATACAACTCGCCAACACTATCGGACTATTATTCCTCGACTATTCCTACACAAAACTACCTACTACGCGCGCGAAACTACTCCTACCACCACTTTTCTTCTTCTTCTTCTAAAGGCGCTTCCTAAACTTCAACCTCGTCTCCGTCGCCGCTCTCACGTTCGCGCCGCCGCCGCCGCCGTCCTCCTCTTCCTCTTCCTCCTCACCGTTCGCGTTCAAAATCACCCTCTTCTTCCCCGAACGACCAGCACTGCTCGTCGCATTCGCATCCAACGCCGGTTGTTGCAGTTCCACGATTAAGGCTTCTCCAACCGTCCGTTCGTAATACCCCTCGTACGTTTCCCCCGTGGACGTTTTCAGTAAAGGCGTTTCGGTGTCTAAACGTTCAAACGTGAGCGTTTCCCCGGGGAGCATTCGGACGAGTTTCGGGACGTCCACGAGGATGAATTCTTCTTCTTCTTCCTTTAAAGTTTGTTCTTCTTCGTTCTTCTTCCGCAAATGATAATGATTCTTTTTCTGCTCGTAATCATCTCCAGGTGTTGTTGTTCCAGCGTTCTCGTCGCTCATTTTTCGCGCGCGGTCCTCCTCCTCCTCCCGAGTTCTTCTTCGCGATGTGTCGCGCTTTGCTCGCTCGCCTTTTTGCCTTAAGTTTTGGGGACTGAAACCCTAAACAAGTGTGTTTTGATTTGAAGGAACCAACGCGCGCTGTTTCCTCACACAGTCGCGCGCGCACGACACACGCACGCACACACACACACACACACACATAATTGGTACATCGAGCAATATTATCGCTCAAGTTTGATTTTGTGCGCGTAAAGTGTGTCGTTTTTGAGAAGAGAAAAGAAATAAAGGTTTTCTCGTGTGTTGGGGAGAAACACATCAGAGAGACACATCACGCGGCCAATTGCGCGTCCCAAGAAGAAGGCATCGGTGTACTCTAAAGAGAGAGAAACACACGCACTCGTACTAAAACGACAACAGAAGAGAACGAGAGAGCATCAGTACTATGGGGATTCCTGAATCCATCGCGAAAGTGATGTGCTGCAAACCGTTCAACGACCCGTCGTCGATCCGTGTCATCGGATGCGTGATTGGCGTCGTCGGCTCTTTGCTCGTCTATGGGGTGTTGCAAGAGCGCATCATGTCGCAACCGTACTCGGACGCCGGGAAGGATGAATTTTTCTCCTACTCGGTCTTTTTGGTGTTATCGAACAGAGTTTTGGGGTGTCTCATGGCGGCGGTTATTTTAGCGCTAACGAAAGGGAACGTCACTCCAGTGGCTGGGATCCATCGATACGCGGTGGTGTCCTTGTCCAACGTCGTCGCGACGACGTGCCAATACGAAGCGTTGAAGTATTTATCGTTTCCAGTGCAAACGTTAGGGAAGTGCGCGAAGATGATTCCGGTCATGATTTGGGGGTTTCTGATCAACCAGAAGAGGTACGGGATGTCGGACGTGGGGATTGCGATCGCGGTGACCGCTGGCTGTACTATTTTTGGCTTGTACGGCGACGAGAGCACGTTGACGAGTAACGCGAGTAAAGGCGCGAACGTGCAGGAAACTTCAGAGTACGGAATCTTGTTGATGCTCGGGTATTTGTTCTTCGACGGGTTCACGTCCACGTTTCAAGATAAGTTGTTCGTCGGGTACAACATGGAGACGTACAACCAAATGTTGTGGGTGAACTTTTGCTCTGCGATTATTTCGGTGGTGTATTTGTATTCGGATGGGTCTTTCCAAGACGCGATTGCGTTCATCGAGAGACATCCGTTAATTACGGGCGATATCATGATCTTGTCTATCGCGGCGATGCTTGGACAGTTGTGCATTTTGTACACGATTAAGGAGTTTGGCGCGTTGTTGTTCGCGACCATCATGACGACGAGACAGTTCTTGAGCATCTTGTTGAGTTGCATAGTGTTCATGCACATGTTGTCTCCGATGCAGTGGTTAGGTACGGTGCTAGTGTTCGGTGCTTTGTATTACAAGTCCTTCGCGAAAGCTGCGGGGTCGAAGAAAGCGGTAGACGGGGAGAAGGAACCGCTCATTAGCGGCGGCGAGAACTCTGGCAAGGTGTGAAAAGAGGACTGATGATGATGATGATGATACGTGAGGCGCGTATTTTCATCGACGGATTCGGGAAGGAGGAGAATTTGAACGTTTTGTTATTTATATATTTATTAATTCATTCGCACTTTAACACTCGATGGTAAATTATAAAACTCGCCTCGTTTAGTATATATTACGTTAATCTTCTTTGCCGCTGTACCCGTACGGGTTCTTGCTCGCCCAATTCCACTGGTCCACGCAACACTCCTCGATCGTCTTCTCCGCTCTCCATCCTAAAATCTCGTACGCCAAATCGGTTTTCGCGTACACCTCCGCCGCGTCTCCCGGTCTTCTCGCTACCATCTTCATAGGAATCTTCTTCCCGGCCGCTTTCTCAAACGCACCAACCAACTCTAACACGCTCGTGCTCTTACCAGTGCCTAAATTCACTACAATTCTCCCACACTTCCCGTTCTCTTTGGCAATCTTCTTCAACGCCGCGACGTGCCCGTCCGCCAAATCCACCACGTGAATGTAATCTCTCCTCCCCGTCCCATCTTTCGTATCGTAATCCGTTCCAAACACCGACAACTCCGGTCGTCTCCCGACCGCGACTTGCTGCACGAAAGGCATCAAATTATTCGGTATCCCTTTCGGATCTTCTCCAATTTCTCCGCTCGGATGCGCCCCGACTGGATTGAAATACCTCAAAATCAAGCAGTTCCACTCGTTATCGCTCGCGTGTTGGTCCGTTAAAATGTGCTCAATAAACAGCTTCGTCTTCCCGTACGGGTTCAACGCGCTCGTCTCGAATTCCTCCGTGCACGGTACCGTTTTCGGTTCCCCGTACACCGTCGCCGAGCTGCTAAATATGATCGATTTACACTTCGCTTTGACCATCGATTTCAACAAAACCACCGTCCCGTTGATGTTATTTTCGTAATATCTCAGCGGTTTCGAGACGGATTCACCGACGGCTTTTAAACCGGCGAAGTGTATCACCGCAAAAATCTCATTCGCCTCGAAAACCTCGTCTAACTTCTCTCCGTCTAAAATATCTCCCTCGATGGACGTCATCAGGTTTCCGTTTCCTCCGCTCAAGCGTTTCACGCGTTCTAAAGATTCGAACGAACTGTTGTCCAAATTGTCGTACGCGATAACTTTGCATTCTTCTTTTAACAGTTGCAAACACGTGTGAGAACCGATGTACCCGGCCGCACCGGTGACTAAAACAGTCTTGCCAGAAAGAGACATGTGTGAGTGTACCGCTGAGTTTCTCCGTTCAATGTGTATATGCAGAGAGAGAAAGCCGGAAAACGTTTGCGCGTTGTGAAGAATTTTCCCATTTTATCCAAAACCGTTTTGTTTTCCCCAAACACATTTCCACATAACAAACTCAAGCGACTGCGCGAGAGAGAGAGGGAGAAAAGAAGAAGAAAAGCAGCCGCGAGGAGGACACATCATCGGTGGTGGTAGTAGTGATTATGGACGTCCCGGACGATTGGGGCATCGTCGCAAACGATGACGATGATGACGATGGTAAGAAGAAGAGGTGGTTAACGCCCAATACGACTGCGGCGAGAAATCATCTCGTCGAGGCAAAAACGACCAACGAGAAGAAGGAAAAGGGAGAAGAGCGAGAACGAGAACAAAGCGAGGGGAAGGTAATCAGCGGACGATTGCTCGGACGACGCCGAAGGGCGAAGGAGAAACGGAAACGGATGGCGACGAATAGGAAGAATGATGGTGGCGGCGCCTCTGCTGACGAGGAGGAGGAGGAAAAGGAGGAGAAAGAGGAGGAAAAGAGAGAGAGGAGGACGAACGCGAATATGACGGAAAAGCAGAAGAAAAAAGCGGAGAAGAATCGAGCGAGGAAGTTACGAAGAGAGTGGAAGAGGAAGAAGGAGATGGAGGAGGAGGAGGAGGAAGAGGAGGAGAAGAAGGCGCGCGTTGAACACAATCCGGACGAGGAGGAGAGGAACGAGATGAAACGGTTGGCGAAGGAGTACGTGGCGGAGAAGGCGAAGAAGAAACGAGCGAAAATCACGACGACGAAAGGAGAAGAGAAACATGGTAATAGGAGTAATAGTAATAGCGAAAGTTCGGAGAAGAACGAGGACGAGGGCGAGGAATTCGAGAGCGAAGACGATGTCGCGCAGCAACGACGAGAACGAGAACGAGAACGAGAACGAGAACAAGAACAACAACCGGCGGTCAAAAAACAAAAGAAGCTCTCGTTGATTGATAAAATGCGCGCGAAGCTGTCCGGCGGTCACTTTCGCATGCTCAACGAACAACTCTACACGACCAAAGGCGACGAAGCTTTACATTTAGTCCAACAAAACCCGGGCGTTTTTGACGCCTACCACGAAGGCTTTCGAGAACAAGTGAAGAAATGGCCGAAAAATCCAGTTCATAAATGTTTCGAGTGGTTGCAACACAAACCATACGACACGATCATCGCCGATTTCGGATGCGGAGACGCCGAGTTAGCGAAACTTATCGGTAAATCGAAGAAGAAAGTGTACAGTTTAGATCTAGAAACGCCTTCCCACGCGCCGTTTGTGATTGCGTGCAACATGGCCAAAACGCCGCTCGAATCCAACTCCGTCGACGTCGCCGTCTTCTCTCTGTCCTTAATGGGCACCGACTATTACAAGTTCATCGAGGAAGCCTCTCGAGTGCTCAAAGTCAAAGGTAAACTCTGGATAGCCGAAGTCAAATCTCGATTCGACGGTAGAAACGGCGCCGCGTCCATCCCGAGTTTCGTCGCGAGTTTGAAAACCGCCGGATTCGACGTCGACCCGAAGAAAGTCGACGAAAAGGATAAGATGTTTTTCGTCCTGGAAGCGGTCAAGGCTAAAAATCACGCATCATCATCGAGTGGTGGTGGTGAAAAGAAGAACAACAAGAGTGGTAAGGTGGAGTGGCCGAAATTGAAAGCGTGCGAGTACAAGAAGAGATGATAGCAAAGAGAGAGAGAGAGAGAGAGAGAGATTTCCAAGAAAGAGTAGTTTGTATTTCCAAGAAGGGAAAAAAATACTCGGATGGACAAAAAATCCGAGGCTGAATTCATTCATTTCCACGCGCCTAAACGCGCGCAACAGCGCACATACACATCGCAAAGTGTTGTCATTTCGCATCACAGATGATCGTCGCCGCGCCAAACGACGACACCGTCGCGCCGTTGGAGCCTGCGGAGCCGCCGCTCCAAAATGTAGAGCTGGAAGAAGTCCGAGAAAAAACAAGTTCGAGCGATAAAACAACTTCTGTTTTCCAGCGCGTATTCGCCTCAATCTCTTGGATCTATAGAGCGTTCGTGACCCTTCTCATCATGTTCCTGTTCAAACTCTTCGCTTTTTTCAATTCGTGTTTCATGACGTTGCCGGTTTTATTGCCCATCAACGCGCATCCGAGCAAAGATAACACCCACCGAGAAGGAGGATCAGGCCCGATTGTTCCCTATTGGATCGAGACGAAAATTAAATTTTGGTGCTTTTTGCACATCGTGTTTAACATTCAAGTCCCGGCGAGTTGGGTAAAGGCTTCGTACGCGAAACTGATCGAGTTAAACAAAGACGTCCGAGACGCGGAGACGCAAGGTATGTTGTTAAGGTTTTTTTACGTGTGCTTATTTTTCTTTTCCCGCGGCTTCGCGCGACGGCGTAAAATATCTAACTTTCATCTCGACGTTCTCTCCTTTTGGCGGACATTTTTGATAGAGATTCCGACGATTGTCGTTGGGCCGGATTTTGATTATAAAAAATTCTTCCGCGAGTACGTGAAACGACCGCACCCGGTGGTGTTGAAAGGCTTCGCGAAACAGTCGCCGGCGGTAAAGAAATGGTCCGTGGATTGGATAGTCGCGAATTTCGGGAACGAAAAAGCGTTGACGAAGACGTTGTTGGGCGATAACATACCCGGGAGAGTAAAGGATATCAACACCCCGGGGACGTATTTGCACAATTGCGAAGCGATTTTCGTGAATCATCCAGAGCTCGTGGAGGATTTGGAGTTATCGAAATTATTGCCGTTCGTTTCCGCCGACGGTAATCCGAAGAACCCGCATTTGGCGAACTTACATCCACGCGCTGGACCTTTGCCGATTCAGTTCTTTCTGGGACGAGGCGGAACTGGTACCGGTTTTCACTGCGCGAACGGCTTCAACTGGTTTTACATGATCGAAGGTTCTAAAAAATGGACCTTCGTCGATCCCCGTTGGACCGTTTTGACGTTTCCGGCGTTAAACCGCGGCGCTCTGTACCAATCCTGCGCGGTGACCGATCCGAACACCGTCCTCGAGAAATATAAACCGCTCTGGCGCGTCTGCCCGCGTTACGCCGCTATCGTTGAACCCGGCGACGTCCTTTTGAACCCGCCATGGTGGTGGCATTGCATCGAGAACCTCACCAAAGATTCCACCGCCGTCGCCACTCGATGGATGGACACGAAAACATTACGTCCGTTAACCGGCATCGGTACCGACGCCAACCGTCTTTTCACCGCGTTTCAAATCTTCTCCCCGGTGTTTCTAAAACTCCAATTCTCGCTCATCATGCGAGGCATCCACGCCACGCCGGACGAACACACGCAAGTCGACACCGACGAAGACCTCGAAAAACAACACGCTCAGCGCACCGCCAAAGGCGCTCAACACGAAGACGCCACCAGAGTCACGGCCGCCTTAAACTCCAACGAAGAACAAGACGCCTACAAAGCGTACTACGCCAACAAGTGGGGATACGCCGACCATTTGCCAAAATCAAACGTCCAAAACGGTGAAACTCGCGACGACATCGAATCGAACAAGTTCGATCAAGGGCAAGGGAAATGGACCATGGACACGATGAACTTTCGAGGCCGTTAAAGATCTTAAAGAAAAAAGAAAGAAAAGAGTCAGTCCTCCTCGCGCAGTTCTCAAAGCCGCGAGAAGAAGAGAGAGACGTTTTAATTCCAAGAACAAAAATCCAATCACACATCCAATCACATAGACAACGTAAACAACATAAACACCGAGCAGCAGCAGCACCAGCACTCGCACTCGCAGCCTTCATCAATACCTTCAATCTCTCGCTTTTACGTCGAGTCGTATTTTTTGCATTTTTTTCTCAGAGTAAAGAGATCTCTCACATGCATTTTCAGCCGTCCATTTTTTCCTCATTTTAAAGCGTTTTTTAAAACACTACGAGAGAGATGAATACGATGCGAAGAGGCGGCTGGCTTGGAAGCGTTTTCTTGAAGAAGACCACCTTTGTCGACGGCTTGGTATCCTCGTTCTTCGTTGGTGGGCGCACGACTCTCAGATCGTTCACGTCGTCCGGGACGTCGTCCTCGTCTGCGGCTTCCAATCCGCCGAAGGATTGGACGAATGCAACGAAAACGGGACACCTCCTCCGGAGGGAAAACCTGACGCGCTTGACGAAAGATCTACACCTCATGCTCGCAAACAGGAACAAAATCGAAGGCCCGAACGTTCCAGACGCCAGATCTGTGCTCGTCCCACTCGCACTCGTGGACGAGCATCCGTGCGTCTTGTTGACCGTACAATCCACGCAATTCGGAACCCCTTTGTTGGCGTTTCCGAGAGGCCACCGAAGTCGACACAATTCGGCTGCGTTGGATAAAGACGCGGTGGCGCAAGCGTGCGATCAAATCGGAGGGAGAGAACCGTGGGCGAACCCGGATAGGATTGAATATTTAGGCACGCACCACGACGCGGTGAATAGTAAAAGGACGTTGGCGATTACGCCGGGGGTGGCGTATTTCGGTTCGTTGACGAAACGGCAAGTGCAGGAGAGAAATAGGAGCGCGAATTGCGTGCTAGGAGTGGCGGCGATTAAGATCGAGGACTGTTTGGAACCAGACAACGTGAGCGTGGTCAAGTTAGAGGAAGAGGAGGGTAGCACTAGAAATACTGTAGAAGAAGATGGTGATAAGGAAGAGGAGGAAGAGAGGAGCATGGGACCGATGCCGGCGTTTACGGTGCCTCGCGCGAACGTCGTCGGGTGGGGCGAGACGAGCGAACCGTTTGGACTGAAGAACTGTTTGATTTGGGGGAGCGATGCGGCGATTTTGCACGGGGTGTTGAGAGTGATCGTTGGGTCGGACGAAAGGTATAAGCAACAGTTGTATGGACAGTTTGAGAAGATTCAGCGGGAAATGAACGAGCAGGCGACCAAAGTAGTAGCTTGACGGACGAATTCATAGCGTGTAATTTTTATTTATCAACGTTGTTTAAATACAACGTAAACGTCCGATTGGGACGTAGCAAAAAGAACACCAGCAGTAGCAATAGCAGCACACGAATACTGATAGTACTAATATTCGCGCGTTTTTTTAACTTCTCTTGCATTTTTGTTAATGCGAGTGCTCCCCGTCGAGCGACAGATTAGACAAAAGAATAACGCCAGCGCCGCCGGCGTAGGCGGTGAACAATGCCAATCGTTGCGATAACGACCTTCCCGCGTGTACTTTCTTTACGTGATCGCCTCCGTGTTCGTCGCAATCTCTATCACTCATCTCGAACTCATCGGCGACGATTTCAGAGGTGCCGCCGTATAAGAACGTCCCGGAAGCCAACGCCTCGAGAACAAACACGGTTTCAATACTGACCGAGCCTAAACCCATACCGATGAATATTCCACACGTCGTTGTCAACGAGAACACAATCATGGACGTAATGCTGACCATTTTACTCGCCTTACCGTTTACGAACGACGAGCCGATCGATAACGCCGCCGGCGCTTTGTGCGCGGCGATGGCGGTGAAAATCGTCAAAACGTTTTGTCTCGATTTTTGCACGCCGAGCGTCAAACCAGCCAAGACAGAGTGCACGGAAATTGCCGCCAATAAAATGTACGGTCTTTTACTCTTACGCAAATCTTCGCAAGTTTGAGGTCCTTCGCTATGCTCGTGATGGTGATGATGATGATCGCTATGCTCGTGGTGGTGATG
>Ga0255756_1000283_pt1 | contig 61920 bp, 44 predicted proteins | sample 011ome_20_FD_179956 | JGI IMG/M metagenome (GOLD analysis project Ga0255756, IMG submission 179956) | Coastal salt marsh microbial communities from the Groves Creek Marsh, Skidaway Island, Georgia - 011509CT metaG (version 2) | ecosystem: Environmental > Aquatic > Marine > Intertidal zone > Salt... | reverse complement strand
GTCCGGTGGAGGCGCCGGCGGCGGCGACGGCGGCGGCGACGGCGGTGGCGACGGCGGTGGCGACGGCGGTGGCGCTGGTGGTGGACTCGGTGGTGGCGGTGGCGATGGTGGCAACGGTGGCGGCGATGGTGGTGGAGACGGTGGTGGGCTCGGTGGCGGCGCCGGTGGCGGCGACGGTAAAGCCGGTGGTGGACTCGGTGGTGGCGGTGGCGACGGTGAAGCCGGTGGTGGAAACGGCGGCGGTGGCGGCGCTGGCGACGGCGGCGGCGATGGCGGTGGTGGCGGCGCTGGCGGCATTGGAGGCGAGTAGGCTGCGGTATACTTACACGACGGGAGGTCCAGGTAAGTAACTTCCATTTCAAGTAACGTCCCGTCACCATAATCGAAGTTAAGATTCGCGACGCCACTTTCACACGTGAACATCATGTTAAACAACGTCGCTCCAGAAAACATAAAATAAGTCGGTTCTATGAATTCTGAGTAAATGTTGTTGTCAAAATTGTAAAGGGAAGTAAAATCCCAATATCTGCCAATGTTGTGTTCAAACGAAATCGCATCTTCAAACATGAACGACATCATGCTCACGGAAGAGACGTCCCAGCCGGTGATATCTTCGTTGTACGTCGTCGCGTTATTAAACATACCTATCATCGATGTAACTCGCGAAACGTCCCAGGATGCTAGGTTTCCGGCAAAATTCACCGCGTTTCCAAACATGGCGTTCATGCTCGTCACCTGAGACGTATTCCAGACTTCCATGCCCGAATTTGTTCCATTAAAGTTTGAGCACCCAGCAAACATGGAATCCATATTTTGAACATTCGATACGTCCCAATTTGAGAATTCGGCAGAGTTTATATACAAGAAAGGATCGTTCGCAAACATTCCCTCCATTGTCGTCGCGGAAGATGTGTCCCAATTGTGTACATTTATATATCGTTCAGACCCTTGCCAGTGACCTCCGATACCCCAGTATTCACTAGAGTACGGATCCAACATCGCGAATGTGAACGAAAAATCCTTCACGTTCGCAGTATTCCAGTCTGAAAAAGCTTCGGGCCTATAATTGTCCGCTCCTTGAAACATGCGACTCATCGACGTGACGCTGGACACATCCCAATAAAATGGGACACTGGTTAGGCTCCTGGCAGATTCGAACATGCTTGACATGTCATTCACACTCGACGTGTCCCAGACGATATCCGGATCCGTTTCGAAACGAAGCGACTCGAAATAGCTTCCAAACGATGCCGTGTTGTAAAACATACCATTCATTTTTACCACGTTCCCCGTTGACCACCCACTCAAATCCCCATCGAAAGAATTGCAGTTGCCGAACATGCCCTCCATAGTCGTTACGCTCGACACATCCCACTCCTTGAGGCGCCCATTGAACAAAACGGCGCCGTTGAACATATCCGCCATACTTTCAACGTTAGATACGTTCCAAGTATATATCAAGGTGCCCCTGAAAGCGAAAGCATTATAAAACATACTCGTCATGTCTGTCACGGACGAGGTATCCCAATTCTTCAAGTCTCCATTAAATGAAGATTTCTCAGAAAACGCGGACGTCATAGTTGTCACGGCGCTGACGTCCCAGTATGAGATTGGCCCGTATCCACTTTCTTCGCAATTTCCATACACCGGATCAATCTCCAAGCACGAAGTAATGGCGGAACTAAAAGTATTATCCGTGATAGAGTTATACGGAGGAGGGCTTTCCGCTGGCGGCGGCGATGGCGGCACGTACACGCACTTCCCTGGACACGAACCGTCGATGGCATAGTACCACATGTTCGGATTCGACACATCTTCGACTTGCGAAAATAAATATTGATTCCGAACGCATTGGATGCACGGAGAACATTCGTAAGAGTAAGAACCTGACTCGTACGAGTCAAGTTTCGACCCACAAAACATCTCTTGTTCCATCACGTGAGAGTATCCGCAGCTCGCGTGTGAAGTACATAGAGTGTCAAATGCATTGGTAGCAGAGCAACCCCCTCCATGAGTTCCCAAGACTGTCGAAGTAGTTTGGTACGAAGCGACCACTTGATTAATAGGCGTCCACGTAAATTCAATATAATCAATCATGTCTGTTGTTACGCCGTTATTACCCATGCTCCAATCCGTGTAATAATAGGGGGTGGGAACATACGCGTCGATCAAAACCGATTTTACGCCCGAGGTATCGCCAAGATCGGATTCGGTTTCATATTTACAGAAACTGTTTATGTACGTATACTCTTCTGAGTTACCCCATCGAGTGTTGCCCTCGATAAGCATTTGTCCCCATACCGCTCGCAACGATTGCAAGCTAATCCAATGCAAATTCACATTATTTACGAATTTCAAGTCACCCCTGACGTTTGTTAGAGAAGAGAAATACAATCCGACATAATAATCTCCGCGAAATGTATTCCCCTTGATTTCGATCGCAACCTCAGCGGCACCGGACGTGTACGCGTAAGAAGTGTTTGCGAGACTCCACGCGTTGTTATTTGAAGTAACGTACGCATCAGAAATGGAGTCGAAATAAAAAGTCTCCGGACCGTTTTCGCCAACTCTACCGAGTTGGTTGAATTCGCAATACTCTATACCACCGTTTGGGCTACTTCCGCCATTATCAACAATTTTGATAAACTGGCTCACCCCCAAAAGACTCTGCAAATAGACTCGCTCCAGCACCGGATTCGCGGACAGATCAAAAAACCCGATGATTTCTTCCAATTGATATATATAAACGCTTTCGAGAGCATCGTTTTGAGTTATCTCAATCTTTCCCGTAAGGTTATACGGCGAACCGTCCGACATTTCGAAAGTCGTCAGCGTCGAACACTTGTATAAAATAATATCTCCAGAGAACCTGTCGAAATTTCGGCTCGTCAAGAAGATTTCCGTCGGCTGCACGCTATTCGCGTTCGTTTCTGAATCTTCGCACAAGATATTCGCCGTAATCACTCCGTCCACCGGTTCGATATCGCACGTATCCCCAGCCGCCGCGTTTTCCGGCACCAAGTCGTCCCAATTGCAGGTCCCGGCTTTGCACACGCACGCCGAAGCCGCGTCCGCGAATAAGAAGAATCCGAAACTCGTCCTCGACGAGATCGCTCCTCCTCCTTCCATCATCCCCGCTGCTCGGTACCGCTCGTCGCAATGAAATTGATTTCGTTGTTCTCCTCCCGGCGGCGAAGAAGCCATCAACAACATCGCGCACAGCAACGCGAACAAAACGTGGTTCAAAATCCAGTCTTTTTTGGTCCTTCGCAGCAAAATCGTCGTCGTCATCATCCTCCTCCTCGTTTTTGCGCGTGGTGGTGGTGTTCTTTTCGCCAACGGTGGTGAGAAAGAGGAGGAGTGTTTTTGTTCTTCAAACGACGTATACATCCAAAGATGCCGCGCACACGCACACGCACACGCGAGAGAATTGATGTAACAAAAATTCCTTCAAATTCCTTCAAATCCGTTTGAACGACGACGCGATGAAAAACAAATTACACACAGAATAGATATATAAAAATACAGAAGAACGATAATAAATAAAGAGCGTATTACAACGTCTCTCTCTTCTCTCTGCCGTTCCTCCGCCTTTATATATAAAGCTTTTCTCTTCTCGCTCTCTTTCTTTTCGGACCGAAGAAGAGGAGTAGAAGGTTTAAAGAAGAAAGGTAACTTTATTCAAGTGCGGAATGAATCGAGAGAGAGGTTAAATATCTGAGGACATCAGACTTGGCGGAAGAAAGAAAAAAGTGCGGATTCAAAAAAAGTGCCAGAGGGGTGCATTTGTGTTTAATTGACTGTTTTTTTTTGTGCTGCTGCTGCTTCGTAAAAATATTCTTCTTGGTCCACTCGCACGTCACATCTCAAAGTTGTCTTTTCTCTCTCTGATTTATATAGTCTCACTCTTTAAACGCGGTATTAAATAAACACGCAGAGGAGAGAGAGCGTGACACTTAGTACTACGAAGACTCAAAATGTTTCGCGCGGTCGTGGCCGAGGAGGAGTCTTCTAAAACGAGGAGGACGAGAAGAATGAAAAGCGCATCGTCATCTTTCTCTTCCGTTATTATCTTTTACGTCGTCGTGGTAACTGTCTTCGTCTCGTTGGGAGTGTTCGTGGACGGACGAGAGTTTGAGCGCAGAAGAGCTTCTTTTGGAGGTGGTTCTTCTTTGGAAACGACGATTCAGACGACTGCCTCGGAGGAGGGGCAGCAGCAGCAGCAGCAGCAGCAACAACAACAACAATTACGTGCTTCTTCTCTCCTCCTGACGAGAGCGAAAGAGTTTGTCCTCAAAAGCCTTGGAGGAAAATTGAATAAAAAAGAAACCGATTTGGAGGAGGAGGAAAAGGAAAAGGAGACGAGAAGGCATTCGTCGTCGTCGTCGTTTACGTCGTTGTCCTCGTTAGTATCGTCGTCCTTGAAAGCGATCGAATCGCGAGCGGAGTTGCGAGAAAAGTTTCGTCACTTCGTATCCGTGCAATTTCCGGAGAAGAAGAAAGAATACGAAAGGAAAACGGAAGAAGAGTACGAGAAACGCATGGAGATTTTCCAAGAGAATTGGAAAAGAGCGATAGAGCGCGAGATTGACGATCGCAAAGGCGGCGGTTCGGCGAAACACGGCGTGACAAAGTTTTTCGATTTGAGCGAGGAGGAGTTTCGAGAGCAGTATTTGGGGTTGCTCTCGACTTCTACGTCTTCTTCTGCTTCAAAAGATGCGTTTAGAAAACACCAGATGGAAGCGCCATCGGAGGAGGATTTGGAAAAGTTACCGCAATATTACGATTGGAGAGCGAGAGGCGCGGTGACGCCGGTGAAGGACCAAGGTCAGTGCGGCTCGTGCTGGACGTTTTCAACCACCGGAGCGATCGAAGGCGCCAATTTTATCAAAACCGGTAAACTGGTCTCCTTATCGGAGCAACAGCTGTTAGATTGCGACGTTGGGTGCGCCCCAGATATACCGAACGCGTGTGATAGTGGCTGTAACGGTGGTTTGCCGTCCAACGCGATGGAATACATCGTCGAGCACGGCGGATTAGACACGGAAAAATCGTATCCGTACAAAGCTTACAAGGAAGATACGTGCCGCGCGAAGGAAGGCAAACTCGGCGCGACGATATCCAACTATACCTTCGTCGGTAAAAACGAAACGCACATGGCGCACGCTTTAGTAAAATACGGCCCACTCTCCATCGGCATTAACGCCGCGTGGATGCAATCCTACGTCGGCGGCGTCGCGTGTCCGTGGCTCTGTAACAAAGACGCGCTCGACCACGGCGTGTTGATCGTCGGCTACGGCGAAGAAGGTTTCGCCCCTGCGCGTTTACACAAAGAACCGTATTGGGTCATCAAAAACTCCTGGGGCATGGGCTGGGGCGAGGAAGGCTACTATCGCATATGCAAAGATAAAGGTAACTGCGGCGTAAACAACATGGTCGTCGCCGCGCTCAACGAATAAGAAGAAAAGAGATTAAGCGGTTACTATATACGCTCGCTCGCGCTTTATCATCGTAAACGATGTGAAAAACATTAAACGCACTCCTGTGTACATATTCTTATTCTTACTCATTCATCGCGTAATACAACCGACTATACTCTCTCTCGACTCTCTTTCGCGTCGTCGTCGCAAAGCTCTCGCGGTCCCAAAACCTTTCTCTTTCTCTCTCTCTCTCTACTCTTTCATCATCCCCACGGGTGGTGGTGATGCATGTGATCTCTCTCTCTCTCTCTCTAAACTATAAATACACCTGTCGCGCTTTCTCTCGTCGAAATCATCTCATCGCCATCACTCCTTCTTAACAAACGTCCCTTCTGGCGCCCACATCTGGCTGGGAATCCCGTGGTGCGGAAACTGCGGCCTTTTCTCCATCTTCCTCGATTGGTTAAACACGAACGCCGAGGCGACGAACACGATGCCAAATCCAATCGCGGTGTTTCTTCGCCAGTGTTTCGGGTCCGCGAACCACCCGCCGTACGAGGTCCACACTTGCGACGTGTCGAACGATCCTCCTCCCGGCGTCGGACTCCCTCCTCCCATTTTTTAACGTCTTCTGAATCGTCGTCGTCGTCGTCTGTCTGAGGATGATAAAAGTGAGGACACATCGACTTCGATGTCTTCCCCGAAAACGGACGATTGGAAACCAGATCTGAGTCGTCAGACTTTTCTCGAGCGAACTTTTCGCGACACCGACCCAAAGAAAACGAGCCTTTTAAGAGGAGGAGGAGGAAATATATTCGCAGAAAGAAGAACGAGAAAATAATGTTCCAAACGCGATCGGAATACGATCGAGGCGTGAACACGTTCTCCCCGGAGGGCCGTTTGTTCCAAGTGGAATACGCCATCGAGGCGATTAAACTCGGCTCGACTGCGCTCGCGATATCGACGAAACACGGGATCGTCTTGGCGGTGGAGAAACGAATCACCTCACCTTTAATGGAACCTTCTTCGATGGACAAAATCATGGAGATTGATTCGCACTGCGCGTGCGCGGTGAGCGGGTTAACCGCGGACGCGAAGACGATGGTGGAACACGGACGAGTGGAAAGTCAGAACCATTATTTCACGTTTAACGAACCCATGCCGGTGGAGAGTTTGTGCCAGACGCTGTGCCGATTGGCGATGTCCTTTGGAGGGGAAGGCGAGAAGAGCATGAGTCGACCGTTTGGGGTGGCTTTGTTAGTCGCCGGGTTCGACGAGGAAGATAAAGGAAACGACGTTGGCGGGTACACGTTGTACCACGTGGATCCGAGCGGAACGAAGACGAAGTGTCGGGCGAAATCCATCGGGAGCGGGAGCGAAGGCGCGCAGACGAGTTTGAACGAGGAGTATAGGGAGGATTTGACGCTGGAGGAGGCGGAGACGATGGCGATGAGCACGTTGAAAGCGGTCATGGAGGAGAAGGTGAACGTAAAAAATGTGGATTTTGCGGTTTTGAAGAGCCCGAAGTTCCAGGTGTACGACGCGAAGAAGATTCAGGAGATCATCGATCGGGCGGCGTGATGAGCGTGCGTACGCGCGAGTAGTCGTCAATTGTTTAGTTAGTGGTGATTTTATTTTCAAGGTTGTTTATAAAACGCGCATTTGTGTGTGTGTATAGCTATGCTTTCATTATTCTTATATTGTGTACACGTTTTTGCATCCAAGATGGCGACAGTTCAAATACATTTTTCCTCCTCTCGTTACGGTGGTGATTTCTTCGTCCTCTTCGCTTTCTTCGGCGTCGTCGCTTGCGGCGCCTCTTCTTCTTCCTCTTCCCTTTCCTCCTCGGGAGATTGAAATATGCTCTCGTCGTATTTCTTCACGCCTAGACGTTGCATGCGTTCTTTCTTCATTTTGGCCATTTCCGTTTGTATGCCTTCGGTGTGCTTCAGAACGTAGTTGCCGTCGTAGACTTGAAACGGCGACTCGTTGAAATCAAAGTGTACCACGCGTTGGTCTTCACTAATTTCCACCTCTACCGTTGCTTTTTGGTCGGTTTGCACGAGAATGAATGGCAACTGGATGCCGTCTGGCACGGATGGAACGTCGTCGTCTTCCGCGACTGTCGTCGTTGTCTCCACGTTGTCTTTTTTAGCGCTCTTTTTCTTCGCCGACGCAGATGCACCACCTTTCTTCGTCGTCGCGCCCTCTGCCATTGTCGACGATTCTTTTTTCGGCGTTGCCACTTTCTTCTGCGCTTCAATCTCGTTCCGTTCGTTTCGTTGGACTAACGATAACAGAGCATCGAATTGTTCGGTTAATTCCGCGAGATACAGCGCTTTCTTTCGAATGCGCTCGCGCGTTTCTCTGTTTTCCGTTTCATTCTCTTCTTGCTCTTCAACCGTCAGCTCTTCTTTTTTCATGATCATTTGTTGTTGTTCTTCTTCTTCTTCTTCTTCTTCTTCTTTCTTCTTCTTCATTATTACATCCTTTTCTCGTTTTGCATCGTCTTGTTTTTCGTTTTTATCCCTCGGCGGCGCCGCGAGGTCGCCGTATAAGAACGCCTCGCCAAACTCTTCCCCGATCCCGTTCCAGGTGATTGTCTTCTTCTTCTCTCCGTTCTTATCTCTCGAAACAACGTTGATGGCGATGAGCACGTTGAGTGCGTCGTACACTCTCCGTCGAATATTTTTCTCGTCGACGGTTTCATTCGCGCGCTTCGATTTCTTCTTCTCTTTCGTTCCCTGCGGGGTTGTCGTTCCCGATTTTGATGGCGGCGTTTTATTCGCCTTCTTCTTCTTTCCGTCGTCTTCTATCGTTGCCTCTTTTGTATCATCGTCGTCTTTCACCTTCACTTTCACTTCAACTTTGTTCCTCCTAATTGGCGACGATAATCCATCGCCTTCCGTCATCGCCTCGTCCTCGTTTCCTTCTTCTTCTTCTTCTTCATCTTCATCTTCATCTTCCTTCTTCTTATTTACTTTCTTTCTGTTCGATCCGCCACCTATGGATAAAGGAATTCCTTCCTTTTCTCGTTCGGCTAACACGTCTGCCACGAGCGCATCGGAAACTTCATCGTACGTGGTCGTGCCTCTTTCCTTCACTTTTTCGCACACTTTCATGGCGAAAGATTTCAATCCACCTTTGATTTGTTGCGGCGTCGCGTTCACGTTTGGCGTCGTCGTCGCCGCGGCGTTGGAACCTTTCCTCGACAACGATGGCGGCGGCGTCGACATCATCATCGCGTTATTTCCAACGACGTCGTTTTCTTCTTCTTCTTTTTTCACGGCAGCGCCGCTCTTTTTCACCGGCGTCTTTCTTTTCCTCCCAGAGGCTGCTTCCTTTCTCTTTTCCTCGAGCTCTCTTTCCTCCTCCGTCTTCGTGCTCTCTAAATACTCCGCAATCTGTACCAATAACTTCGTGCTCGCGTCTCGAGCCTCGTTCGCTTCTTTCTCATCGTACGGGTCTTTTTGTTGTACTTGTTGTTTAGCTCCTATTATTGCGTCATTTTCTTTCGTCAAAGCGTCGTTGGTACTCGCTGTTACAGTATTTGTTGCAAACAACGGTGGCCGCACTCGACGATCGTCGCCTCTACCACCGCTATTAGTATTATTCGTCATCCCCTTCGACAACGACGAGAGATTATTCGCGTTCCGCCTCGCGCTCATCGGCGGACTCGTGCCCATCTTCCCGCCAAACACCGTCGCGGGAGACCCGTCCCGAGCTAAACCGGTTAACGGCCGGTGTCGTCCACCCGCGTCGTGGTCAATCATCGACGAAGACGGAGGACTGAAACCGCTTTCATTACCACCACGTCTGTGATATTGATGCGCTTGGCTGCTCCGATTGCCCTCTACCACCATCCCTTTCAAAGGTGACGATACATCCGCTCCTCCGTGTCCTCTTTCTCCTCCTTTGTTGTTGTTGTCGTTGGGAGAGGAGGACTGGGGCAAGATGTCGAACTCGTTCGCAAAGTCGTACACTCCCTAAAACGCATCGATAAAGAAAAACATCGTCGGTCAGTTTACTGCCCGCGCGCGATAAAAAACGCGAAACGCAGAGAAAAGCAAAGCGCTCACGCGCGACGAGACTACGCATCACGTCAGAGTAGAGTACAATTGAAATTCCCCCCTATAAAAGCAAGCGCTCACCGTATCTCTTAAACTGTTGACTAAATCTTTGTGCAACTCCCTGTCTAAGCGTTTGTTCTCGTCGTCTGAATCGTCGTCCGTTAACAAAGGAACAATATTATTGGGCGACGACGACGACGTTCGGGCCGCCGATGGCCTCATGATGCTCTGTTCTGTGAGCGCACTCCTCTCGAAGTGAAGAATTTTGGAGATTTTCTTTTCGACAGTTTCTGCACAATTAAGTAAAATCATGTTTCGAAAGCACACGCGTACGAAGACGGACGATGATTCAGCGATACTTTCCGCCCCGCTGGAACTTCGAGGCGTCGCGGAAGAAGAAGACGACCACCAAGGTTCGGGTCGTCGCGTGAGAAAAGTTATCCACGATTTAGGGTCAAGAGTGCACGCCACGTTTACGTTTACCTCGCGCGGGATGATGGATTCGATGGAATCGGAAAGCGATTGGACGGAGGATTTTCGAGTGCGAAGGAGAAGGTTTTCCGGCGACTGCTCGAGCGAGAAAGCATTCGCGATCGACGTCTCCATCCCTTCGAATCCGTTTTTCCGATACTACTGCGAAATCGACGAAATGCAGTTCGAAACCATGAAACAGAAACAAAACTTATCGGTGAACTTAAACGGATTCTATCTCGCCTTTAAGGAGAGTCTTGTCTCTTGCAAAACGAGAGAAAGCGCGAACGTGATGGTGTTTACCATGAACGGAACAGACGGCATGGGGACCTTGGCGTGTCTCGAGGATTTAGGACATAAACACGTGGAGACGTTACGAATAGATTTCGTGCCGTACACGGAGAGAGAGATTCAAGAGCGAGTGCAATTGGAATACAGGGAGATGGCGAAGACGCTGTACGGGGAAGAGGAAGAATACGCGGCGCCGTTTGCCGCGCCCAGGCGGCGGTAAAAAAGAGACTTTTGAGTTTAGTAGTAGAGTTTAGTAGTAGCAAAGCAGTAGTTGTATAGTAGAATAAGCTTATGAGAGAAAATGTTATGTATCGCAACAACATCTCTCATCAGTTACCAAAAAAGCTATTTTTCCTCGGCGGCGTCGGCGGACGTTCGCGGTTGATTTCTTGCATCCACAACGCGTGGTCGAATTCTCCGGGCGAAGCCGAATCCATCGCTTCCGGCGGTAACGGGTGGATGAGTTTCGGGTAGAGCGTTAAATCGCGTCCTAAAACTAAAATTGCACCCGCGTTATTTGCCGTCCCGCAGTAGTTCGTCGCGGAAAATAACGTCAACAGTTGGCCTTGCGCGAAGCGTTCAAAGCCGTCCATGACGCACTCGTGCGCTCGAACAATCATTTGTAAACCGTTATTTTCGCAAAACTGTTTGACGCGGTCCGGGCCGAACGTCACTAAGCCGGGACCTCTCGCGTTCGGTCGCAAGCCTTCCACGGAATCGTTTTCAGTCGGATCCGACCAGAGCAAATCCATGAGTTCTAATCCTCCGGATTCCATAGAACACGGGCGTTCGAGCTGGTCGATTTGTTCGATGGTTTCAATCGAACGACCGATGCCGCCGTGCATGCAACACACCTTGTCTTCGATGACCGCCGCTAACGGGAGCCATTCGAAAAGTGCGTTGAATCTGCGCCAAGCGTGTTCGCCGACGCGCTCACCGAGCCGTTCCACGCACTCGATGCGGAAACCAAACAACGCGTTGATATCCGCCTCTTCGTGGTTCCCTCTCAGCAAGTGCACGTTTTCTGGGTGTTCGATTTTCAACGCCAACAACAACGCGATGGTTTCTAACGAGTGCGCCCCTCGATCGACGTAATCGCCAAGGAACAAGTAATCGATGTAAGCGATATCGCCCGCCGTGGACGGACTTCCGTATTCGGCAAATAAACGCATGAGATCGTAAAATTGACCGTGCAAATCTCCAAAAATTTTCACCGGCGCGTTGATGCGCAACACCGTGTTTTCGCTTTTGAAAACCGCTTCGGCGGCGTCGCAAAGCTCGTCAATTTGCGCCGCGTTCATGAAAAATGCCCTGTTCGGTGGCGCTTCCCACGAGGTTGGGTTTAACAACGCAGACAAGACGGTTTTGTGCGCCGGCACGTGGCCTAAATTCGAGGCTCGTTGTTCCCGGGCGAACCGTTGCGGCGTGCCGCCGTTGGCGTAGCCCGGCGAGTTCGTGCCGCCGCCGTTGCCAAACTCTGGTGTGCCTATCCGTCTCGCTTCGTTTTCAAACTGGTCTATGCTTAATTGTCTTACTAAGCTCCCCAATCGCTTGGAATTGGATCCGCCGGCAGAGTCCATCCCGCCACTCGCGTCGTTGTTATTACCAAAGCTACTGTTGTATCCTCCCGATCCTCCGTTACCTGAACTGGAAAAAGGTCCACCGCTATCCCCCATGGCTGCAACTACCACCGCGCGGTGGTGCAAGCGAACGCTCGAGTCTCTCAATCGCGGATTCGATCCTGGCGTCATGCGTCTATTTTGCGGCGTTCGAAGACTTCCTTTGGAGTCTCGCGAATCCGTCGGCGAGTCTTGGTCCGAACTATCCGCCGCGAGAGATTGTAATCGTCTTTGAGAAACTAATTCCATAGCCGCTGCGGCTTCCGCGGTTGCATTCGTCGCTAATCGAAGCTGCGCGGTTTCGTTCATCACTTGATCCGGGGAACCCGGCGAGTCCGTGTTGCCGTCGTTGTCGCTCTCACGACTCACTCGGTTTCGAAACCCTCCGGCGACTTCCGCGGGAGACCCAAACGCGGTGACGACATCTTTCGCGTTCTCTTTCGCGGCCAAATCTCTCAAATCTTCGCTCGATAACGTTCGACCACCGACGCGCAAGACGCCACCTCTATTTCGCATGTATTCTTCCTCGTCTTCTTCGTCCGAACCGTTCATCATGTGGTGAGACGGTTGATTGTTGTTCAGCCCCGCGAACGGGCTCGCATTCGGACCGGCAACTTCTCGGCTCAATTTAACATCCGCGAGCCATCTCGCCCAACTCGGACTTCTGTGGTCGATGTGTAATCGTAACTCTCTCGCTCGAGTGCTCGTACCGCTACCGTTCGAACTTCCCGGGCTACCTGGACTGCTAATGCCACCGATGGAGTCCGCGTCGCTTTCTCGGCTCTTTCCAGAAAGCTCCGGCGGTTCCTCCGCGATGATGACGTCGCCTAACAATTCGCCGCCACGCAACCCACCGTAGGTAATTAATAGCGGACCAACCGCGGCCGTCGCGTGTCTGCATCTCTTCGCATCTTTCAAAGCGTCGAATTCTTCCCCACCACCGTTCGTAATCTTCCGCCACCCGGCTCTTCCGCTCGCGCTCGTATCCAACGCCGCCACCGCGCAATCCTCGGGCACGGTTGTCCCACCCCCATTCGTCCCACCAATCACGTGTAACCTCGCCTCTACGAACGCGCTCGCGTGTTGATACCTCGCGCAAGGTGCTTGCCCAGGCGCGGCTGCCCACTCCCACGTCCCGTCTCTGTGTCTCGCCAATCCCCTCGCGTCCGCCACCGCTTCGCCTTTCGCGTTCCTCCCTCCCGTGAGCAGCAACAAACCATCGCTCCTGGCGCACGCGCTCGCGTACATCCTCGGACTCGGCACATCACCAGTCGCCTCTAAACGTTTCCACGCGTACGGTTTCGCCGCGGTATCCAAAACCCACCCGTCGTCCAAACACTTCGACCCGTCGTTGCCGCAACAGCACACCAAATATCGTCCGGCGACAAACGCCAGCGAGTGCGCGTACCTCGGCACCGGTCCTTCCCCGGACACAACCACGCGCTGCCACTTCAGCTCTTTCGCAGGTTTCGACGAGGAACTATTTGTCGCGTTCTCGTTCTCGTTCTTGTTGTTGTTATTCGCGGCGTGATAATTCGCCAAATCGAGGACGTGTAAATCCGGTCCGCTCAACCCGCTCGGACCTATGCCTCCGTGGACGACCAACATGCCCCCGACGTTGGCGGACGCGTGCGCGGCTCTCGGACTCGGAGGATCCCCGCTCGGGCGCAATTTTTGCCACGTCCCAGACTTCACGTCGAACACGTGCACGTCGTTCGTCGCTCCGGCTAAACGTACCCCCGAAGAACTGCTGCTGTTATTCGCATTCGCATTCGCATTCGCGTTCGCGTTTTTGTCCGTTGTCGTCGTCGCATTTGAATGTGCATTTTCCAACGCCGTCGCGCCTCCAAACGCGACCAATCTGTGCACGCCGTCCCACTGTAACGCGGTTAACGTGTGCCCGCATCGAGGACCCGGGTGGTCCGACGACGTTTCCTGGCATAAACCGTGGAATTCAGCCGAAAGCATTCCTTGCGTTTCTCTCTAATGCTTTCTGATGATGTGCGGGAAAAGAAGCGTGGTTGCGTGTGTGTTGGCTTCTATTGCTTAGGGTGTCCAACCCTAATAGAAGTTTGCTTGTCCTTTTCGCTCTCGCGAATTTTCAAATTTCCGTCAAAAGTTGGTCTCGTCGTTTGCGGGTGTCGCGTTGCGGAGGAAAAGGATGACGACGACGACGAATTCAAGGAGGAGATTCGCACGACGAGATGATTTGGGGTTGCACTTCTCGCCGTCGTCTTCGTCAAAGAAGAAGTCGTTTTTGCGAGAAGTGACGAATACGCACACGCATTCGAACACCGCGAACACCCCGAACGAGGAGGAAAAGGAGGAAACGACGAAGAACAACGGACAAAAGAAGACGTCGTCGTCGTTAGAACTGAAATATCGCGCGACCGTCGCGGTACTCCAAACGCACGCGAACGCGTTCGAGCAACTTCAACGAAAACTCCAGGAAAGCGAACGAGACGTGAAAAGAGAGACGACGGAGAAAGAACTTTTGGCGAACGAATTGGAATCGAAAAAAGAGCAACTCGAACGGCTCAAAGACGCGTTGGAAACGGCTCGAAATCAGGAAAATACCTGGCGCGCGGAAAAGGAATCCGAAACGTGCACCATGCGCACAAAAGTGGAGGAACTGAAACAAAAATTCGAAACGAACGCGGAAGAGACGCAAAGAGCGATGGCGTCGATGGAACTCGAGAGAGTTGAATGTGAAGGCGAGATGAGACGGGCGAAAGCGAGCGAGCGCGAGGCGAAAGCGGAGGCGGAGAGGCTGCGCGGGCGACTGGATTCGAAAGAGACGGAAACGAAGGAGAAGGAGGAGAAAGTCACGGGTTTAGAAGAAGACGTTGGAAGGTTGAAAGAGGCTTTGTTGGAGAGACGGAAGACGCAAGAGGACGTGGAACACGCGTTGAGAGAGACGAAGAAGAAGTGCGCGCGCTTGGAAGGGGAGTTGAGAGGGAGGAGGCAGACGCGGAAAAATGGTGGTTTTAGTAACGGGAGTAGTCCGGCGGCGGCAAATACCACGTCGACGCCATCGTTAACGTTAGCGACGACATCATCAACGCCATCATCACACGACAATGCGTATGCTACTACTACTACTACTACTACTACTGGTGAGCGACCGCCGTGGGACGATTCGTTCCACGCGAGCGCGAATAGGGGAGGCGCGCCTGCGTCGTCGATGATGCGTCCGATTGCGTTCCCGGACACGCCGATGTCGAGTAGTACCGCGCGACGTTCGACTTCGTCGCCTCCCAATACTAATATCAACAACAACAATAATAGAAGGAACAACGACGACGAGTTGCGAGACGCATTCCGTCACGTAAAAGCGTTTGGTCAAGAAATTGCCCACTCGTGGCGCGAACGCGCGACGCGAGCAGAAAATCATCGCGAACAGCTCGAACGAAACGTAAAAGCAATAAACGCCAAGCTCGTGGACGAGCAATTAAAAAACGTAAAGCTACTCGATGAACTGAAGATAACGAAAGCGACCATCGCGCGGTTAGAAGCTGAAAATGCGACCAAAGAATCGGACCAATCGTCCGCGCGAAAAGAGTGCGAACGTCTTTCCGCTCTCTTGAATGAAGTCAACGAACGGAACGCCTCCATCGAAACCGTCTGCAAAAAGCACAGAGATTCCGCGCTCGACGCCTCAAAACGCGTCTCTGCCGCCGAAAGCATCCTGGACGCGTTAAAGGCGAAAGAGCGCGAAGCTTTCCGTCTGAGAGAACTCAGCGAACAACGGCTAAACATTTGCGAACGCGAGTTACGCGCCATGTCCTCTGAACTCGAAAAAGCCAAAGAACACGCGTGGAAAATGGTCGAAGTGCAAGAACTGACGATGCGTCGCGCGGAACTCGCGGAGAAGAAGTTGGTTGAAATCACCACCAACAACAAAATGTCCACCATGAATACCGGTTTAGGAGGAAAATTTTCCATCACGGAGGAAGCCGCCTCGCCTTCGATCGACGCTTGGATCAAGACGCCGACGAACGGTCAGACTTTAATGACGCCCAGCGTCACGCGAGGTGGACCGACTTGGACTCGAACGCCGCTCAGAAAAGTCGCGTAATAATAGTTTATGTAATAGTATCGATGCTGTGGTACCTCGCGTATTTAATGAATATTGAGATGGAATTTCCCTCACTCTGAAACCTCCCATGTCCATCCTCCGGGATTTTTTCTTCGCGTGCTCGGAAGGTCCCGAGTGGCTGTTTACCACCAAAAAACACCCTCATCCAAACTCTCACTCGCACGAACATCAGCATCAACGCGGTGCGCTCATCACCAAAGCGAGAGTCATCTGGTCTTTGTTGCATTTATTTTTACTCCACTTCCTTCTTTCTTTCGGGAATAAAACGAACGCAAATGTGCCGTTCCCGAGCGCGAAAGAACAAACGCTCTTCTTATTCGCGATCGTATTGAACGCGCTGGCGTATTTTGTGGTGTCGTTTAGTTCGCCAGGGTTCGTGATGCAGCCGATTATGGGGGCGTTTCCTTCGTCTTCTTTGTCTTCGTCGTCGTTGATGAAGATGTTTGCGAGGAGCAGCACAAGCAGCACAAGAGCTTTGAGCGAGAAGGAGAAGGCGAAGGAGGAGGACAATTCAATTCGGCTTTTCTCGCCAGAAAGAGACGAGGCAGAAGACGCGGAGGATGAAGAAAACGGTGGTGGCAACGATACGACGACCGTCAACCGAGAATGCGTGCACTGCCAACCGCCGGTGTTCCAACCGATCCGAGCGAAACATTGCTTCGCGTGCAACCGGTGCGTGCGCAAGTTCGATCATCACTGTCACTGGATTAGCAACTGCGTCGGGGAGAAGAATCACGGGAAGTTTTTGGTGTTTTTGACGACGCAGTTTATCGTCGTCGCGTGGGGATTGTTGGCGTGTACGCGAACGTTCGAGTATTATAGCAGTAGTAGTAGTAGTAGTAGTAGTAGTAGTAGTAGTAGTAGTAGTAGAAGCCATCGGAAACCTTCGAGTATGGCGGAACTCGTCGCCAACAACGGATGGAGCTGCTTCGCGACGCTCGTGTTCTTCATCCTCACCGTCTTCGTCGGCGCGTTGTTCTTCACGCATTGGTATCTGATCCTCTCCGCGCGAACGACGTACGAGTTACTCGCGCCGAGACGCAAGGTTTGGTACTTGCCGCAACGAGGAGGAGGAGGAGGAGGAGGAGGAGGAGGACGACACCAACAAAATCATCATCGAGAGTTTACGAGGAGCCCGTTTACTTACGGAACTGGATGTCACGGCGCTTTCATGAACTTGAAACGAACCGTGTGCATCGATAGCACCTTACCGAACGATATCGGCGTGAAATGGGTCGTTCCGACCGAGAGAGCGTTAGCGGAAAGGGAAGCGGAGGAGACGTGTTTAGAAAATTCCACGTACAGCTGTTGTTAAAGAGTTCAGAAAGTCAGAGAGAGAGAGAAAGAGAGAACGAGAGCACGAGAAAAAGAATTGAACGTTTTGTGGCGTTGTTCGTTGTTGTTGTAAAGAGAGAACATTTAACATATTCGCGCGCTGTATATTCCTCACATTTACCTAAAACGACACACACTCGCGAATTTCTAATGAAACGCCTTTCGGTACGACGACGCCGACGATGAAAACCGCCGCAAAAAATAACCACCACCATTGCGACGGACGTCTCCTTTTCCTTTCCGATGCGTTTCATCGTCGGAATCATCAAAGTTGTCTTCCCCGTGGAGAAGAAGAGAAGAAGAAGATTTCGTCGTCGTCGTTTCCATTCTTAACCGCTTTTGGTGCTTTTGACGAGGAAAAGAACGAGAACGAGATCGGCGATGAAAGAAGAAACAGCCCCTTTTCGACGGAGGAGACAGAGGAGGAGGAGATGAAGAAGGAAAAAATGTCGTCGTCGACGTCGTCTTTGTGGGCGACGGAAGCTGAGTTCGCGAAGGACGCGAAGGAGATGGAACGGTTGAAGATGATGGTGAAACGCACCGTGGACGAGGCGAAGAAGAAGAAGAAGAAAAAGAAGTTAAAGAAGAAGAAGAAAGGAATCGATGTTGACGGCAAAATGGCTACTATCTCGACGGTGAAAGTAATGCTTAAAGGCGAACGCGTGTTCTCTCGTCACGCGATGAAATCGTTTGAAAGAATAGAATCGCGAGACGGGAACATCGAGCGTGCGTTTGGCGAAAGACGATTGAGGAAACTGTACGGGCGCGTCGCGAAGAGCGACGAGAAAAAGAAAGGGACGACGATGGTTGAGGTGCACATAGATCGCGTGCAAGGTTATTCCGACGCCGACGAAGAGAGCGATGTCGTCGTCGTCGGATGTGTCGACGCGTCTTCTACCGGCTTGGGCGTCAAATTTGAAGATACCCCGGAGTTTCGAAACGAAGTGCGTCTGCGCGTGGACGCGAACGACGTCATCGAAGGCGTTCATCATCCTTTCGTGTTTGTTCAGCTCGATAGTTTAGTCTCTTCGTTCGGTTCGGAGTGTCGTTTCGAGTGTTACGACGCGAGAAACGATTTCGAGCCGCTCGATTTTGAGATTGTGTACTAATAAATGTAAAGTAGTGCGTACAAAAGTACCAAAAACTGCTGTGTATCGTAGGAGATGACGAAAATTAAGTAGCTAGTACTACGGGTAGTAGTGTGGTAGTTTGTGTTACAATCGACTCGCGTTCAGTCATTCTTCCGCGCCGCACTTCAAATTTCTCGGCAACGAAGCGTCTATTTTCTTCGGATACGGTAAATTTAAATCTTTCATAATTTGGACAAACTCCTCCTTCGTCTTCCCCGCGCCTAACCTCGGGTTCAACCGTTTCTCTTCTCCAATTGTAGACACCATCCTCCCTTTATAATCGTGCGCTGGCCAAACTTTGCAAGTATCCGGCAACCCGCCGAACAACTTCCCGGTGACGCCGTCGAATAACGTCTCGGAGGACCCGCCTTGAAAATCCGTCCTCCCGCACCCGCGAATTAACAACGCGTCGCCGGTGAACACGTCCGTGTTGTCTCCTAAAACAAAGCTCACGCACCCGTCCGTGTGCCCAGGCGTGGCCAAGCACTTCAACTTGACCGACGTCCCGACTTGGACCACGTCGCCTTCGTCGATGAGCACGTCCGCCATCGCCCCGGCTCTTTTACTAATCACGCTCTTCACCTCTTTCCTCATTTTCTTAATCTCCCCGGACCCGGTGATGTGGTCCGCGTGACAGTGCGTGTTCACGCAGAGCTTCAGCTTCAGTCCTAACTCATCAACCACCCTCAAATCCCTCTCCACGGTCTCTAAAACCGGATCGATGAGTAAACACTCGCGCGTCTCCGCGCACCCGAGAAGGTACGTATACGTCGAGCTCTCTTTCTCAAACAACTGTCGAAATATCACCTCCGAATCCGAGAGGCTCTTCTTCTCGATGCTTCGTTTTAAAAACTGCACGAAATTCTCTCTCGTCGTCACGTTCAATTCCATATCTCTCGCCACCCGCATCGCCGTCTCGAACGAGAGCGAGAACTTCTCCGCCAAATATAACACGTACGGAATGCCCGCTCGTGTGGCTGTCGAACACTGAATCACCGCGGGCGTTTTAAACTCCGTTCGCATGTACTCCAGTAAATCGTTTTTCAAATGTTCGTTCAAGTTCGTCCCGTCGATTGGGATGACTTTAAAGCGAGTCTTCTCTTCTCGTCCTTCCTTCCGTTCGAACGAACGGACTTTCGCTCGAGGATTCCATTCGTTCCTCTCGGGGTTCAGATACAACCACGATTGGATGCCAAACTTATTCCACAACGATTCGACGGCGAGATCGTCTAAATCGCCGCACAAGAACACGGCGTTGTTTTCCAGAGGTTTGATTATCGATTGATCGCTTTTCTTCTCGCTCATTTTCGGAATGAAGGTCTGTTTTTGTGGTGTTGTCTTTCAAGAGAAACAGTTATGTGTGCGCTGAAATTCTGATGAAAATTCTCACGTAATGGAGAAGCTGTGTGGTGCTCATATTTACGTTCGAGACGCGCTCGACGCATAACGCGCTTCTTTGGGAAGAAAAAACGACGAAGATGATGAAGGAGCTTTTGTTGTTGCGCGTGATGATGCGCTTTTCTTTCTTTTTATATATTTAATCTCTACGTCTCTCTCTCTCTCTCTCTTACTCTCTCTCTGTAACTCTCTTCGTCTTCGTCTCTACTATATAGTATTAAGCAATCTTCCTCATCAAGCAATACACGCGATCGTCAACGTCCACTTCGCTCATCGCCTTCGCGTCCGTTTTCACGCACGCCAACAACCCTCCGAAAGAAATGTACGTCGCCGTCTTCTCTGTTCCGTTTGAAACGTCTTCGTTCGGTTCCGTCTTTTTATAGCACTTCCCGTGCGTGACGTATTCGTACTCGTCGGCTAAGGTTTCTTTGTTTCTCGATTGATCGAACGTGGTTGGATCTTCCGGACTTCCGTCCGTATTCAACGTCGACGCTAACACCAAGGTAAACTTCGTCCCGACTTCGATCGGGTACACGTCCACGTTCACGTCTAAAGTGAGTTCGCTGTCCCCGTACGGCGTCGATCGGCAGACGAATCGACTCACTCGGTCGAATTTTTTCCCGTCTGGATCCACGTCGATAGTTTCGAACATCGCTTCGTATTTGATCGACGACGACGCTTCCGCGTCTGCCGCTCCTCCTCGCGCTGCTGCCACCATAACGATATCTTTTTATATTACTTAGTATAACGCGTGTTTTAGTGCGCGTGCGTTCTCTTCGTAACGCTCTGAACTCTTGCAATCCTTTCTTGTTTTATGCGTTGCGGCTCCAAACGCACAAAATCTCTCTCTCTCTCTTCTCTCTCTGTTCTCTCTCTCTGTTCTCTCTCGCGGTCTCCTCAAACACGAACACAACGACAGTACGCGCTCCTCTTCGAGCCGCGCTCCTCTTCTCCTCCTCTCTCTTTCTTTGCTTTATGTACTCGTAATGAATACGTACTAATTAATGGAGAGATTTTGTTTTCCTCCAATCCCTTTCCACACACGTCCTGTATGTTGTATACGAAAAGAAACGAACACGAAGGAGAGTGTACTCTTTCCTCAGTGCAACGCACGAAAAAGCGTACTACTCTTCGCAGTACAGAAACCGCCCTTTTTTTGTACTGAGAAGAGTAAGCCCGGAGTACCCTCGACAGACTTACACCCTAAATGATTGTCTTTTCACCTTCTCTCTCTCTTGCGTTGGAGATATTTTCACTCCATTGCAAAGCGCACAAGACACACGCACTATTACTACTATCATCATGGCGGGAGAAGAAGAAACCGAAACGTTCGCGTTCCAAGCGGAAATCAACCAACTGTTGAGTTTGATCATCAACGTGCGTAGTGGTACTTGTTTTGTATGCGATGTACCTCTTCCAGAGAGCGTCGTATTCTTTTCCCGCGCAAATCTTTTCATCGGGACACGAGCGTTTTTTCTCTCGTCTCTTCATATGCGCGATGACACTGACCCTTTTCTCTCTTTAACGCTCGCATACACAGACGTTCTACTCGAACAAAGAGATCTTTTTGCGAGAATTGATCAGGTACGTTTATATGTTTGTGTGTTCTTCTTTCGAAAACAGCAAACGAAAGAGAGAAGCGAAAGTTTCGTTGACGCGACGGTTCGTCGTTCGTTTCCCGATCGGCGGCGGATTGGATTGTCTCTCTTCTGACGATGATTGCGAAGAAAACTAACGCGTAATAATACCTCTCAACTCTTACTCTGTTGTTGTTAAAACAATAAAATTATTACAGCAACTCCTCGGACGCGTTGGATAAGATCCGATTCGAAGGCTTGACCGATAAGAGCAAGTTAGAGTCGCAGGTACGACGACGCAGAAATCAATTAAAACATTCTTCCAAAAGCTTCTTTTTCCTTCTTTTTGCTTCTTTTTTTTTCCTAAAAATTTTTGCTGACATTTTCGTTCTCTTTCTCTCTTACGCGATACGAATGACGTTCAACGACATAACAGCCGGAATTATTCATCCATTTAATCCCGGACAAGACGAACAACACCATCTCAATCATCGACTCCGGGGTTGGGATGACGAAAGCGGATTTGGTGAACAACTTGGGGACGATCGCGCGATCCGGGACGAAGGCGTTTATGGAAGCGTTGACCGCCGGCGCGGATATTTCCATGATTGGCCAATTCGGCGTTGGTTTTTACTCCTCGTATTTAGTCGCGGAGAAGGTTGTCGTGTATACCAAGCATAACGACGACGATGGGTACAGGTGGGAATCCCAAGCTGGCGGGTCGTTTACGGTGACCAAAGACGCCGACGCGGACGCTTTGGGGAGAGGGACGAAGATCGTTTTGCACTTGAAGGACGATCAGATGGAGTATTTGGAGGAGAGACGATTGAAGGATTTGGTGAAGAAGCACTCGGAGTTTATTTCCTACCCGATTTCGTTGTGGACGGAAAAGACGACCGAGAAGGAAGTTTCCGACGACGAGGAAGAGGAGTCCAAAGAAGGCGAAGAAGAGGAAGGGAAAATCACGGAGATCAAAGACGAAGACGAAGCCAAGGAGAAGAAGAAGAAGACGGTCAAGGAAGTCTCGCACGAATGGGCGATCATGAACAAGCAAAAGCCGATTTGGATGAGAAACCCGGAGGAAATCACGAAGGACGAGTACGCCGCGTTTTACAAGTCGTTGACGAACGATTGGGAGGAACAGTTGGCGGTGAAGCACTTCGCGGTGGAAGGTCAGTTGGAGTTCAAATCAGTTTTGTTCGTCCCGAAGCGCGCGCCGTTCGATTTGTTCGACGGGAAAAAGAAAGCGAACAACATGAAGTTGTACGTGAGAAGAGTGTTCATCATGGACAACTGCGAAGACATCATCCCGGAGTATCTCTCGTTCGTCAAGGGTATCGTCGATTCCGAGGATTTACCGTTGAACATTTCTCGCGAGATGTTGCAACAAAACAAAATCTTGAAAGTCATCAAGAAGAACATCGTCAAGAAGTGCATCGAGATGTTCAACGAAATCGCGGAGAACAAGGACGACTACACGAAGTTTTACGAAGCGTTCGGGAAGAACTTGAAGTTGGGCATCCACGAAGACACGCAAAACAGAGCCAAGTTGGCGGAATTGTTGCGATACAACTCCTCGAAATCCGGCGAAGAGATGACGTCGTTGAAAGATTACGTCACGCGCATGAAGGAAGGGCAAAACGACATCTACTACATCACCGGCGAAAACTTGAACGCGGTCAAAGCCTCGCCGTTCATCGAGAAGCTCAAGAAGCGCGGCTACGAAGTCTTGTACATGGTCGACCCGATCGACGAGTACGCCGTCCAACAGTTGAAAGAGTACGACGGCAAAAAGTTGGTCTGCTGCACCAAAGAAGGCTTGCAACTCGAGCAAACCGAGGAAGAGAAAGCGTCGCTCGAAGAAACCAAGGCGAAGTTTGAAAACTTGTGCAGAACGATGAAGGACGTCCTCGGCGACCGCGTGGAAAAAGTTGTCGTTTCCGACCAACTCGTCGACTCGCCGTGCATTTTAGTCACCGGCGAATACGGATGGTCCGCGAACATGGAAAGAATCATGAAGGCGCAAGCCTTGAGAGACAACTCCATGTCCGCGTACATGCAATCGAAGAAAACGATGGAGATCAACCCGGACAACGCCATCATCAAGTCCTTGCACGCTCGCGCCGAATCCGACAAAGGCGACAAGACCGTCAAAGATTTGGTCTTGTTGATGTACGAGACCGCCATCTTGACGTCTGGTTTCTCCTTGGACGAACCAGCGACGTTCGGCTCTCGCATCCACCGCATGATCAAGTTGGGCTTATCCATCGACGACGACGACGACGAGGAAGGCGACGACTTGGCCGACTTGCCGCCGTTGGAGGAAGACGTCGACGAAGGTTCCAGAATGGAAGAAGTCGATTAATTTTAATGCACGACAAAAGCGGAGGTCGAGGAAAGAGGAAGCGAATCATAAAAGAGAAAGCTTACTACGAACGAATAAAGAGGAGGTTGAGGAGGAAAAATACACGAAAATATACACACACAACGGAAAAAGAGAGAGAGAGAAAGAGAGAGAGAAAGACGCCGCGATATCGCGAAGGGAGATATACTACGCGTATTTAGAGAAGGCGTTTTAATACATAAACACCTCCTAAAACTGATACACTTAAAAACGAAGACACGAAACCCCTTAAAAAACGCACTAAAGCGCACGCGTCGTCGTCATCACAGGTGATGACAATAATAATGACGACGACGACGACGGCGCTTTTATTGAGTAGTATTCGCCTTATTTTTTTCCTTCATAAAGAGCCGCGTCTGTCATTTTTTCTCCCCACAACACATACTCCTCCTCATTAATTCGCGGAAACAAACGCACGCGCAAAACGCAACACGCGCGCGAGAAAGAGCGAAAGAGAGAGAGAGAAAGAGGCGTTCTCTGCGCGTTGAAAGTGAGCGCGAATACTTTTGTGGTTGTCGTTGTTGTTCGAGAATAAGTACACATGAGCAGCCACCCAGGGGGCGCTTCCGGGGAAATGCAACAGACCAGGCACACGTCTTTCACCAAGCGAGAGTACGCGCAAATGAAGCGAGAAGTCCAAAAAGTCGTACTCCCAGTCTCGGTGGCGATATGGGCGACCGTGTGTTTCGTCGAGATGCTGAGAACAGATTCCGACGACGACTCTTACGATGCTACGAATACCAACGGATCGATGGTTTCCTCTGCCTATAACGAAAAGGCCACCGACTCGACGAAAACGAAAATGATTGGAAGCGTAGAAAATGCATTCATTTTTGTCCTCTTTGTCACCGCGGCGACGTTTGGTCTGTATTTATTGTTCAAACACAGATGCGGGTCGGTGATTTGGGCGTACATGGCATTTTCTGGGTTTAGTATATTCGGCGTTTTAGGCGCGACGGTGGCGCTGCAGGTGTTGCGGAGGTACGAGATAAACGTGGACGTTGTTTCGTTCGCGTTTTATACGTGGAACGTCACCGTGGTTGGCGTTTTGAGCGTATTCTTATGGCCCGGGAGTTTACGCGTGAAGCAAGGGTTTTTGGTGTTGATTTCGGTGATTGTTGCGTATTATTTCGTGACGCAAATCGCAGAGTGGACGACGTGGACGATGTTGGTGTTTATGGCGATTTACGATTTGTACGCGGTGTTGACGCCAAACGGGCCTTTGAGGAAGATTGTAGAGTTGAGTCAAGAGAGAGAGGAGGCGATTCCGGCGTTGGTATACGAGGCGAGAGGCGGTAGTAGAAGTGGTAATGGTAGCAGAAGACGGAGGAGGAAGAAAAGTAACAGTGAACGGCAAGGAGACGACGCTTCGTTAGACGGAGACTTGTCGTCTTCGCCCGAGAAGGACGCAGTCGGGGAGAAAACATCCCTCTTAGGAAGAGGAAGCAACGGTAGTAGCAAAATAGAAACCGCGCCACTCCTCCAACGTTTCGACGAGAACGATGACGACGACGACGACGACGACGACGAAGGCGACCTCCCGGAAGGCATCAAACTCGGCTTGGGCGATTTCATCTTCTACTCGGTCCTCGTCGGCCGCGCGGCTATGCAATCCTTATTCTGCGCCGTCTTTTGCTACGTCGCCGTCATCAGTGGCTTAATCGTCACTCTCACCGGTTTAGCTTTGCACAAGGCCGCATTACCAGCGTTGCCAGTCTCCATCGCGCTCGGCGTCATCACCTTCGTCGCGATTAAATTTTTGATCGAACCTTTCCTCGTCTACGAGTTTGGCCGCGACGCGATGGAATCGATTCCGGACGATTACAACCCCGGCATGAGTAGTAGTGCGAGTAGTACGAGTAGTATGAGTAGTAGTAGTAGCAGCAGCAGTTACTCGCTGTTAGGTCAATCCTCCTCTTATTGGCCTTTGCATTAGGAGAGAGAGATAAAGTGTTGTAGTTTTATCAGTTTGTTCCACGAGGTTCCTCGTACTTTTGACTCCATTAAAAAATACTGCACCATCGGACAATTAAATTAAACGGAGATGCCACGCGCTCGAGGATTTCATGCGCTTTGTTTCTCCTTCCTGTGCTTCATTCGGGTGGTTCTCGCCATCGCCCCGCGCGATTTATCAAACTTTCAGGGTTTGTACAGCTGTCCCGTGGGTGCTTCGATTGCCAGAGTGAGTTCTGTTTCGCAAGTGCAAAAGGTCGTGAAAAATGCAAAGAAAGTGAAAGCCATCGGCGTCGGGCACTCGTGGTGGCGCGAGAATTTCTGCGCCTCCTCGTCGTCTTTATCGTCGAACGAGGGAGAGGAAACGACGATACCTCTGGGAGGCGCTCGTGGGATGCGATACGTCGGAGAGATTAACGAGAGAGAGAAAACGGTGAAAGTTGGATGTGGGATAACTATTCGCGACCTGTTGGACTCTCTCGAGAAGAAGGGATACGTGTTACCGACGTTTCCTTGGTACATCGATCAAACGTTATGCGGTGCCATCGCGACTGGATCCCACGGTTCTTCTTTAAAGTTCGGCAGTCTTTCGAGCGAGAAGATGTTGTTGGAGATGGAAGTCGTCCTCGCGAACGGCGAGTTGAAACGGTTGACGCGAGATAAAGATCCGGAGTTATTTTCGGCGTTTAGTGTGAGTGTGGGTAGGCTCGGGGTTATCGTGAGCGTAACCGTGCGAGTGGAGGAAAATTCAAGGACAGAAAGGCACGTGAAAGTTATGAGCGCGGAAGAGTTAATCGAGGAGTTGGACAGAGCCGGAAAGGAGTTCGCGGAGAACAACTTTACTGTGACGGAATCGCTGATGAACCGATTGGACACGACGCAAAGCTTGTGGTTTCTAACCCGAGGGTCGAGTAAAAATGCCGCTTGGCGAGCGACGCACGTGACGAGACCGAAAGTGGCCCCGGTTCCCGGTTCGCCGTTTTACGAAGCCGAGAGAAAATATTGGGAGAAGAAACGAGACGCGTTTGTCGCGGCGAACGAAACGCCTGAAAGCGCCGCGCAAAGGTCACTCGGACGATTCCAAGAGAGAAGATGGGTGCGAGAGTTAGACAGAAATACAGATGGAAGCGAAATCTCCACGCCGAACGTGCAAACGTATTCGAACATTCGTTTCGATCGTCAACCGAGAAGAATCGAACGGCGAGGTGAAATCCCTTCGTTGGGCCTTGCCGCCACATCCGAGATGGTCGCGTATTTGCTCGAACGCGACTGGCTTCCTGGACCGGATTTTTCCAAACGAGACGCGCTCGTCTCGCAACGATTCGAAATGTCCTACAACGCCCCGGACGCAAACATGTACGATCAGTACGAAGTCGCCGTACCGTTAGAAAAAGCTGCCGAGTGCGCCCGAGAGGTTTATAAAGAGAGCGGCAAAATATTCGAATCAACCGGCGATACCGTGGCGAGAAGTGGTTTTCGAGTCCCAATCTTGTTACGATTCGTATCCTCGGAGCCGGAAAATCTTCTTTCCCTCTCCTACGACGGACCAAAAGTGTACTTTAACTTCGAGGACTATCTCAAATACCGCTCGCCATCCGCCTCGGAACCGAACGCCGCCTTCCGCCTCGTCTCCAAAGTCTTCCACTCCTCCAAATGCTCTCACGGTCGCAACCACTGGGGTAAAACCAAAGACTACAAAACGTTACAATCTGTCTCTCAGCCGTTGCACGAACAGTTCAAATCCAACTGGTGCTCGTTCGGGTGCGTCGCCAAACAGCTCGACCCGGATCGAAAGTTTGAAAGTTTGTTCCAGAAAGGATGGACCTGGGACGAGAAAGCTTTGGAGTGCGGATGTAAATCATCATCATCATCGTCAAAATTTACATACGACCACGTGAAATGCGGGGAATGGTGCGGCGGAGGCTCGTTCGCCGAATAAGAAGGAATAAAATGAAGAATACGTGTCACGTGTTTACTACGCTAGCGAGTGCGTATTTTTTGCCTCTTTTTGCTTGCAAAGAAGAACCTAATGGATAAAGAAGCAGATTTTTCTTCACAACTTAAACACGCGCGCATATACACGCAAAAACACACACACGCACGAAACATCGACATGTTCGCAACGACACCTTCCGTTTCTTGTGCTTTCACCGCTCGAGACTCGAGAAGAGCTTCTTCGCAGTCCGCTGCTTCCTCTCGGTGTTCCTCTTCCTCTTGTTCCCGAAGCGGCTGCGGATTTCCACTTCTGAAAGTCTTTTCCTTTGAAGGTGCGCGAGGGATAAGGAGCGAGAGAGGGAGTATTACGAGCATCAAAAGAGAAGGAGGAGCACATCACCACTCGTTCTCGCGACGACGTGAAAAGAAGAGCATCAGTATCAGTAAACGACGACGACAAAGAGAAAATGGGTTGCTGTTCTGCCCCAAAGCAGAAGCAGATAAAGAAGGCGAGAAAGAGCAACCGAAACGTTTATCGAAGAAAGAAGCGGAGGAAGCCGCACGAGCCGCGCTGATGGGCGCCATCGGGAACAAGAAAGATAAACTGAAAGCGTTCGATAACGGAGGGAGAGGCGGCGGTTTTTTCAATTTCGGCGGCGGCGGCGGCGGCGGCGGCGGCTCCGGCGACGGCTCGAATAAAGGGACTTTGCAAGTCCTCTTCCTCCTCTTTTGCGTCGTGTTTGTCTTTTACGGGTTGAAACCTGTGAGCGCGATGTTCGTGAACTTGATTTATTACGCGTTTAAAATTCCAACCGGACGACCAGGCGACGAAGAACCGGAGGATGCGTTGAGTTACGCATCCGGGAAAGCAGGGCAGAGCGCGGATGCTGACGTGATCAGTAAATACGGAGGAGACGACGACGACGACGACGACGACGACGACGAATAACTCATAAATAAAAGCTATAGCCAAGAAAGATACTACTAACAAAAGGGAAGGTCCTGATGATACTCACGATACCAAATTTATACACTACTGCTCCCATTATCCTCCGTCCCTGGTCTCCGTATCTCTCGCTTTTGAAAAGTCATCCCAGGGTGCAAATCACCTCATTAGTATTCAAACACCCAAAACACCTCCTCTCTCGCGAAAACTCCGCGACAAAATACACACAACTACTCCTCTCGCAATAATGGTCAAACACGTGGAATCTGCGGATGAATTTCTCGCGCTCAAGAAAGCGAGCAAACCGGTACGTGTATCTCTTTGATCATCTCTTTTTCCCCAACGGTCTCTACACAACAGTCGTTTTGTGTTTGAAACGCTCTCTTATTCTCTCGTTATATCTCTGCTTTGCGACGACTTTTGCGCGCGCGCTCTCACTCACTCACTCTCGTACTTTTACGATCGACGAGATGTGAAGAGTGCGATCCTTTCGCGCTCTCGCCGCTGACAAACGCATCTCTCTCTTTCCAACAACATTTCGAACATTTTGATCTGATTTTCCCCGACAAGTTATTGGTGGACTTCACGGCAACCTGGTGCGGCCCGTGCAAAGCGATCGGCCCGTACTTCGAAGAGCTCGCCGCAAAGTTCCCAGACGTCACGTTCGTGAAAGTAGACGTGGACGAATTGGACGACGTCGCGGCGTCGTGCGGGATTTCAGCGATGCCGACGTTTCAGTTGTACAGCAACGGGGTCATGGTGAAGGAGATGTGCGGCGCGGATAAGGCGAAGTTGGAAGCGTTGGCGAACGAGGCGAACGAGTTGTAATAAATGAATCATCATTAGCGTCATCATCGTGCGTTGATTAGAGAAGTATTCTTTTAATAACATATATATATATAATAAAATCCAATGTCTTCGCTTCGCGTAAAGCCATACCACGTGGCGGTACGATGATATCGAGTCGCTTATTTTACTTTGGCTGCGGCACTTTGCTACCACCACCACCATCACCGTTGCCGTCGTCGTCTCCAGGCGGTCCGCCCGTGGCCCACCCGGGCGGTAATTGCCCACCACCGCCTCGTCTCGGCGCCGTCGTCGGTGTCAATAAGCGCTCGTCTTTAAACTCCACCTGACTCTCCGCGTCTCTCAAAAAGCTACCAAACGCCACGGCTTCTAAAACCAAACGTCTTTGCGCGGCATATGGTAACGTCAACGTTTCTACGTCGTTGTTTGCCACCACCTCTCGAACTCTTTGCATGAGTTCCTCCGGCGTCGTCGCGTTGTCGCCGACGGCTTCCATGAGTTCTTTTTGCAATTCTTCTAAAGATCCGAAAAGAGCGCCGGTTTGGCGTTCAGCTAACGCGACGCCTTCTAAAGACACGATTCGAGCGGTTTTGGCCAAAATCTCCCCGTTAAACGTTTGCACGTATTGCTTCAGCGTCAACTTGCCGGTTTCCGGCGTGTCCACCCGTTGATTTTGATTGTTTCTAATCTTTGCTTTTTCCTCCTCGCTAAACCCGCCGAAAAACTCATCTCCGGCGTAATTCGTCGGATCGTCCTCGGCTTCGTCCATGGAATCCATCGCCGACGCCGCGTTGAACACATTCTCCAACGCGATAGCAGAATCCATTGGATTTTGCGGCAACGTCCCCAACGCTCGATCCAGCTGAAACCTTTTATCCACTCGCCTCACGAAATACCCAAACATAATCGACGCCGCGTACACTTGCGCCGCTTGCAGTTTGCTCATCCTCACCAACTGACTCGGCCACGAGTTCGCCGCTTCCGGTCCTAACGCCGCCATCAAATGGTCCCGAACCATTTCCAAAGCCTCGCTCGAGTGCACGCCCGACGTCAGTCTGCTCAAATCGATGGATTTAAGAAACGCGTCGTCGTCCAAGGGAGGGAGCATGTCCACGCCGGACGTTAAAAACTGTGTTCGTTTTTGTCGTTTAATAAAAGCGACGAAAGCGATTGAGAAAGAGAGAGATGAATAATAAGAGAGAGGTTAGTACACACACGCACACAAACATCATCAATCCATCGTCATCGTCATCAAGAGAGAGAGAAAATATCTAAACTGTTTTTGCATCAATTAATTAATAGTACCTTGTGTATGATCGAAGCGTACATCGCGTCTTCCACCGCTCTTCTGCGGTCCATTCTTTTGATGTCGTTGATTCGTTTGTACAACGTCAACGACATCTCGGAATCCTTGGAATCCTTCTTTTCATCGCTCTCGTTCATCATCGAAGACGAAGACGAAGAATCGATCTCGTCGCTTAACTTTTCCAAAACGGATTCGATCGCCGCTTCGAAGCTTTGCGGTTCCGTGGAGAGGATGTATTCGAGCATTTCTCCGTGCGGGGACGTCGGCGTGGCCGGCGCTAAAGAGAACGACTTATTCTCGTCTTCGCCCTCGTCGTTGGACGGCGAAATAGCATTCGTCTTCGCGCTTCTTCTTTGACGAGGAGGGTGCCTTCGTCTTTGCGTCATCTGATGTTTCTTCTTTAAGAGCGCTTTAGCGGGAGGAGGAGGCGCTCTCGAAGAGGACACGGCGTATGAAGCGACGAAGGACGGTGCGAATACCGACGAGGACGGCATGGTATTAATTTCGCGAGCGTTCGTTTATGAGTGCGCGCGCTGTTTTTCCGCGTAAAAATGAAGCATTTTCCTTGCAAGGAAAATGCTTCATAAAAGAGAACTTATAATAAGCTCTCGCTTAACCGCATCTGGAAACGCTTCTCGCGCGAAAGAGAGCGAGCGAGAGAGAGAACGATAATGTCGACGATGATCTGTTCTCGTCGAGCGATGGAAAGGGCGCTGTTTTTGAAAAGGAAGAGCAGCAGGTTTACGTCGACTTTCGCGTCCAATTCGTCGTTTTCCTCCAAAGCGCAACAACGAGAAGACGAAGATGAAGCGCAGCGAGGACACCGGCTGGGAGGAACAATAACGACGACGAGTGCGCTTCCTTCGCTTCGCTCGAGGATGAAACACTTCGCGAAAATCGTCCACCCGGATATTCTCGGACAACATTTTCCAAGAGCGAACGCGATGCACGAATCAGAGGACAAAGAACGGAAATACGTCTTGGAGAATAACCAAAACGCGTTGGCGGAGTTGAACGCGGTGCTGGATTCAATCACGAAGGAGAAGAAGTTTCCCAAGACTGGAGTGAAGGTGATTATTGCGGTTTTGTTGTTAAAGGCATTTTTCTTGTCTCTCGTCGTCGTTTCTTTCTCTCTCGCTCTTTGTCTTTGTCGTCTCGGATGGATGTTCGTTCCGCTTTATGCGAGCGGATGTTCGCGTTCGCGCGCGCTCTGTCTGTCTGTCTGTCTTGTCTCTGTCTGACGCGTTTCTCTCTCTCTCTCTCTCTCTCATAACAGAGGCTGAAGTTTTATTACGTCACGCGGGAAAGGTCCGACGTCGTCGAAAAGAGGATGATAAAGAAAGAAGGCGAAGGGAAGGAGGAGGAGGAGGACGAAGGCGAAAAGGAAGACGAACTCGTCTTGCGCGAGGCCAAATTTACGCTGAAAACGAACGGCGGGGACTGTAGGAACGTGCTGAAGCAAAGTTTGCGGAAGTTGTTCGCGGAGGTTTTGGAGACGAGTACGAGTGAAGGCGGCGGCGGCGGTGGTAGTAGTAGTAGTAATAAGAGGAGCGGGAAGAAATCTAACAACAACTCTTTTTCTTCTTCTTCTTCTTGTTCTTCTTCTTTGGGCGATTTTACGTGGGAAGCGTCGGATTGGGCGAACGAAGGAACCGAAGAGGAGCAAGAGCGGGAGCGGTTTCACGAGGAAAGGGAAAGGCAAACGGAGGAGTACGAGAGAATGGTCGCGAAGAGGGAAAGAGAGGAGAGGATAAACGGTAGCAGTAATAGTAGCGATAGTAATAGCCGAGAAAAAAGCTCTTCTTCGCACGCGTCCGAAAAAGAGATGAAACGAGAACAACGGCGACACGAAAAGTTACAACAAGATTTGCGAAACATGGACCCGTTGTTTGAAGGCATCGCGTTTGTCCCGTGGTTGCCGGAAAACGAGGCTGGAAAAAGTAGAAAATTAAGCGTCGCGAAAGAAGTCGTTCCAAAGTTGCAAAAGAACGGTTGGAATTTGAAAAAAGAGAGCTTGAAAGAGGTGTGGCGAGGGCAACGAGACCGGGCGGTTTTGTTAGAAGGTTTGGACGGAGCGAGTGCAGCGGCTATGCACGCGATATTGAGGCACTCGGAAATCGCGGAGAAGCAGTTAGGACCGCCGGTGATGAATAGCGCGGATACGTTCGAGTGGTTCGATTGATTGCTCGCTCGCTTGCTTGTATGTTTCGTATCTCTCTTCTTCAAATATTTCGTTGTATTTATAAAAAAGGAATGTAATGTGTATATCAAAAAGTAAAGCTTGGGTGCGAGTACAGCAACACGTACGATTCTCTTTCAAACTTTTCAGTTTCGTTTAATCGCGCATTGCCGGACGTGCCCACGATGTCCTCGTCGTATATAGTCCACGTTTCTTTGTTGTGAACGTTACCGAGTTCGAGGACTTTTTTGTTTCGCACGTGGAGTAGCGTTCGACCTCCTTCTTCGTCTTCACCACAGTGCGAGAGAACCGAATGTAACGAATAAACCCCGTCCCCTATATCATTGGTAGTTGTGGTAGATGCGCACACCTCCGGTGGAAGGGTGTGGTTGGACGATTTTGGCAACAGGGAAAGAGGAAGATTTTTTGGACACGAGACGCGCCAACACACCTTGCGTCGCTCGTTGACGCTCGGATCGTCTTTCCTCTTCATCCAGACGAAACGGTTTACATGCACGAGTAGATATCTCGGCAGCTGCGTCAACAAACGCGTTTCTTCCGCGACATCTGCGCCGCACTTTGCGCACCGGTGCTCGATAACTTTCGTCTGAAAATACTCTCTCAGTTGCACCTCCAAAGGGTGATGCCGCAACGCGCCATTCGCGCTATTCAACGAAGGCATGTCGAGAGATAAGTGCATCATAGTCTCTTCGCGAACAGAGACGTCTTGACACGCAACGCATTGCGTGCGAACTTCGCATCGCATCTCAAAGTTCCGTCGCGCGGGGCACCTGGTTTCGTAGACGGATAGGTTTTGGCACGCTTCTTCTTCTTCTTCTTCTTCTTCTTCTTCTTTCGGTTTCCATAACGCCTCTTTTGCGGCCATTTCTTGCGCGACGATTTCACCAAAGTTAAGTGGCGCTTCTGATTCTTTCTTGTCCGCGTCTTTTGTCGTCTCTTCCTCTTTTTTCGCCGTTTCCTCTACCTTTTTCTTCTTCTTCTTCGGCAACTTACCGACTCGATGCGCCTCTACCATTTCCTCCTCTAAAGTCTCCAACACGCCCAAAAGGATCTCTCTCGCATCGCTCGCCTTCTCGCCTCTCTTTATTATCTTCACCCTTTTCCATCTTTCCTCAACTTTTCTCGCCACTGCCATCGCCGCCCTTTCTTTCTCCTCGCCGGCTAAAGTGTCCGCGCAGTAAAAAGCGTCGTTCGACGACGACGCCAACAAAGCCTCGCGCAAGATCGGAAAGAACCGCCCTTCTTTCCATAGATACGCGCTCGCGATGATCTCCGGATCTTCCTTCGAGTCTTTTACAAACGCATCCACGTGTCGCAGCATCGTCACGACAGCTGTCCACGCGACATCCGGGTGCTTCGAATCGTCTTCTTTGTCTTCGTCTTCCTTCATCTCAGAGGTCGTTTCGCCTCCTCCTCCTGCTCCTGCTCCTGAGTCCGCTCCTTCGCTCAAGCTCTCTTTCTCTTCCCTCACAGGACGACGACGAGGATAAAACTTCTTCTTTTCGCCGCTCGTACCACCGAACGCCATCGTCGCGTTCCTCCTCTTCTTTATCGCGTTTGGTGTCTTCACGCACTGTTGTTGTTGTTCTTCGTCCTCTCGTCGTTTCTTCGCCGCTTTGAAGGTCACGTTTACGAACGGGACAAAACCTCTTCTCTCCTTGCGTTCGCGCGCTGTCTTCTTCATTTTGTGTGGAAGAGCACAGAACGCGTTGTTCGATTCTGGACGAAACGAGTGGATTCGATGTTCGCGTCGTCGTCACCTTTGGTCGTAAACTCGCGCGTATTCTTTCGCGTATTTTCTCTGCCGCTTTTTGTGTGTTTCGCGTCACAAAATATGTATCACCACACGTCTTCTCTCTTTGCGAAATGAGTTTTAACGAAACATGAAACCGTACGCGCGGAACGAAAACTACGCGTTCCTTTCCGGGTGCACGATCACGACGACGACGACAAAGACCGATGCTTCATCGTCTTCATCCGCGCATTCACGAGGAAGAAAAATCATCGATTTTTTTCCAATCAACGACACGTTTTTGCACGTCAGCGAACAAGTCGCGGTGGTGTCGATTGTCTCCGCGGTGTTCGTTTTAGTGGACGTCGGGAGAGTGAGAGCGAAAGAGGTTTTACTTTGGAGCGTTTTGAGCGCGATGGTTGGGATGGTTTGCACGAGAGTCGATGATGCGGACGAAGCTGAGGAGGACGAGAAGAAGAAGACAAAGAAGAAGTCAAAAACGAAGAAGATGTTACGGAGCAGCGAAAAGCATCGTCGAGATCATTTCGTGACCGCGCTGAAACGCCGAATTCGGCTCGGCGTCGGTGTGACACTCGCCGTGGCGATATCCTCTCCGCTCTTTCTAACGATGACGGCGTCGGTGTCCGACGACACCGCGGTGGCGGTTTCTGGAATCCTCGCGTTTGTCCATCTCGCGACGCACGATTATCGCGCCGAGAGCACGAGTTTAGGCAACGCCTTGGAAGGAGTGAGTCTGGTGTCGGCGATTTTCAGCGCGAGTTTAATGGCGAGCCGTTTGAAGACGGTTTTGGACGCGTTCGCGTGCGCGTTGTTGGCGGTTGGCGCGTTTACGATGTCCATGCCGTTGCGGAGGCAGTGGCGAACGAGGGAAAAAAGCACGTCGTCTTTCGCGACGACGGTTTCGGCGCACGGTATCGCCGCGTGGATGCTTGAAATGATCGACTCTAAGTTAATGATCGCATATGTTATTACAATTGGACTCTTTTTAACGCTCGCGCCGCTTTCGTTCGCGTTCGCGCGACGGACGTTAAAGATGAAAATCGAAGGTCCGTGGGCGGAAGCGAAACCGGAGTTGGACCTCATGCGATCCTCGGTACGACGCGCCGGGGTGCCAATTTTTAGACACATTTTAGCCAACGCGCCGTCCAGAGAGGGGCGATAGATAGATACATGAGCAGATAGATGGATAGATTTTAGTGGTACTTTATGTATGTTAGTTCTGTATGAGAAAGTCTTAATTTTAGTCAGAAACGCTTTTTTTTTCACAATTGTTAAAAAAAAAGTCAACAACAACAACAACATAAAAATTCGCATGGTTTCTCCTCTTACTTAGATGACTTTCGGATCACACATCAACCGCGCGATGTGCGTGGACTACTCCTCCGCGTTTCTTTTCGTGTACGTCTCAGTGCTCGGCGTGTTTTTTAGACGAAAACATGGAGCAGGGGTTGCGAACGCGGAGGAGGTTTTTGATTCAATTCCGACGAATGTTTCTTCCTCCTCTTTTTTCCCAACGGATCCGATGTCGCCGATGTCGTCGATGCGGCAGCCGATGGCGGATCCGGCAGAGATTCCAGAAGCCGCGCAGAGTGTCCTCGCCTCGCACCCAACCTACGAAGAGCGCTGTTTCGACACGCCAGGGGACGGGAAACTTCCGTTCTGTTGGTATTGCGATCCTTCGCGGTGCGCCAAGACCAAAAATTATGAAAATCCGGATTTAGCGAACACGGAATGGTGTCCGTCCGAAGCGTGTAACGGATATAACGACGCAGAGAAGTGGGAAGGGTATAATTTTGGATGCGGGTTTGAACGAAATTGGTGCGAAACGGGCACTGGTTCGGAGACGAAGTCGCAGTGTCAGGAGAAGTATCGGCGCTCGGAAACAAACTGTAACTGCGATCCGGAGAATCCAGTCCAGTGTCCCTCTTCGTCTGCGCAACCGTCGCCGCCTCCGTCGCCGTTGCCGCCACCGTCCCCGTTGCCACCTCCTTCACCACCGCCAATTTCGACAAACACAAATGGTAACGATGGAGGCGACAGCTCGTTCACAAATGTGGAGGTGACAACCATCGACGACAACGACATCGACGGTTTGTTTTCATCTCCGCCGCCGCCATCAAAAGACGCTTCTTCCGCAGACTCTGGATTTATGACACCGTCCAAGCTTGGCGGCGCTGCCGTGGGCTTAATCGGTATTTTCTTCCTCGCGGCGTTTGTTGGGTACCGGAACTATATTTGCGCAAAGATCATGCCCAAGTGGTACAAGAATAACGCGAATGTGAACGCGGCGACTTCAGACGAAGAGAACGTGCCCCCAGAGTGGGTTTCGAATAAGTCCGCCTCCAAAAAGAACAAGACGAAAAAGAAGAAGCGCGCCCCGACGACGAAAACGGTCGCAAAATGAGAGGGAAGATGTTTGCTGTGTGTGTGTGTGTACATAAATACCGTGTGATTTTATTATTTATATGAAAATGAATTAAAATCTTGTGTGATGTTGTTCTCGTCGTTCGTTGTTTGCGGCAAACGAGAGAGAAAGGCGGCGCGAAACACCGCTTCATTTCGTCGGTTAGTCACTCCCCTCTCTCTCTCTCTCTCTCTCTCACGCCCCGTTTCTTTTTTGTTTTGCTAATATTGATTGCTATATGTGTCCTTTTTATTCTTCTTTTTCTGTATTTTATATGTTTAATATTGTGTTGGGTAATGTTGATGATGTGTATTGTGTTCATCGTCATCAATCTGTACTTTTACTTTTCCTCGTCCTCCTCGTCTTGCTCCGGCGACATGTTCGGCGCTTGCGGAGAATATTGCGGTCCGCTCGGAGAGTAAATCGGCGACGTCGGTGAAGCTGACGGCGATAAAGTCCCTCCAGTTGGCGAGTATTGCGGCGACGTTGGCGAGTACGCCGGCGACGTTGGTGAGTACGCTGGACTCGTCGGTGAATACGCCGGCGACGTTGGCGAATACGCCGGAGACGTCGGCGAATACGCTGGACTTGTCGGCGAATACGCTGGACTCGTCGGCGAATACGCCGGAGACGTCGGCGAATACGCTGGGCTCGTCGGTGAATACGCCGGAGACGTTGGCGAATACGCCGGAGACGTCGGTGAGTACGCCGGGCTCGTCGGTGAGTACGCCGGGCTCGTCGGCGAGTACGCCGGGCTCGTCGGTGAGTACGCCGGGCTCGTCGGCGAATACGCCGGGCTCGTCGGTGAGTACCCTGGACTAGTTGGAGAATACCCTGCACCGCCCGGACTGAATCCAGGCAAACCAGCACCACCTGCACCACCTTGACCGTAATCATAATTCGCCGGCGAGAACGCCATGCTCGCATCGAATGGCGAACGCGCCGGGGAGATCAAGAAGCTCGGAGATCTCGCGCCGACGCCGCCACCCGGGGTCATCACCATCTCTCTACCCGGCGTCGCGCTCGTCATGCCAGCACCGGCACCTTGCGGATTCCCGAACAAGTCCAAGTCAATGGCGTCTTTCAACATCTCTTCGTTGAGATGCAGACCGAATTCACCCGTACCGACTGGACAGAATTGGCCGAGCATGATGTTTTCACTCACGCCAGTCATTCCATCTCTCTCCGAAAACGCCGCCGCTTCCATGAGGATATCGACGGTTTCCTCAAACGAACATCGCATCAACGGACCAGTTTCCGCGCGGTTAATACCGTGACGAGTGATGGACATCAAATGGCCTCTGTACGTCATTACCTCGACGAGAATCGCCAAATGTCTGTAGTTGACGTATGAACCGTCGAATTCGATGACGCCTCTGAGTTCTTTCAACAACGCGTTTCGTACGGCTTCGATACCGAGGATGGTGATCACTTCCACGAGATGGTTCGAGGTTGTTCTCGAAAAGTCAACGTCTGGGTGCGCCATGACTTCGAGCAAGTTGCACCCTTCCGTATCGAGCATCCACTCCGAGTGCTTTTCAAAAGTACCCGTGGCTTCGTTGAGTTGCGTCGAATTCGCCTCGCGGATGAACACTTTCTTAATGTCCGGAATACCTCGCAACGCGAGCGTGGATAATAACTGCGCTTCGATGCGTCTGAGGAAGACTTCGTCCTCAATGACACCTTCGTCCGCATCGGCAGCTTTGCCTTCTGGCGTAATTAACCGCAAGCGCAAAATGAGCTTTTCGCTGTTATCATCGTTGAAAATGACGTGAATGTCGTCTTGGAACTCCTCGGAGATTCTCTCCGCGACGTCCGCCATGGACAATTTCTTATCGACCATCATCTCTCGGTTCAATTCAATTCTTAACAACCACGGAGAGATTCGGTTCGGGTCAATTTCCTCGTCCGGCATTTCGTAATAGGATTTCACAAACTCTTTATCGAATGGGATCACCGTATCTTGAACGTCAGGGTCGTACCAAATTTCAGTCATCGCAGCTACGGAAGCTAACGTGGTGTACTCTAACGTCGCTTGTACGTTCTTCGCGTGACCACGATCGCTGGCTAAATCTTTCCGTAAAGCAATCGTCAAAGATGGCGTCTTAATTGACTTGGCAATGTTGATGATTTCTTTTAATCGAGGGACACCCAAGGTGACGTTCTTGGCAGAAACGCCCGCAAAGTGAAAAGTGTTCAAAGTCATCTGCGTCGCCGGTTCCCCGATGGATTGCGCGGCTACGGTACCAATACCATCGCCCGGTGGTGCCAACGCTTGTTTAAATCTGGATTCGATTTCACCGATGACCCAGTTAAACGCAGAGACGCCGAGTTTGTGTTCCTTCATGACGCGTTTCGTTGCCAAGCACGCTCTGACTTGCGCGTAAAACAAAATCGTCGCATTTCTCTGGGCTTCAATCGATAACTCGTCTTTACCTGGTACGACGATGAGTTTGGAAAGCAAATCGCGGACGCACGTGATGATGTAATCTGGATCTAACTCGTTTTCCATGAACGCCTTGGTGTCTGACTTTTTCGGGTTGGCGTATTCTTTTTGCGCGTTCCAGATGATTCTCTTCAAATTCACAGGCAAGTGCACGCCTGGATCGCCATTCGCTAAGGTGTAACGCAAATTGTCTCGATCTGAGAGTAACGTTTCCCACTCGAGATCCAATAACTGTCTTTTCTCTTGATCGCGAGAAATCGCCTCGGCTCTTTCGTCGCTCAACCACCCGTCGTTCCATCCCGGAACGTCCGGGTCCACGCGAAACTTCGCCTCGAACTGCGCGTTGGATAAACGCAACGTGTCAACCTTTTGCGATTCAACAGCCGTCGCGTCCATACCATCTTCCCCGTAAAGAAATTGAATGACATCTCCGACGGAATTTCTAACCGTACCGTCGTATTTTACGATGACGTCTTCCATCGCCTTGACCAAACGTCTCTGAATGTAACCGGTTTCGGAGGTTTTCACCGCGGTATCGATGAGACCTTCGCGGCCACCCATGGCGTGGAAGAAGAATTCTTGAGGGGTCAACCCTCTTAAGTACGAGTTTTCGACGAAACCTCGAGACTCGGGACCGAAATCATCCTTGGAAAAATGCGGTAAACTTCTGTCCACGAAACCGTACGGGATACGTTTTCCTTCGACGTTTTGCTGACCGACGCACGCGCACATCTGCGAAATGTTTAAGAAAGAACCCTTAGAACCGGCTTGCACCATCATTTTAACGTTATTTGAATCCTTCAAAGAAACTTGCGCGGCTGTGCCGGCATCGTCTCTCGCCTTGTTCAAGATTTGGTTCACTTTTTGTTCAAACGACTGCTGCATCGTCATCCCCGGTTGCGATTCCAACTCGCCGTTTTGTGCGAGTTTGATCACCGCTTTAACATCACTCTTCGCCTTGGTGATGGTATCGTTAATAGTGCGCATGGTACCGTCATCGGCAATCGTATCGATGATACCGCACGTAAAACCGTGGTGTAGAAGCCAATAATTGACGAGTCGTTGAACCTCGGAAACGAGATTTCTCGCCGCCGTCGGTCCCCACTCTTCCCACGTGACGTGAATTAAACCGCCACCGCCAGATCCCATGGTTTTCTTACACAAAGTACCGGTAATTAATTCGCCTCGTTCGATCCTCACCCCGGTATCGTCTACGCTGAAATCTAAATCATCCGCGTCTCTGGCCCACGAGGACGTGCGAATCAAGTTGATGTGCGGAAGCATCATCGATAACACTTGCTTCCCGGTCCACAACGGCTCTGGTTTCAAAATCGCTGGTTTCGGCACTTTCCCGTCCCAGTTTTCCAACCACATGATGATGTTCATGAACACGTCTTTTTTGATGAACGTTTCTCGAGAAGTCATTTTTCGGCACCCCAAAAGCGTATCTTGCACGATGGCCATAACCGGCTTGTTCGCTTGCGGAGATACGATCATTTTCGGTACCATCATCAACTCGGCAACTTCCGCTCTCGTTTCGTACGATTGCGGCAAGTGCATGTTCATTTCATCGCCATCGAAATCGGCGTTGTACGGAGGCGTCACGGAGATGTTCATACGAAACGTCGAGTACGGCATGATGCGCACTCTGTGTCCCATGATACTCATTTTGTGCAAAGACGGCTGACGGTTAAACAAAACCACGTCGTCGTTCTTCATGTGTCTTTCAACGCGATACCCAAACTCCAACTTCTTCTCCGACGCTTTCTTCAAAAATCGCAAATCCAAACGTTGGCCGTCTTCGCGAATGATGTACTTGGCGCCCGTTTCCCCCGGCGGTGGATGCGGTCCATTCTCCACCAATCTCGTCAACTCGTCGATGTTGTACGGCGTAACTGTTTCCGGGTACGTCATATTCAAAGCAATCGACCACGGAACGCCGAGTTGATCCAACATCAAGTTTGGATCGGGCGTGATGACCGTTCTCGCGGAAAAATCAACGCGCTTCCCCATCAAGTTCCCTCGAATTCTCCCGGCTTTCCCTTTTAAACGTTCCGAAATACTCTTAATCGGTCTCCCCGATCTCGTCATCGCTCTCGGTTGCCCAGCCACCGTGTTATCCATGAAGGTCATGATATGATATTGCAACAACTCGGCAAACTCATCCACCACGTGCGCCGGCGCCCCGTTTTGTTCTTGTCTCTGTAAGTTCTTATTCGTTCGAACAATCTCCATCAATTTCACCGTCAAATCATCCTCGCTTCTCGTCGAGGCATCGAAGGATACCGACGGTCTCACCGGCGGCGGTGGAATCGGCATGACTTGCAAAATGAACCAATCCGGTCTCGCGTGTTCTGGGTCTAATCCCAGCAATCTACAATCTTCGTCCGAAATATTCTTCAAAATCTGCAACGCCTTCTCCGCGGTTATCACCACTTTCCTCTCCCCACCGTCCGGCAACAACTCCTCGTCGCACTTCTCAAAGTTCGCGGTAATCTTCATCCCTTCGCACCGATACGACGGTTGCGCCGTCCCGGTGTGCGGACACTCCGTCCTGGTCTTGCACGCGTCCGTCAATTTCTTTAATCGATGTTTCGGGTTCTGAATCCGCATGATTTGGTTAAACCTCGCGTCCGTCTCCGGATCCAACAAAATTCTCGACGAAGAATATCCCACGCACCTCAAAACCTTCAACACGACGTTTAAAAACCCGTGATGATACACCGGTTTCGCCAACTCCAAGTGTCCAAAATACCCCGGATTGTGCACCGAATCCGCCCCGTCCGTTTCGCACACCGTCCCTCTGTCCATGGTCCCCATCCGAGGGTCGGACAAACCGCCTCTCTTCGGTTTGCCCTTTTCGTACGTTTCCGAGGTTTCGATTTCGCACACCGACATTTTTCGCTGTTTTCATGAAGAAAGAGAAAGAGGGAAAGAGAGAGAGAGAGAGAGAGAAGAAGCGAATTAATGTCAATAATTTGTGATCATCGCGTTTGTCAGCAAAGAGAGATTGTTGATGAAGAAAAAAACAGCGCGCTCGGAATTCGAGCGAGGAATTCGAGCAGATGACGACGTCCTTCTCTCGTGCCATTTTGCGCTCAAAATCTCACTTAAGAGTGTTTCCACGCGCAGAAGAGGAGCCACGCGTGTGAAATCTTCTTTCGAGCATTTCGATATCGTCTCGCCAGCGCGTACCGCGCGAGCGAAAGATCAACGCGACTGCTCGACCGAGAGAACACCCCGCGACAGGACGAGAGAAAAAGAAAGAATCGCGCTTTGAAATCATCATCAATTTGTCGGCCGATGATGATCACTCGATTTTCCCCCACCAAATCATCATTTCCTTAAGAGAAAGAAAGACAAGTAAACTCACGATTTCATCCGGCGATAAAACGCCAAACTGAACGGTTTTCACCCGTTTCAGTTCCGCGGTCGAGTGCGGGAAGCGGTCTAACACGCTCATTTTATTAAGAGAGAGAGAGAGAGAGAGAGAGAGAGGAGAGAGAAATTTGCTCTGAGGAAAGAAAAGAAAGGAAAGAAACGAGAGAGACACGTTAAACCCTAATAGTGTACAAACCCTAAACAAAAATGGTGATGCATTTTGGAGGCAAAATTTTAGCAAAAATTCGTTACAAAAAGAGATATGAATCGAATAACGATTTCCCCGTTAAAGATCCCAGCGGTCGAGTTCGGGAGTTCAAAAGAGAGCAAGCGAGGGTTGATATGCATACAAGAGTGGTGGTGAGAATAGTTGTTTTGTTTTTGTTTCTTTTGTTTTTGTAGTATATTCTCTCTCTTCTTTTTTTTCTCATCAAAAGTTCTTAGAGTTCGTTATAAAAGTGGAGAGAGAGATACTTAGTATTAATCATGTTATTCTCTCTCGCTCTTGTCTCGTCGCTTTCAAACGAATATAGGGGGGTAAACTCTGGGATTTTAGCGCACGCGGAAAAGCTCTCGAACGATTTCGACGCGTACGTGGTCGTGCCTGATTTATACAAAGGGAAAATTGGGGTGGACAAAGAGGAAGCGAGTCATTTAATGAACGAGATGGATTTCATGAACGCGGCGAAGGAGATCGGGGAAGTCGCCAAGTACATGAAAGAGACGAAGAATGTAGAAAAAGTGGGGACGATTGGGTTTTGTATGGGAGGGGCGTTGAGTTTACTCGGAGGGTGCACGAGTGACGACGTGGATGCGTGCGTGGTGTTTTACGGCGTTCCGAGCGGATTCGACGTCGAAGCGAACGTGAAGAAACCGGTTTTGGCAAACTTTGGCGAGTTGGATAATTTGGAAGGGTTTTCGAGCAAAAAAGACGCGACGGAGTTGGAGGAGAAGTTGAAGAAATGTCCAGCGTCGGGCGATTGTGAGGTTATTTTGTATCCAGGCGTCGGGCACGCGTTTATGAACGCCAAGCCAGATCCGTACGAGTCGTTCGAGGCGAGAGAGAAGTCGCAAGGGTTCGCGCCGTACGACGAAACCCAAGCGAACGAGGCGTGGAAGAACGTGAAGACATTTTTTGAGAAGTATGTGTGATAAATGAATAATAACGGGTCGTTTGAGCAGCGCTTTTCATGTGGACGCCACCCACGTGTGCGTATATATGTACAAAACTAAAACTCCTAATAATATTCGCGGGGCTTCAAGCTTCAAACGTTTTTTCTTAAAGTTTCGATCGCGCGACAATATTTGGTCCAATCATCTCCCTCGGATTGACAATCGTATCGAAGTCTTCCTCGCTGACTAACCCTAACGCCAACGCCGCTTCTTTCAACGTCGTCCCGTCCTTGAACGCTTTCTTCGCAATCTTTGCCGCCTTGTCGTAACCGATTTTCGTATTCAACGCGGTCACGAGCATGAGCGAACTTTCCAAATGCTTCTGTATCGCTTGATGGTTCGGTTGGATCCCACGAACGCATCTCTCCGCGAAACTTTTACTCGCATCTGCTAACAGTTCCACCGATTGTAAGTTATTATACACAATTAATGGTTTCGCGACGTTTAATTCAAAATGCGACAACATAGAGTTCCCGGCGGAGATGGCGCAATCGTTACCAATAACTTGCGCGCACACCATCATCAACGCCTCACACTGCGTTGGATTGACCTTTCCGGGCATAATCGAACTCCCTGGCTCGTTCTCCGGCAAATACAACTCCCCTAATCCAGCTCTCGGCCCAGATCCTAACAATCGCACGTCGTTGGCTATTTTTGAAAGACTCAACGCGACTGTTTTCAACATCCCGCTCAACGCCACCTGCGCGTCGTGCGCAGCTAACGCTTCAAATTTGTTCGGTGCGGAAACAAACGGTAATCCAGTCAACTTGGAAATCTCTTTCGCCATATCCTCGGCGTAATTCGCGGACGTGTTCAACCCGGTGCCAACCGCCGATCCGCCGATGGCCAATTCCAACAAGTGCACCAACGATGCTCTCACGCGTATCAACGCGTTCTTAATCTGTTGCGCGTATCCGGAAAACTCCTGCCCTAACGTAATCGGTACCGCGTCTTGTAAATGCGTCCGCCCAATCTTCACGATATCCTTCCACTCCTCGCTTTTCTGTTTGACGTCTTGGTACAACAACTGTAAATTTGGAATCAACTTTTCGTACACCTCGTACGCCGTGGCAACGCTCATGGCGGTTGGAAACGAATCGTTCGAGCTTTGACTCATGTTCACGTGATCGTTCGGGTGGACTAACTTTGACCCAAACTTCCCTCCTAACAACTCCGTCGCTCGATTTGAAATCACCTCGTTTACGTTCATGTTCGTTTGCGTCCCGCTCCCGGTTTGCCAGACGACCAACGGGAAATGATACCGATCAAACTTCCCGGATATAACTTCCAACGACGCCTGCCGAATCGCCTCCGCAATTTTCGGGTCTAAATTCCCGTCTCTCTCGTTCACCGTCGCCGCGGCGTGTTTCACCATCCCCAACGCGTGCACCAACGCGAACGGCATCTTTTCACCACCAATTCGGAAATTCTCCAAACTCCTTTGCGTTTGCGCGCCATACAACGCTTCCGCTGGAACTTCCACCTCCCCCATCGTATCCGTTTCGATTCTCACACCACTGCTACCACTACCACCACCACCGCGTTCTCTTCCTTGCCTTCCCGCGTGCTCGTCGCCGCCGTAAAATCCATCCTCAAATTTCATCCCCAAACTCACTTTTGGTGGAATCACGCGATACTTTTGCCTCTCCTCCGACGGTCGCCGCATCAGTTCGTACAACCGGTCGCCGATTGAAGACGGCATGATGATACTTCTTCTTCTTCTTTATCTTCTTTTCCTCGAGACAAGTGTGTATTAATTCCCGCCGCGCGATGATATACAGAGTGTGAAATGAGTTCGTTATTCAGAGACTTTGGCCCTGTATTGTGTTGTGTGGGTTTGATGCGTCATTTTTATTCATTGGCTTTCGTTTGCTCTCGCATAATACATAAGAGCTGATGAGAAGAAGTGCGTTTCGAATACTCCCTCAAAAAGGTCTCTCAGTTTTGCACGTCTTGTCTCGTCGTCGACCAAAGGACTTTTTGAAACGATTATTTGCCCTAAAAAACTCCCCCCAAAAACAACAACAACACTTCCCTCATAATTCAAACGCTTCTGGCGCATTTAAACACGCACACACACACAACAACAACACTCTCTGTCTTTGAGAACAACTCTCGTCCTCGATCCGAAGAAAGAAGGTGTTTTCAAACGCGACCGCGCTTAAATCGTCGCGAGAGGGAACGATCGAGGAGGAGGATCAGGAGGACAAAACTTTGAAACGATGATTCTTCTTCTCGGGAAAAACAATTGTCGACCGCTTAATTGTCTACCGCTCTTTGATCGCGTCATCATGAAAAGGAACGCCGATGAGTGCGGTTTCTCGAGAAGAAGGAAAAGCGAACGTAAAAGAAAAGGAAGAAGCGCTTCGGGGTTCGTTTTCTCCTCTCTTTTATCTCTCGCGTTCTTGTTCTTGTTCTCTTTCGCCGGGGTAGAGGCTCAGATTGCCACCGCAACAGCAACAGTAGGAAGTGAAGAAGAGGAGACTTTCGCGGTGAAATCGTACGTCAACGGCACGGTGGCGGTGGTCTCCAAGACGGAAATTCTCATCGACGCCTCGGTCGTTCGCGTGCCTTCTGACGTGTACATCGCGGCTTTGGAAGACGACAGTTTAGATTTAACCGGAGATGTCGGGTACGATTTGGACAAGGTGGAAGCGCAGTTGACAAAGTTGAGCGACACGTTAGCGAACGTGAAGTTGTTATCGGCGAGTGATGCAGGGAACGTCCAGTGTAACCGAGACGGGACGAAGGAGATGAGATTTGATTTTGAGAGCAAAGCGTTCGATGCGACGCATTGCGTGTGTAAAGATCAATTTGTGGGTGATTTGTGCGAAACCGCGGTTGGAGCGTTACCGGGAGACTACACGGATTTTATAGCGGCGGTGAACGAATGTTTGACGGTGGATCCGGTACACGGGATTTGCCCGGACAGCGCGTTTGGCGTGATGAGCGATTGGGACGTTTCGCTGGTTTCTAATTTTGCAGAGGCGTTTAAGAGCAGATCTACTTTTAATGCAAACATTACCGGTTGGGATACGCGATCGGTGGTGGATTTTACAGGTACGTTCGAAAGTTGCCAGGCGTTTAATCAGGACCTGTCGCGCTGGAGTACGTCGACGGCAACGTCCATGTCACGCATGTTCTTCTCTGCGACTGAGTTTGATTCTGATCTTTCGGGCTGGGACACGAGTAAAGTGGCTAAACTAGATTATTCTTTCGCGTATGCTAGTAAATTCAAAGGCGTCGGATTGAGCAACTGGAATACGGCGAAAGTCACGACTTTGGAGGGCACGTTTTATGGGGCGGCGGTATTTGACGAAAACATTTCGAGCTGGACGACGACGAAAGTGAAGAATATGAATTTGACGTTCGCAACATACTACGGAGGAGCGCATGCATTCAACCAACCGATTGGTACATGGGATACGTCGAGCGTGACGGCCATGGAAACTACGTTTTATTCCAACCCGAATTTTAATCAAAATTTGAAGTGGAATACGAGCTTAGTGGAGAGCATGTATGGAATGTTCGGGTACGCTTCTAAGTTTAACGGCGAACTTGCAACTAATGAAGCGCTCGGGTATTGGGGCACTGGGTCGGTGAAGGATTTTTCAACTATGTTCGCGAGAAGTTCGTTTAATCAAGATATCTCTGGTTGGGACACGTCGTCGGCGGAGGATATGTCGTACATGTTTTCTGGTGTTTCTAGTTTCAATCAAGACTTGAGCAAATGGGACGTCTCTAAAGTTACAACATTCAAATCAACGTTTAATGACTGTCAGAACTTAGACACGGATCTAAGTCAATGGGATGTTTCTTCAGTCATGAGCTTTCAGCAAACGTTTACCAAAGCGTACTTGATGAACTCAGATATGTCCTTGTGGAACACAGCCGAGGTTACAAGCATGTATGGTATGTTTGCGTACGCGAGGACTTTTAATAGTCCAATTATAAATTGGGACGTCAGCAAAGTAACAGACATGAGATATATGTTTTACGGAGCATTGGCATTTCAGCAAGACATTTCCTCGTGGACGGGAACGGCAGCGACAACGGCGCAATCTAACATGTTTTTCGGAGCGACTGCATTTGAAGCGAATTTCGCGTGCGACGACGCCGTCTCCGGTCCGGCGAGTTCGTGCGATGTTCGTCCCATGGATCAAATGCCGTGGTCAGGCACAGTCAACAATGGCGAAGTCACCTTAAATGGTGATGCGAAGAGTGATTACACTGTCTATGTTTGGCATGCGGATGTGCATACAGGTGGTTATGCTTACGTACAGTTTCACTATGCAGATGGAGTCGTCGATGAAATAAGACATACTGGAAATGGGAGTCGAAAATTTTTAAAGAGTGACGGGACGTGGACTGGTTGGTTTACCGTGGGCAGTCACGGTACTACTTTACGAACTCAACTTGGTCTAGTTAAGTACTACGATATAGACTGTACTCAGGTGGCAGGAACCAGCACGTGGTATTTCACGACTTCATCGGGCTCTGTATCAAAAATTGTTTTAAAAGAAGATAGTAACTGGGGAGGAATGAAAAGTGTGGAAGTATATCGGGAATCATAACTATTTATGAGAATTCGAGACGATATAAGGGTCGCGCGAACATTTAGCGAGAAGCCGTATAGAATGAAGACTCAAATCCATTCACGTAAAAGCACAAAAACATATCTGAATTCATCACTTTTATGTCGCTCTTCTTCTCGACGTTTCATCATCAAACTTCCTTCAGGCTCTGCTCTCGTTACTCCTCGTCCTCGTTTTCTAAATCGTCGTCTGGAATAAAGCGTCTCTCTTCTTCTTTCTTCTTCGTAAACGAAAGTGAAAGGAAGACGTTTCCTCACCGTCGAGTTCACTTTTCCCGAACGCGCATGTCCAAGAGAGATTTCGGAGATACGAAAACAGCGGCAACATCATCGAAAAGGCATCAATCCATGACGGGAACTGAAGACACCATCGGCACGCACGACGGGTCGTTCCACTGCGACGAAGCTTTGGGGTGCTACTTGCTTCAAAACACGGAGCAGTTCTCCAACTGCCGAATCGTTCGCACGAGAGATGCCGACGCGTTGGCGAAATGCGCGGTCGTTCTCGACGTCGGCGCGGAGTACGACGTCGCAAAGTTACGCTTCGACCACCACCAAAAAGGGTTCTCGGAGACGTTTAACGATTTCAAGACCAAGTTAAGCTCCGCTGGGTTGGTGTATAAACACTTCGGGAAGGAAATCGTGAGCAAGAAGATCGAGAAGAGTGTAGAGGACCCGGTGACCAATCAGTTGTATCTGAAGATGTACAAGAGTTTTATCGAAGCGGTGGACGGCGTCGATAACGGAGTTTCGCAATACGATATTTTGGAAGGCGCGGAACCGAACTACGAGAACAATACGAACTTATCCAGTCGAGTTGGAAAGCTGAACCCGAATTGGAACGAACCGTTCACCGCGGAACGGCAGATGGAACAGTTTTTGAAAGCGGTCGCGCTCGCCGGGAAAGAGTTTGACGAAGAGTTGAACTATTTGGCGAACGTGTGGTTGCCAGGGAGGAAGCCGGTGGAAGAGGCGATTGCAAAGAGAGAAGAAGTGGACACGTCTGGGAAGATTATAAAGTTGGAGCAGTACTGTCCGTGGAAGGACCATTTGTACGAGGTGGAGAAAGAGTCCGGGCTGGATTCCGAGGAGAAGCGCGTGGAGTTTGTGTTGTTCGAGGACGAAAGTGCGAAGAAGTGGCGCGTGGCGACCGTACCGATCGCGGCTGGGAGTTTCGATAAGAGGAAAGGGTTGAAAAAAGAATGGGCCGGGTTGAGAGATCAAGACTTGAGCGAAAAGAGCGGAATTCCCGGATGTGTATTTGTCCACAACGGGTTGTTTATCGGAGGGAACGATACGTACGAAGGCGCGTTGGAAATGGCGCGAGTCTCGTTGGAAGCGAAAGATTGATAGTGAAAAAACCATGCGAAAGATTTTTCGAGAAACTAATACTGTTGTGGGCATTCAAGTGAATTCAAAACAGATATAAGAAAGAACAGACGCATTATTCAACGAGGTTTAACAGCCTTAGTTGTGGTAGCTGCGCCCTTTTGTTTCTTCTTTTTCTTTTTCTTTTTCTTGGAAGCAGATTTTTCGAGAAGTTCGCTCTCTCGCTTTCGCTCCCTATGCGTTCGGAAACATCTCGCGATGACGATTTGAGCGGAAACACGCTCTTTGATTCTCGCGTTCATTTTCAGTCGCGCGTCTCGTCTCTCCATTTCTTTTCTCAACGCATCTTTCGCTTCCTCCAATCGTGTCGCTTTCGCGTCTGTCCTCTCGAGCGTCTCGAGCAGAGCTTTCCTTTCCGATTCTGCGTCTTCCTCGCGTTTCTCGTTTCTCCTCTCGACTTCGCTCGTCCAAAATGTAGCGTCTCCGAGCATGCTTTGCACGAATCTCTCGTGAGATAACTGTTCGTTTTCTAACGTTTCCTTCGTAACCTCGACCTCCTTTCGTAACTTCTCTAGTTCTCTACTCCTTTCCTTCTCTTTCAATCTCGCCTCTCGCTCGGAGCGCTCCGCTTCTCTCTTCGTTTCGATTTCAAACTCAACTTCGAGTAACGTTTGCTTTTGCTTCAACCTCGCCGCTTCCGACTCGAGTCGAACGATGTCTTTTTTCTCGTGTTCGCTCCGTTCTTCGCATTCTTTTTGCTTCGTCTCATCTCTTTCCTTCTCGCGATGTCGACAAAAGTTCCCATCCGAAAAACCTTCTTCGCTTTCTTCCTTCTTTTCCTCCTTTTCCTCCTCCTTTTTCCTTTCCAATCTTCTCTCGATTTCTCTCTCAATCCTCGCATGCTCTTCTCTCAACTCTTTCTTCGCTCGTTCGCTCGCCTCTTTCCTCTTCTCTCGTTCTCGCAAAGCCTTCTCTCTCGCGAACACAGACGCTCTTTGTGTGCTCTGCTTGACTGTCTCGTACGAGAGGTACGAGGTTTGTGCGAAAGCTTCTTCGAGAGTTTTCGCGGAGATTTGAAACAAAGAAGAAGAAGAGGACGACGACGACGACGCGTCCTTAATCATCTCTGTTGTTGTCGCGAAGACAAGACTCAACGAGAGAGGTGAAGAGACGCAGAGAGAGAGAGAGAGAGAAAAGAGGAAGAGGTGTTTGGTCAACGCGCACTCTTTTTTGTGATCTAAAAATAAAATAAAGACGTTTTTAAGAAAAGAAGAAGAGACCACATGTGTGTGTGATATAAGAGAGAGAGAGAAAGAGTTCTTTCTGTGCGAGAGAGAAGCCGCGGCGAAAATGCCCTCTGCGTGCGCGTCACGACCGACATCCTAAACCACCACCACCGCCCGAGGGGAGAAGAGGGTCTTTGTCTTCTTTGTACCACCAAACTGCTCAACTGCTTTTTCAGAGCGTGTCTTTCCCCACAACAACACCTAAAGTAGTTTAAGACGAGATGATGATGATGAAGAAGCGGACGACGACTCGCAAACTCTCCTCCTCTTCTTCTTCTTCTTCTCTCGTCGTTGTCATCTTCGGAGCGTTCCTTTTCCTCTCTTCTTCTTCTTCGTGTGCTCCCGTCGCCGTCGCGGAAAAGGAGGATCCAACGACAACAACGTCAACATCATCACAACTGCGCTCGAATTCCAAATGCATCGACCGTGGGTACGACCCGAACGTGGTGCGCTGCGACTACTGCCGCTTCGCACTGAAAGACGCGCTGGGAGAAAACGACTACCAAAACCAGTTCGTGAGCGAGTGCTTGGAGTGTTGCAAAGAGAACGACGAGGATGAAAACGACGATGCGTTTAATGGTGTCAAATTCGATCGCGCGACGATAACGGCGTGCTCGTGACGGTTGGCGAACTTTCCCGGTCTGAAGGAGTTAGTCTCCAACCCGGGGAAAGAGACGGAACAAGGGAAGAAAATATCGTTACAAAAACAACCGGAACGAATCTCAGAGTTTTATTCGAAGTTGAAACTGCAAATGAAACAAGGCGCGCCGGCGACGATAACGTTCACTCGAGACGCGAGAGTCGGCGAAGACGCCATCGAGGAGGCGGTGGACGTGGACCAAGCGTGGTCGAGAGAGGATATCGAGGGGATGTTTAAAGAGAGGATAGAAGGGTTTGAGATTTTAGCAAAGACGAGCGATGCAACGAAGACGGAGTTATAGTAGAAGGACGCGCACGCGTACGGAGAGAGAGAGCGAGAGAGCGAGAGAGCGAGAGAGCGAGAGAGCGAGAGCTGCTCGAATCCCAAGCCCGAACGGGACATCCCGAGCGCAAGTTAAAAGAGACTCCGACGAGAGTAGCGCGGCGTATTTATATATATTAAACAAGTGAACGAACAGCCTTCAATTAAGTTAATAATGGCTGTTCGCGATATATACATATATATATATACATATATACACATCTAACATCTGCGCGCCGACGGCGGAAATCTCATCTGTCCTCTCAAGTCTGTCTTTTCGTCACTTTTCCACTTTGCTGCGCGTTCCATCTTTACCGCGCGAAGACGTCAACAAAACGTACCCCGCGTCGACGAAACGCGTTTTGTCGTCCTCTGAATCGTCATCATGATCTTTCGTTTCCCTTCTTCCTCCTTCTCTTCCTCTTCATCGTCATCCTCGGTCTTCTTTTTCCTCCTCGCGATGACGATTGGTTTCGTCGGGGAAATCCTCTGCGCTGGAGGGAAAGACTATTACAAAGTCCTCGGCGTGGACAGACAGGCGGACGATCGAACGTTAAAGAAAGCCTACCGTCGCGAAGCGATGAAACACCACCCGGATAAAGGCGGCTCCGAGGAGAAATTCGCGGAGATTGGCCAAGCGTACGAAGTTCTCACCGATACAGAGAAGAGGCAGATTTACGACCAATACGGAGAGGAAGGATTGAAACAACGCGAAGGCGGCGGCGGCGGCGGAGGAGGAGGCGGGAACCCGTTCGGCGGAGGGCACCCGTTCGGAGGTTTCGGTGGAAGAGGTGGTAACACGTTCACGTTTGAGTTTGGCGGCGGCGGCGGCGGCGGAGGATTCGATCCGTTCGGGGACATGTTCGGCGGCGGCGGCGGCGGCGGGAGGCGGCAACAACAGAGACGAGAACAACCGCCGAGGGAGAAGGAGGATTTGTACGATCCCAAGAAAGGGCACAAGACGAAGAATTTGAAACGGTCCAAGTTCCCCGATAGCAACGCGAAGAACGTTTGGTTGATTGAATTTTACGCGCCGTGGTGTCAGCACTGTAAACGGTTCGTGAAGGATATGGAAAAGCTGAACGAAGATTTGGACGGATTCGCCAGAGTCGGAGCGGTGAATTGCGAGAAGGAGAAGGCGTTGTGCTTGCAGGAAGGGGTGTCGGAGTATCCCAAGGTGAAGTTAAGAGTAGCTGGGGTGAATAAACAGTACGACGGAGAGTCGGTGAACTACGCGAAAGTGAAGGAGTGGGCGTTTGAGAATTTGCCGAGTAAAGCGGAGTCGATTCGTAAGCCGGAGATGTTTACGAAATTTAGAGAGAAACACTGTCCGGAGGGACAAGGAGTGAAGTCGGTGTGTGTTTTGTATTTCAATAACAAACAGACGACGCCGAACTGGTTGAAGATTGCCTCGTATAACGTGGGAAAAGTGCACAAAGAAGTGAAATTCGCGGACGTTCGAGCGCCGAATAATCAAATAGCGTTGATGTTTGACGTGGACAAAATCCCGTCGTTGGTGGTGTTTTGCGACGGCGACTTTAAGCGATCGGTCGTAGGTGAGAAGAAAGAGTGGATGGACGACGCGGCAAAGCCTTCCGATTGGAGCGAGCCGTGGTTGATGGAACACGCGAATAGAGAGTATTGCGATAGGAAGATGCGAACGAGAGACATCGTCGGCACGACGATTGATCCGAGTATGGATTTTTCCAAGATGCGCGTGGCAAAGTTGAAAGCGATGTTAGCCGCGAACAACGTGTCGTGCCAACTGTGCGTGGAGAAAGGCGATTTCGTAAAGGCGCTGAAGGAGTTTGCAGCGTCGGGAGGTGCGAAGCGAGATGAGCTTTAATCCACACCGTTTTCTCTTTATTCTTCTTCTTCTTCTATATTTATGTTTTCGTTCTATTTTGATGAAAACTTCTACAATCCATTTCGTGCTATTTTTAAAAACTATCATGGAGCGTTCGCGTTCCCCCACGCGCCGTCCATGTACGCCTCGTCAAAGTTAGCGCTGCTATTATTATTTCGCTGCTGATATTGCTGCTGATTTGTATTTTGATTGTACCCGTTGCTATATTGTCCTTGCTGTCCTTGCTGTTGGCCTCTTCTCAAAGGATCAAACGGAGGCGGCCGCTCCGGCACCGGGTACCCCAACGTTTTCAGCACGATCCTCGACATTTCCTTGTACAACACGTGGCCTCGATCTAACATTCCTAACAAACTCCCGACGAAAAAATGCAACGCTTGCGTGTTTTCGTCCACTAAAAAGCTAATCTTACCGAAGAAATGGACGACGTCGGATAACGTGCGCATAATTTTCGACCACGCGGACATGGCTGGATTCACCGGTTCGTTCGGATCGAAGGACATCGGACCGGTCGGTCCGTACATGCCGCCGCCATACATGCCGCCGCCGTATCCGCCACCGTATCCACCATACATGCCACCACCGTACCCACCACCGTACCCACCACCATACATACCACCACCGTATCCGCCACCGTATCCACCGTATCCGGATCCGTAGCGACTGCCGTACATGCCGCCTCCGTACATCGAAGAACCATACCCGCCGCCGCCGTAGGAGGACACGCCGCCGTACCCACTTCCGTACCCACTCCCGTACCCACTCCCGTACCTACTTCCATATCCACCATCTATTCCGTATCCTCCTCCGTATCCTCCTCCTCCTCCTCCGTACGACATTCCGCCGCCGTACGCCTCCGCCGCCGGCTCCGCCTCGCCGGTCAATCCCGGATTTTCCCCCGTCGTCGGTCGACCGCGGGGCACTCTCGTCTCCCCGGTCGGGTTCGATTCCGTCCTCACGTTCGCTGTAAAATCATCATCGTTACGAAGAGTAAAAGAAGTGAAAAGAAAGAGAATAATCGAAGTTTAGACGTGAGTATCAGATGGTCAAAATGCACAAATCACCCACCAGACGGCGTTTCCCCTGCGCCGGGGACGTCCCACGGTTTCATCATTCGCGCGTTCGCCAACGGCGTGTCTTTAGAAGAACTACTGGGAGTACTCAAAGCCGCTCCTCCTTCTGCGCGTTCCCACGGTTTCGGCGGTGGTGGCGTGGACATGCTCTCTGTGTTACCTCTCTTACACGCAAAGAGGCCGGCGAGACGCAATTCAACGAATTCTTTCTCTCTCTGTGATGGTTTGCGCGTATATGTACCTCGCGTCAGCGACACTTTTCACGGAAAGAAAGAAAGAAAGACTCTCTTTCCCGTCGACGGACGCAAACACCCCCTTCTTCGCGCTCGAGAGAGAGAGAGAGAGAGAGAGAGAAAGCGTGTAAGATTCTTGCGCGTAAAAAATGGAGCACATCGAACCATTCCCCCAAAGAGAAAAAAGCTTTGCTCGAAGTTCGAGAGATGATGATGCAAAGAGACGGAAACGACGGAGACGCAACGAGAGTGAACGCGACTCGAACGAACAACTCTCTCCACGACGCTTTGCGCGCGCGAGAAACCTACGGTTGTTCAACGAAAAGAACAGTCGTTGTTTCAAAGAAGCGGAGGAATGCATTATTAACGCGTCGAGGAGGAAACGCGGGAGAATTGGACGACGACGGAGACGACTCGAGTCCGACGACCGACGAAGAGGAGGACGAGGACGAAGATGATGTAGACGACGACGACGAGGAGGAGAAAGACGACGACCGAAGGAAAGAGAGGCAAAGGAAACCAACGATACGCTCAGAAGAAAGAAGGACTTCGTGTTCGTCCTCGACGTCGTCGGCGAAAACGTCGCTGGAGAACTTCGTCGAGAGAGATTCCTTGAAACGTTTCGCCGCGAGGTATTGCGCGTTACTCCCGAACCCGCGATCGACCATCGCGAACGCGTACAGCTGCGACGGAACGCACGTCGCGAGCACGCACGGAGATCACACGGTGAAAATCATCGAAGTTTCCAGCGGGACGTTGGTGAAAACACTCTGCGGGCACAGGAGGACGCCGTGGGTCGTTCGGTTTCATCCGTCGAATCCGAACGTGTTAGCGAGCGGGTCGTTGGATAATACGGTGCGAGTGTGGGATATTAGCGGATGCGAGGAACGTGGGACGAGAGAGAGTGGGAGCGGGAAGTGCATTGCGGTGAGGGATTTTAATAAACCGATCGCGTCGATTGCGTTTTCGCTCGACGGCGGGTGCGTTTTAGTCGCCAGCGGGCACCGGTTGACGTATTGGAAGTATCCGGAGTATCAGGCGCGACTGCGAGAACAACTGCAACAACAACAGATGATGATGATTGATAATGAAGTGAATAACCCAAGAAGAACACCTGAGAGCACGCAGCAGCAGCAACAACAACAACAACAACAACAACAGCCAATTGAAGAGAGTAAGGAGACGGTGAATATATTGTTGAAAACGAAACGGAGTTTGCGATGCGCTTTGTTTCGCCCGAGAGGGTTGCCGTTGATTTTGACCGCGGAGGTGAGCGAACACGACATGGAGCACACACCTGGCGGTAGCTCTATCAATATGGGAGCAGCAAACATCGCGGTGACTGGGTTGAGCTATACCGGCCCGAGTCCGTTCGTGGCGGTGCAAATGCCGAGTGATTTGGAGAGCGGGGTGTACGTCGCGAGAGGTTTTCGCGGGAACTTCAACAGCGACCTTAATCAACTGCGATATAGAAACGCAGCGGGACAAGTAGCAGGAGCGAAGAAGAAGAAAGAGCGAGAAGAAGCGAGCAAAAATAACGACGCGGAGGAGAGAGAGGAGAAGATACGAGAGCTATTTCAAAAAGACACCAACAATCAGGATGGGACGCAAAACATTGTATCGTCGGCTCCCACGACGCGGACGAATAGAACGATTCCCGATTTCGATCGCGCATCTTCGCGAAGACGCGCATCGATAGACCTCGAACGCGCGCCGGTATTTCTGAGAGGTCGTTTGCTTGCCCCCATGGACGTCGATACGACTGCAGAAGTCGCCGCGGCGGTGGGCGGGTACATCAGAAGAACGCACAGAAATGTCCAAGGACAGGATAATGTTGACATGGATGGAAGAGAAGGAACGGCACCGTCGCTGGCTGGTGCTGATACGACCGACGGTGACGTCGAAATCGTCGAAGATGTGCACGACGCGTACAACGCCGACGCCGGCGAACGACGCCTCGCCGCGATTCGAAACACCATCGGCGGTCTTCGCGTCGTCGATATTCACGGCCGAGACGCCGCCTACGACGCCGGCGCCTCGCGCTTCGCACAGCAAGTTGCCGAAGAAACCAGCTCTAGGCCTGGACAGGAACAACCGTGCGCGGTGCAAATTAAGCTGTGGAAATACAACCCGGCTAACGTAAACGTCGCGCTGGAAAACGCGTGCTTAACTCTACGCCGAGCCGTTCTCTGTTCCGAAATGGGCGCGCACTTTTCTCCGTGCGGGAACTTCCTCGCCGCGTGCGTCATATGTCAACACCACGCGGTCGGTGAACATATCTACGAACTCCGCGTCTACTCGTTACAAAAGCGTAACTTTGGCGAAGTTCTCTCGGCTCGCCGCATTCGCGCGGCGCACTGTCTCACCTCGGTGCAATTCTCCCCAACTTCCGAACACGTCCTCGTCGCGTACGGCCGCAAACACTCCTCCTTAATACTCCTCGTCGCGGATGGTGGCAACTACCAACCAGTTCACACCATCCTCGAAGTTTACCGCGTCGCCGACATGGGCCTCGTCCGAGTCATTCCTTCCGCCGAAGACGAAGTCAACGCCGCCACCTTCCACCCGCACCCGGGCGGAGGTCTAGTCTACGGAACAAAAGAAGGACGTTTGCGTCTCTTGCGTTTCGACGGCGGTCGCGACAAGCGCTACTGGAAGAACAAAAACCGAAACCGACGACCGAACAGCCCGACATCCACGCCCTCTCTCGAAGACGAGCTCATGATTCGAAGGCGAGGGGCGAACGAAGAGAGCAACTCGGACGAAGACGACGATTACATCGACGCAGACGTAAACGACGGAAACAACAACATTAATCTCGCCGCGACGACTGAAACGTAATAACGTCAAAGAGTCTTCTTCTGTTCTATTTATGTAAAAGGAATACTGTCAGAGTCGCTGAAACGATCGCGACCGATAGCTTTGTTATTACATAATACATACGTGTTTTTGCATTTATTGAAACCTCGAATTCACAAAATACGCGATAAAATCTATCACGTCAGAAGCGCGCAAATACATACGTAATACTACGCAACGCGAACAACACGCACGGCTTTTAGAGCTTGAAAAGAGCACACCCCATCGAAGAGTGCGTGTATTTCTGTTCTTTTCCCTTCTTTGAAGCGACATGCGGCTTCAAAAGCGCGCGTTATTATCCCCTTCCCGGGGAACATTTCCGTCCCCGCAAGAAGCGTTTTCTTCTTCAGAAGCGACCGCTGTAAAGGCATCGGGAAGAGGAAATCAACCGAACGAGGAAGACACGTTCGTTTCGTTTTCGTTTTTCATCGTCTTGATGGCGTTGCCTGTCGTTTCCGTCTTGTTTATGTGTTTAAGATATATGTGCGAAAGGCAGTCCTCGAGACGAGAACGAAGAGAAAGAAGAGAGAGGGCGAGAGCGGCGCTGAGGACACATTTTGTTTTGGCATCGTCGTCTTTGCCAGAGACAAGCGCGGCGAATGGTGATTGGCGAAGAGAAGAAGGCGCAGGAGGGAGCGATGCTTTGGTCGCGTTCCTCGCTGCGAATGATACTAGTAATAATAACGCTCGCCGCGGCGTCGTCGACGCGTCGACGATCGATCGATTAGCGGACGCGGTCATCGCCGGCGCCAATCCAGGGTACAGAAGAAGACGCTCTTCGCGACGTCGACGACGAATAGAGGAAAATTCGATAGAATCGTATCGCACGGAAGCGGTGAGAAGAGATTTGAGGAGAGCGTTTAGAACGGGCGACTTCTCTAATTACGATAGAAACGTATTGCACAGAGTCTTGCAAGAGCAGCTCCCCGGGAACGGCGCCATGACTGAGAGCGACGACGACGACGAGGAAACGAGGACAAACTTCCGAATCTCCGCCGAAAACGGGGATACCCTATTCGTCGCTGACGAACCAGGCCCAGCCTCTCGGAAAACGCTCCAAAGCCTTCCGTCGTGTAAAATCGGAGACAAAAACTGGCAACTTTTCATCGCAGGCCGCGCTCGAGACGACCTTCAAAATCTCACCACCTGCGCGTTATGTTTGGAAGACTTGAAAACCTTCCAACCGAACCAACACCAAGTGATCGTCCTCGAGTGTGAACACGTCTTTTGCAAATCCTGCGTCATCCCGTGGTTTCAATTGCGCGCGTCCTGTCCAACCTGTCGAAGAGTCGTGTTCGCCTATTCAAAGGAAGACAGAGAGAGCGTGTTTTCGCCGCCGCCTCTCCCCGAAGAGGTACCAAGCGTCGTCGTCGCGAAAGAAGAAAAAGATGCTCCCCGGGAAAAAGACGTCGAAGCAGCCGTGCCGGCGTGAAAATGAGAGAGAGAAAGAGAGGGCGCTTTACGCACGTAAATGTTCTAAATCTCGCGCGTATTTTGCAACAAAATCCAAGAGACAAGACTGCACAAATTTTGTATCTTAACTAACCTCAGAGTTTTTTTCCGCGCTTTGCGCGACGCGGCGAGTAAACACAAAGTACGCGTAAGAGAAATACATGAACACGTTCTTACCGGTCAGCCCTACGTTCGAGAAGAACCACCATCCTCCTTTGGATCATCGAACGGGGCGTTCTCTTCTTCAACCAAATTCGGTTTCCGATTTCCCCCCCGGAGTTCGAGAACAACAGTTACACCATCAACACCAACGCGGAGGGTTCTTCTTCGGTCACTCGTCGCCTCACAGAGTTCGCGTGCTCATAAATGGAAAACATAAGTTCGTCGCGAGCACGGACGGCTGCGTTTCCGTCGCGGACTTTGTCTCGAAAAAGCTCAAGGACATCGAAGTCTTGAGAGGCAAAGAGGTCAAGGTAACTCTAGGGGATGACTTCGAGCTGATCGGGTCGTCGCCGATTTCGATTTTAGGGCAAGACGAGTGCGTTCGCGTGAAAACGATCGACAGAAAAGGTAAAGAAGAAGAAAGGTTTTATTCCGACGCGAGCGGGGAGAGCGAAGAAGAAGAAGAAGAAGAAGAAGAAGAAGAGACTTTTGCATCCGAGGAAGAGGAGGATTGGATGAAGCCCCGAAGAAGAAGCGACAAGAAGATTGGCGTTGGCGTTTCGAGGAGAAAGAAGATGTGCGGTCGCGTGTGTGTTAATGGAAAGATATGCAAGCGGATAGCGGGCGAGTGTCCGTGGCATTCTAAAGGTAAAGTTCGCAAAGAGAGAGAATCTAAAGACCGAGATGAAGAAGACGTTATTTGTGCGATTTGCGATAAGGGAACGTATCCGGCGAAGCTCGTTTTGTGCGACACGTGCGACGAAGGATATCACACGTTTTGCTACGGTTTAGAAAAGGTTCCGAAAGGCGAATGGGTATGCGCGAGCTGCGCGATTAAAAGAAAGAAAGCACCGCCGAGATCGCCAGCCGTGCAGGCGAAGAATCCGCGAAACGAACACAACGAAAAGAAGAACAAGAAGAAGAAGGTGAGTTCAAACTCACCGACCACTTCAAAATCCGGCGTCGCGAAGAAGAAAACAAAAGGATATTCCACCGTTTCCATTGAGAAAAGGTGCAACGAAGCTTTGCGGAGAACCCGCGAATACATCGAATCTCTCGGCGGAACCTTGTCTGGCGAGTGGAAGTGTTCGTGTACCATGTATCCATACGGTGTTGCGAGCTTTTGCTACTTCAGCCCAAACGGTGCGACGTTTCGAAGCCGCAAAGCTGTCGCCAGATTTCTCGGATTTGACATGGTATGAAGAGACAGAGAGCGAGAGCGAGCGAACAACAAAGCGTTTACGTAAACATCGCGCGATACAATAAAACACAGGTACTCGCGGATTTTGACGCGCGAAGAGGCAAAGAGAGAAAGAGAGAGAACAAACCGCAGATCGTTTTAAGTAAACATCTTAAAGATACAAAGCATATACCTGTATTATTCGCTCTTCGCGCGCGCATATATATATATAGAGAGAGAGAAAGAGAAATGACTTTACAAACGTAAATGTTCGCTTTCGCGCGTATTTTAAAACCACAAACATTTCAAAACCTCCTCATAAGAGACTGACATAGAAAATCGCTCTTAAATACACTCTCGCTTCTTATTATTATTGTGTTTTCCACGTCGAGAGAGACACACGCGTACAAGTAGTACGAAAAGAGCGCGTTTGTTTTTTGGCGCTTTTCGTGAAACGAAAGAGTTCCTTACCAATCGACGAGACGCTCTTCTTTCCGTTTGTTCGTTCGTTCTCCTTTTCCGTTGTTTTGAGAAGAGATTCAAATGATCGACGCGACGCAGAAAACGCCGTCCATGTCCGGCACGACGGAGGATTTCGAGGAGGAAGAAACGTTTAAGAAGGAGAAGGAGAATCATGCGATGGAAACATCGAGCGATGAGGACGACGACGACAAAGAAGACAAAGGATCATCCGAAGAAGAAGAGACGCAATCGATTTCGACGCCAACGAGACTGCAACAAAGACGAGCGAGTTCCGGAGGAGGAGGACAAGGACAAGGACAAAAGCGAAGAGCGTCGATGGAAACGAA